>Ga0315327_10002066_pt1 | contig 10594 bp, 2 predicted proteins | sample M110032315metaG_FD_203460 | JGI IMG/M metagenome (GOLD analysis project Ga0315327, IMG submission 203460) | Ammonia-oxidizing marine archaeal communities from Monterey Bay, California, United States - M1 100m 32315 | ecosystem: Environmental > Aquatic > Marine > Coastal | place: USA: California... | reverse complement strand
GCGCTCGCCAACGAGGTCCGCCGGGGCATGGCGACCATCCGCAGCGGCGAGACCCAGGCGGGTGCCACCCGCTTTGCCGGCGGTGAAGGGCGTCACGGCTCATTCGCCGCGTTCTCCCCCGATACCTAGACAGGCCCACCGAGGCCCGATCCCGGGCTGGAACGGCCTACTGGACCTGATGGGTGCATCGGCGGTCCTGTAACCAACACCCCGAACTTCTCCGCAGCAGTTACGAGATGGTCGTGGAATGGACGAGCGTTGGAACGTTTCCGGCGATGTCAGCAGCCGTTGTCGCAATCTGGAGAAGCGAGGTCCCCCTGACCAGGTCCTGAGCCGCTTCAGTCACCGTGACGGTCACGACCATGGTTCCGTTGAACCAGTCGTGAACCGAACTGACGTCGGACGTACCCGAGTCGGTGAGCTTGTCGGCGGTGGCGTCGATGGTGACTGCCGGGGTGCCGTCGGCGCTCCAGGTGGTGTTGAGGATCGGTTCGCTCATCGTGACGATGATCTTGTGGACCGACTGGCCTCCGGTGAGCGCTGTGGCGCCCTGCACGACGTCGATGCTGCCGGCGGTGACCTCGTCGGCGGTGAAGTCGACATTGAACGTCGAGGTGGCGTTGAGGGTCGCCACGAGCTGTTCGGCGGTCTTCCGGTTCGACGTGATGGCGATCGGCGACTGGATGACGATCGTCTTGTCGGTGTGGTCGACGAGCACGGCGGTGGTCGAAGTTCCTTCGAAGAGCTGGACCGTCCAGTTCTCTCCGAGGACGCCGGGATACTGGCCGGTGGACTTGGTGGTGACCTTGAAGTCGCCAGTGCCGGCTGTGATGTTGGCGGCCGCCGTCGTGTAGGACGACAGGGTGATCTCGGCTGAGGCGATCGAGGCTTCGGACTTGTCGAAGGTCGGGTAGACGGTTCCTATGACCGTGGCGTGCGTGTTGACCTTGATGACGTCGTCAGCGGTGAAGTTGTCAGCGGTCAGAAGCGCCCACCCCTTGTTGTCGAGGTTGGCGGTCACCGACGACACGGAGTTGGTGTTGCCGGCAGCGTCGGTGATGACAAAGTCGCTAGTGGCCGGGACGACGGCCCGGTCGAAGGCGACGTAGGCGTTCTTGGATTCGATGTAGGCAATCCCACCGGTGGGCTTGGCCCCTTCGACGGTGAATGACGACCTGACGGTCTGGACCGTCGACAGGCCGTCTCCGTCGGCATCGGCGACTCCGGTCGAGGTCAACGGTTCGACGGTCACCACGTCGTTGGCGGCCAGCGCCGAACCCAGGTACAACGTTGCCGAAAGTCCGTTGGAAGCGCACGTGATGTAGTGGCCCGAGAGCGCCTGGTTGTTGAGCTTGTAGTTGGCCTTCAGTCCCCCGTCGGCGCCGTCTGCACCCGAGGTCGACGACGTACAGGCAACCTTCTGCGAGAAGTTGAAGATCACCGACGACACGCCGAGGCCCGGACTGGCCGTCACGGTGACCGCTGACTGAGTGATCTTCGACTTGGCGTCAGTTAGGGCGGCATCCGAGATGCTCACGTTCGTGCCGACGGCTCGGACCGATTCCAGGTGTGACCCCTTGGTCACCAGATAGTTCGACGTCGTTGAGTTCAGCCAGTTGCCGGCATCCTGGAGTAGGACGACGGTGTTCTGGGATCCGACGGCCGGATAGTCGATTCCCGTCTGGTGGCCGGTCGAGCCCAGTGCCGCCGACACCATGGCGTCGTGGTGGGTGACGCCCGAGACGAGGATGACGTTGTCGACGGTCCAGCCGAGCCCGTCGAGCACGGTCGACTTCTCCACCCACTTGGCGATTTCGACGGCTGTGTCGTAGCGGTCGACGCCACCGATCCTGGTCACCTCGATCGCCGCTGTCGTAGTCCCGACCGTGTTGGAGATCCCCTGGACCGTCGTGACGTGTGCTGCAGCGACGGCTGCTGTGCCGCCGAGGACCACGACCTGCTGGACGTCGATCACGTCGTCGTCGAGCAGGTCCGTGACCGCGGTTGACAGTGTGTCGCCGACGAGGAGGACCGGGTTGACGTTGGAATGGGCGATGGGACCGACGGCGAGCGCGTCGGGGAAGTTCAGGCCTGAAGCCAGGAAGACCATCTTGCCGCCGTCGAAGCTCCCGTAGGTACCGAGGGAGGCGACCTTGCGGGCCACAGCGACCGCAGTCGCGTAGCGGTCGGCGCCGGCAACACGGTCGACGGTGTAGCCGAGGGCAACGATCGATGCCTCCACGGCCTCCGAGACAGCCGCCGTTCCACCAACGATGTACACGGTGGGCGCCTCCGGAGGCAGCGTAGAAACGATCTGTCCGAGCACCAGTCCGGTCGATGCCGAGAGTTCGTCGGGGTCGGTCAGGAGCACCGGGCCACCGACGACCCCGGCCAGGGAGGCCGCGGGCAGTCCATCAGGCCAGTTGGCGTCAGCCCCGCTGACGATGACCGCTGACGGAGCCCCTGACGGGTAGGCGTCCAGCGCCGCCAGAGCGGACGTGGCGTACCGGTCCGCTCCGACCGTCCGTGTCGTGTAGGTGGTCTGGAGCGCCCCGGCCAAGCCCCCCGGAACAAGCGTTGGCAGTAGAACGAGGAGCACCAAGAAGACGGCTTTCGCTGTTCGTCTAGTCACCGTCGGACCCGCGATCCTCTCTACCACTCATTGGCCCTTCCTCCGGAAGCGCCGATTCAGTTACTACCACCGGATCGGCCTCGTCGGAAGGCTGCCCCGTACCGTGATCATTTGAGGCCCGGATACGCCAACTAGTGGCAATCGGGAAGGTGGAGACAGGGTGCTCAGCGTGGGTGACAGTAGTCGCGTGCTCGTGGACCACCAACCAAGAATCGCCGACTAGCCCCTCGATGCTGTAGCGATCAGGGTCCTTGCCACGGGTTGGCTTGACCCAGGTGAAACGGTCGACAGTTCCGTCGGAGATCACAAGCACTTCGCGCGGCGGGCCGGGGACCTTGCGACGGCGCCAGAGGGCAAGCAGGAAGGCTCCAAGCGTGGTACCTGCCAGGAATCGGCCGAGCGCAGACCACCAACCAAGCCCAGCAGCCAAGGCGGCTAGAGCCCCGGCACCGATCACAACTGAGGTCGGGTTGACAAGATTTGAACCGTCGTTCGGTACAGAGGTAAGTGCTGCACTGACGCTGCCGGTTCCACCACCTTGCCCACCTACTGAAGAAGCAGTGGTAGATGGTGGTTGAGTTGTAGTTGTACCCGCTCCGCCGGACCCTGACCCACCCGTCCCCGCCGTGGCTGTGGTCGACGGCGGTGCCGTAGTGGTGGCCGCCGACGTCGTTCCTGTACCACCTCCGACTGCAGTAGTCGTGGTCGCGGGGGCGGCAGTCGTCGTGGTTGCCGTAGTCGTGGTCGGCGGTGCCGTAGTCGTGGTCGGCGGTGCCGTGGTCGTGGTCGGCGGTGCCGTGGTCGTGGTGGTGGTCGGCGAGGTGGTGGTCGGCGGTGCCGTAGTCGTCGTCGGTGGTGCTGTAGTCGTCGTCGTGGTCGTCGTCGTCGGTGCCGTAGTGGTCGTGGTCGTGGTCGTGGGCGGCGGTGCCGTAGTCGTCGTCGGTGCCGTGGTCGTGGTGGTAGTGGTCGTGCCAGGTGGTGGTAGTGGGGGCGGGGGGCAGTCCGAGATGGTCACGTTTCCGACGTTGGAGTCCGCCGAGGTTCCGTTGGCGTATTCAGCACGGATCTCAAAGCTGTGCTGTCCGTTGACCAGGCCTGTGATGACGAACGAACGTGCGGCCGGGAGGTGCGCGCTGTGGTCGATCCAGCCCCGAGGGTCGCCGGGGGCCCTGGAAGCCAGCGAGAACGACTGCAGGCCCGCCGTGGTGCCGACACCCCAGTGCAACGTCACCGTCGAACACGACGGGATGGCCGAGATGCTGACGGTCCCTAACGACGGAGCCGTCGTCGTCGGCGGTGGAACGGTCGTCGTCGGCGTCGGTGGGACGTCGTCGTCGTCGGTCAACACCGACACCGAGCTGTCGCTGACCACGTCGTAGTCGTCGTCAGACGAGGCGTCGTCGACCGACAGGGTGACCGTCGAGGCCTGGCTGCCATCGTCGTCGGGATCGTCCACGCCGGTGACCGTCACGGTCTGGGCGGTATTCCAGTTGCTGGACGTGAACGTCAGCGTGGTAGGTGAGATCGACGCCTCGCCGGAATCCGATCCGGTGACGTTGACGACCACGTTGGACGACGGGGCAACGTTGAGCACCACGGTGAACGTGTCGGTAGATCCAGTCTCGGAGACCGACGTCGACGTCTTGGACAGGGTCATGCCGGGCGAGTCGTCGTCGGCGGTGGTAGCCGACAGGGTCTCGTCGGCAAGGCTGTCAAAGGCGTTGTCCGAACTGCCGTCGTTGACCGACACGGTGATCGTCGTGGACTGGTCGCCGTCGTTGATCGTGTCGTCGACTCCGGTGACCGTGACCGTCTGGGTGGTGTTCCAGTTCGACGTCGTGAACGTCAGCGATGAGGCCGACACGGTCGCCTCTCCGGTGTCACCGGAAGACACGTTGAACACGACGTCCGACGTCGGTTGGGCGTTGAGGACCACGGTGAACGTGTCAGTCGACCCGGCTTCGGAGACGGTGGTCGAACCACCGGATGCAGCGACGGTGAAGCCCGGCGAATCGTCGTCGGCGGTGGTGACGGCGACTGTCTTGTCACCGAGGGCGTCGTAGGCGCTGTCGGCGGTCGAAGAGTCATTGACCGTGACGGTGACGGTGGTGGTCTGGTTGCCGTCCGTGGCCGTGTCATCGATCCCGGTGACCGTGACGGTCTGGGTGGTGTCCCAGTTCGACGTCGTGAACGTCAGCGCTGCGGGAGAGACGGTCGTCTCCCCGGTGTCTGCTGACGAGAGGCCGAACACGACGTTTCCGGTCGGTTCGGAGTCCAGGACAACGGTGAACGTCGCCGTCGACCCGGTCTCAGACACCGACGCCGTGGTCCCCGACAGGGTGAATCCGACGGTGTCGTCATCCACGACGGTCACCGAGACGGTTTCGTCCGATACCGAGTCGTAGGGGTCGTAGCTCGACGAGTCGACGACCGTAATGGTCAACACCACCGTCTGGTCGCCGTCGTCGAGGTCCTCGTCGACCCCGGTGACCGTCACCGTCTGGGCCGTGTCCCAGTTCGAACTCGTGAACGTCAGGGTCCTGGCCGACGTGCCGTTGACCTGGGCTTCGCCGGTGTCGGCCGACGTGACGGTCACCACCACGTCGTTGCTCGGAGAGGGCTGCATGTCGAGAACCACGGTGAACGTGTCGGTGTTGCCAGATGACGCCTCGTTGACCGACGTCGAACCTCCGGTCTGGGCCACCGTCAGGCCCGGTGCGGCGTCGATGTCGGTGGTGGTCACCGACACGGTCTGGTCGGCCAGCGAGTCGAAGTCGTCGTCGGAGCTGCCGTCGTTGACCGACAGCGTGACCGTGGAACTCTGGTCGCCGTCGTCGGAGTAGTCCGGAATGCCGGTGACGGTGATCGTCTGCGGTGTATCCCAGTTGCTGGTGGTGAACGTCAGCGACGACGCCGAGACGGTGGCCTCGCCGGTGTCGCTGCTCGCCACGTCGAAGACCACGTCCGAGGACGGCTCGCCGGTGGATACCACGGTGAACGTCGCCGTCGACCCGGTCTCAGACACCGTCCGTGACGACTCGGACACGGTGAAGCCCGGCGTGCCCTCCTGGGCCGAAGAAAGGAACTGGGCGAGGGCCCAATCGGTGTCACTACCGGACTTCGTGGAGCCGACCAGCAGGACGTTGCCATTAGCAGCGATCCCCATGGCATGGGCCTTGTCGGTGCCGCCGAAGTTGTGGGTGACGACGCCGTCGCCGCCGCCGAACCCGGTGTCGAGCACCCCAGCCGACGTGTAGCGAACCAACGCGAAGTCGTAGTTACCGGAGGCGTCGGTGTAGCCGCCGAGCAGGATCTTGCCGTCCGATGCGACGATCACCTCGGTGCCATGTTCGACGCCGCCGAACTCGGTGGTGGTGATGCCGTCGCCGCCACCGAACGAAGTGTCCAGCGCCCCAGCAGTGGTCAGGCGGGCCACGGCCCAGGCAGTGCCGGAGTAGCCGCCGACGACGATCTTGCCGTCGGACTGCAGGTCCATGCCCTCCAGGCTGTCCGCAGCCCCCAGGTCGAATATGTGGATGCCGTCGCCGCTGAAGCTCGTGTCGAGCGCGCCGGCTGACGTGTAGCGGGCGACGAAGAAGTCGTTGACCCCGGTCGTCGCGTTCGTCGTGCCGGCCACGACGATCTTGCCGTCGTCCTGGACGTCTATGGCCTTGATGTGTTCGCCGCCGCCGCCGGCGTTGTAGATCACCTTGCCGCCTGAGCCGAAGCTCGTGTCCAGCGTGCCGTCTGACGAGTTGACCCTGGCCAGCGCCAGGTCCCGGCCGTTCGCGCCCGACGTGTACACCCAGCCTCCGGCGAGGATCTTGCCGTCGTCCTGGAGCGCCCCCGCGTAGCACTGGTCGTTGTTGGAGCCATGGAACGAGACGAACATCTTCCCGTCTCCGGAGAAGGTGTCGTCCCTGTACGCGTCGTCCCCGCGCACCATCACGACGCATTCGTAGTTACCGCCGGAGGTCGACGTGGACGAGCCGGCATGGCCGACGAAGGCGTACCGGCCGTCGGAGAGCAGCAGCACCTCTTCGGCCGAGTCGGTCTTGCCGCTCCAGAACTCACGATCGGTCTGGGGGCTGTGGCCACTAGAGAAGGGACCGTCACCACCACCGGCGGCGGTGAAGGCGATGGTCACCATCCGCATGGCATCGTCGAGCGTGTTGTTGTTGTCGTCCCAGCCGCCGACCACGACCGAACCGTCGGACCGGAACGCCAGGCTGCGGGCTTCGTCGTTCAGTTTCGTCCGGTTCTGGGTCCTGTAACCGTCGTCGGAAAAGCTCGTATCCAGGTGCTCGTCGGCCCAGGCGGGGGCGGCGAACGCCAGGAGCGCCGCCAGGACCAGCGCTGATGCGGCCCCTCCCCTAGCGGCCCACCGAAGGTGCCGGGCCAACAGCATCACGAAGATGGGCCTTCTGTTGGCTTCTCGACTGATTCGCCGAGCTCGCTACTGGTCAGTGCCACTTCTTCGGACGGTCTGCTGATGCCATGACGGTTCGTTGCGGTAACCCGCCATTGGGTCACGGTGGGGTGGTCGCTCCGGGGGTGCCGGGCATGGGTGATGGTGCTCATGTGTTCATGCACCAGCAGCCACCGTTCGCCGTCGAAGCCTTCGATGCTGTACCGATCGAGCTTCTTGGGTCGCCTGGGTTGGGTCCAGGTGAACTGGATGTCGTCGGCAAGGTTCTGGGCCCGGACGTGGAGGGGTGGGCTAGGGCGCCTGCGTCGTCGCCAGAAGGCGACCAGCAACAGGCCGAGGGCGGTGCCGGCCAGGAACCGGCCGAGGGATGCTAGCCATCCGAAGTAGGCGGCGGTAGCGAGAGCGGCGAGGCCAGCGAGGACCAGAGCAGATCTGCCGACGGGCAGCCCGTCTTCTTTCTTGGTGAGAGGCGCCGTCACCGTGACGGAGTCTTCTGTGGTGGTGGTCGGGGCAACGGTGGTGGTCGTGCTCGAGCCCGAACCAGTTCCCCCGTCAAGCGTCGTGGTCGTGACGGCCGTCGTGGGAACTGCCGTTGTCGGTGCTGCCGTCGTGGGAACTGCCGTCGTGGGAACCGCCGTCGTGGGAACCGCCGTCGTGGGAACCGCCGTCGTGGGAACCGCCGTCGTGGGAACTGCCGTCGTCGGTGCTGCCGTTGTCGGTGCTGCCGTTGTCGGTGGGATGGGCGCTGTCGTTGTCGGGGGTGGTGTCGTCGCCGGTGGTGCCGTTGTCGGTGGTGGCGCCGTCGGTGAAGCTGTCGTCGGTGGGATGGGGGCTGTCGTTGTCGGGGGTGATGTCGTCGCCGGTGGTGCCGTTGTCGGTGAAGCCGTCGTCGTCGTGACGGGTATCGGTGGTGGGAGGATCACGACCGGGCAGCCCGAGATGGTGACGTCTCCGAGGTTTGAGTCCGCCGAGGTTCCGTTGGCGTATTCAGCGCGGATCTCGAAGCTGTGCAGTCCGTCGGCCAGGCTTCCGATGGCAAACGAACGGGTCGTTGACAGGTGCGTGCTGTGGGTGAACCAACCCTTGCCGTCCGGGGCCTTGGCAGCCAGTGAGAACGACTGCAGGCCCGACGTGGTTCCCGGAGCCCAGTGGATGGTCACCGACGAGCATCCAGGAACGGCCGACAGGCTGACCGTTCCCAGCGACGGGGCCGTGGTCGACGGTGGCGGGGTGGTCGTGGTGGTGGGAACCGGGTCGTCGTCGTCGGTGGTCGTCACCGAGACGGTGCTGTCGGTGACGGAGTCGTAGTCGTCGTCGGAGCTGGCGTCGTTGACCGAAAGGGTGACCGTCGACGTCTGGTTGCCGTCGTCGTCGACGTCGTTGACCCCGGTGACCGTCACGGTCTGGGCGGTGTCCCAGTTGCTCGACGTGAACGTCAGCGCCGTCGTCGACGCGGTCGCTTCGCCGGAATCCGACGCCGAGACGTTGACCACGACGTTGGTGCTGGGCTTGGTGTTGAGACGGACGGTGAACGTCGACGCCGACCCAGCTTCGGTGACCGTCACCGAACTCGTCGACACCGTCAGGCCGGGCGAGTCATCGTCGGTGGTCGTAGCGCTCAGGGTCAGGTTGGCGACGCTGTCGTACGCGTCGTCAGACGATCCGTCGACGACGAACACGGTGATCGTCGTGGTCTGGTCGCCGTCGTTGGAGTCGTCGTCGACTCCGGTGACCGTGACGGTCTGGGCGGTGTCCCAGTTCGAGGAGGTGAACGTGAGTGCCGTCGGGGCGACGGTGGCCTCGCCGGTGTCGCCGGACGATGCGTTGATGACGACGTCGCTGGAGGGTTGGGTGTTGAGGACCAGGGTGAACGTGTCGGTCGACCCCGCTTCGGAGACTGTCGTGGCCCCACCTGACGCCGAGACGGTGACGCCGGCCGAGTCGTCGTCGGCGGTGGTGACGGCGACGGCCAGGTCGCTGAGCGCGTCGTAGGTGCCGTCGGCGGTCGACGAGTCGTTGACGGCCACGGTGACGTTGGTGGTCTGGTTGCCGTCCGACGCCGAGTCGTCGATCCCGGTAACGGTCACGGTCTGGGCGGCGTCCCAGTTCGAAGAGGTGAAGGTAAGCGCCGCTGGTGAGACGGTGGTCTCCCCGGTGTCAGCGCTCGAGAGGCTGAACACGACGTCGCCGGTCGGTTCGGAGTCCAGGACGACGGTGAACGTCGCCGTCGAGCCGTTCTCGGAGACCGACGCTGTGGTTCCCGACAGGGTGAACCCGGCGGTGTCATCGTCGACGTTGGTGACGTTGACGGTGGTGTCCAACACCGAGTCGTAGGGGTCGTAGCTCGACGAGTCGACCACAGCCAGGGTCAACGTCGGCACCTGGTCGCCGTCGTCGACGTCGTCGTCGATCCCGGTGACGGTCACGGTCTGCGGGGTGTCCCAGTTAGAACTGGTGAACGTGAGGGTCCTGGCCGACGTGCCATTGACCTGGGCTTCGGTCGTGTCAGACGACGTGACGGTCACCACCACGTTGTTGCCTGGCGCCGGCTGCATGTCCAGTACCACGGTGAACGTGTCGGTGTTGCCCGACGAGGCCTCGTTGACCGACGTCGAACCACCCGAGGCGGCAATGGTCAGGCCGGCGGCTGCGTCGACGTCAGTCGTGGCCACCGACACCGTCTGGTTGGCGACCGAGTCGAAGTCGTCGTCGGAGCTGCCGTCGTTGACCGACAGGGTGACCGTGGATGTCTGGTTGCCGTCGTCGAGGTAGTCCGGGATGCCGGTAACGGTGATGGTCTGGGCGGTATCCCAGTTCGACGAGGTGAACGTCAGTGACGAGGCCGACACGGTCGCCTCGCCGGTGTCGCTGCTCGCCACGTCGATGACCACGTCCGAGGACGGGTCGCCGGTCAGCACCACGGTGAACGTCTGGGTCGACCCGGATTCGGACACCGTCCGTGACGATTCGGACACGCTGAAGCCCGGCGTCCCGCAGCTCGAACCCGAGATCGACTCCATGCCGGCGAAGCTCCGCGAGTCGTAGTCCTTGTTGGCGAGCGCCAGGTAGACGCTGTAGCCCGACGGGACGACCCCGGCTCCTGCGCCCTTGTCGACGGTTCCGGCCCTTGCCGTGCCGTTCGTCTCCCACTGCAGGACGTCGCTGGAGTCGGTGTAGTACGAGATCGTGGAACCAGCGTTGGCGCCTGCGGTCCAGCCGAGGACCTGGAAGGTTTCCGACAGCATCGACGTGTTGCCATCGTGGTCGTTCTGGCTTCCCAACCAGAGCTGGTTGTAGTCCGGGACCGTCGCCGTGTACGTCGAGTAGTTCGCCCAGATGTAGTCGCCGATCCCGAGCCCCGACGACGCCAGGGCGGAGTCCTGGACCACGTAGAGGCGATGGCCGAGGTTGCTGATGTGTGCGAACTCCCACGTGCCTCCCGAACACAGCGGCGACGTCCTGACCACCTCGGACAGCCAGCCCTGGAGGTTGGTGCCGTCGACGGGGCCGTGGACGACGTCCCAACCCGACGG
>Ga0315327_10002064_pt1 | contig 10602 bp, 12 predicted proteins | sample M110032315metaG_FD_203460 | JGI IMG/M metagenome (GOLD analysis project Ga0315327, IMG submission 203460) | Ammonia-oxidizing marine archaeal communities from Monterey Bay, California, United States - M1 100m 32315 | ecosystem: Environmental > Aquatic > Marine > Coastal | place: USA: California... | reverse complement strand
GATTCGATTTATGGACCCCGTTGCTATAGCGCGTTCAGGTAACACTGCCTGAGTTGGCTGTGGTTCAATTTCCGATGGTGACTTCACTGTTGCTTCGAGAGTGAGCGTGGTTTCCATAGCAATTTGAGTGGATACTATGACCGTCGCTTGCAATGACTTTTGCTTGAGTATTTCTAATGTCATTCGATCACGTTCCGGCTTAAACGCAACCCATGTTGCTGTTGCATCTACAGGGGAAAATGTCGGTGTAGGTTCTAGGATTTCAGTTGCCGTCGGGGACGACTCCGAGCATGCCGCGATAGCCACTGCAATTAATCCGCCGATTAGAATTACCGCGCTGATTCGGGGAGCAAAAGTCAAATTGTCTAGATTCACTATTAGGCGACCATAATTATCGATAATTCACTACTTAGACTGTTACGTGTGTGACCCTTTTTTGGGTTCACGCTGTAAAGACTAAGAGCAGAGTGGTTAAGCAGGTTTTATGCGTTATGCGTTTCGTAATCAAGGGAAATGTCTAATGCTCGCACCGAATGAGTGAGCGCACCGATCGAAATAATATCGACTCCGGTATCGGCGACTTCTGCCACGTTTTCAAGAGTGACATTCCCTGACGCCTCAACCAAGCAATTACCGGCGATTTGATCAACTGCGCTGCGCATTTCAGAAGGAGACATATTGTCTAGCATGACTATATCTGCACCGGATGCAGTCGCAGCGAGTGCATCTCTGACCGTTTCGACTTCGACTTCAATTTTCACAGTATGTGGTGCTTTTGCCCTCGCTTGTTTAATCGCTTGGCTCAAGCTCACACCTTCGCCCAACAAAGCGGCTATGTGATTGTCTTTTATCAGCACGCCGTCGGTTAGGTTCATCCGGTGATTACGACCACCACCAACAGAAACCGAGTATTTATCGAGCAATCGTAATCCCGGAGCTGTTTTACGCGTATCAGCGATAGACGCTTGAGTGCCATAAACAGCCTTAACGTACAGACCGGTCAACGTTGCTATACCGCTCATTCGTTGAAGAAAGTTAAGCACAGTTCGTTCGGCGGTAAGGATCGACGCCATCGAGCCCGAAATTGTGGCGACAACTTCGCCACCTTGAACTCGTTCGCCATCAAACAGTTTCTCAGTAAATACCAGATCAGGGTTTACTCGCTTAAATGCAGCCGACGCCACATCAAGTCCTGAAAGAATTCCTGCTTCTTTCGGAATTAGGGAGGCACGAGCTTCAATATGCGACGGAATTAGTGCCGATGTAGTAACGTCGGCACTAATTGAATCCTCTTCCAGCGCACGATCAATATAGATTTCTAGTTCACGTGGTGTTAAGAACATTTTAATATTAGAAAATTAGCCGTGATTATTTGGTTTGATACTACCCGGCGACTTCTAGCATGCGTTCCAGTGCAACCAGGGCGTTACGCTGAGTCTCAGGTTCAACTTCAATGCGGTTGATCGCTAGACCGGCCATGATCCCTTCAAGCACCCACAGCACGTATGCCGGGTGGATTCGGTACATCGTTGCACATGGGCAAACTACTGAATCAAGACAGAAAATATCCTTGTCAGGATTCTCAGCTGCTAATCGCCGAACCATGCTGATCTCGGTTCCAACTCCCCATGACGAACCCGCAGGGGCGGTAGCGATGGTTTCGAGGATCAATTCAGTCGAACCGTACATATCCGCTGCTGTAACAACTTCCTGAGTGCACTCAGGGTGGACGATAATCGTCGTTTCTGAATTGCGTTCTCGAGCTGCTTTAATCTGGTCGACTGTGAAGCGGGTGTGAACCGAGCAGTGCCCCTGCCAAAGCAATACTTTGGCATTCTTGATTTCGCCTTCTGAGAGCCCACCCATTGGTAAGAAAGGATTCCAAAGAGCCATTTCGTCTTCAGAAATATTTTTTGCGATTGCAGTGTTACGACCAAGATGCTGGTCAGGCAAAAACAAAATTTTTTCACCTCGTTCAAAAGCCCAGTCAAATGCCTTGTCAGCGTTTGAAGATGTGCAAACGAGTCCACCATTCTTGCCGCAATGAGCTTTGATCGCTGCGGCAGAGTTCATATATGTGATCGGGATAACGCTTTCGGTTGTACCGAGAACTGATGCAATATCGTCCCAGCAGTCACTCACATCGGTGGACTTCGCCATGTCAGCCATGGAACATCCAGCAGCCATATTTGGCAACAGCACGTTCTGGTCTGGAGACGTAAGGATGTCAGCTGTTTCAGCCATGAAGTGAACACCACAGAAAATAATCCACTTGGCGTCTTTTGTCTGGGCAGCCATTTTCGACAGCTTGTAAGAATCTCCAGTGAAGTCGGCGTACTTGATCACATCGTCTCGTTGATAATGGTGGCCCAGAATAACCACTTTGGTATTTATTTCTGTGCGAGCAAAATCGATGCCTTCAGCAATTTCCTCAGGCGTCAGTTTCAAGTAGCGAGTCGGGACTTTTTGCCAACGCACGCCAGCCTGAAATTCTTCTTCGAGAGTTTTTGTTCGTAGGTTGCCATCAGTCTGGCAAAAAGCAGACTGCTCCAACTCCGTAATCGGAATCGTTGTCTGCTTTGTGAACGCAGTCGTCATACGACCGGTACCTTTTCCTTATTTCTCGTGGTGATGGCAGTAGTTGAAACCAACTCCGACTCCAAAGACCACGGTGTACTATCCGTTATCTCAACTTGGACAGTATTCCCAGCCTTTGGATCAGTGTTTTTGCCGTCCGCAGGGGCATTTAAGTAGATTAGTTTATCGCCTCTACTACGTCCATGCACCCTACCCCGCTTACGACCTTCGATAAGTACATCCATTTTGGTTCCAACTAGAAGAGCGTTATTTTTAAGCTGAACTTGCTGCTGAAACTCGTCGACAGCGACTTTCCTTGCCTTTTTCACAGACCTAGGAACGTCATCAGTCATCTTTCGAGATGCGAATGTACCTTCACGATATGAATATTCAGATGTGTGAACCTTAGAAAATTCGACAGCACGCAGTACATCCATCGATCGTTCAAACTGCTCCTCAGTTTCACCGCTGAAGCCAACGATAAGGTCCGTAGTTAACGTGACGTTGGGAATAATATCTTTAATTTGGGTAATTTTATCGAGGAACTGCCTGATCGTGTATCCACGTCGCATGTTCGCCAGCATCGTGTCGTCACCCGCTTGGTACGGCAAATTGACCATCTCGCAAACCTTTGGAAGATCTCGAATCGATTCGATTATTCGTAACGACATATCGTTCGGGTGCGAAGTCATAAATCTGATTCGCTCGAGACCATCAATCTCGTGAACCGCCTCGAAAAGGTCGGTAAGATCGATTCGAGGCCGAATATCGTGACCGTACGAATCGACATTTTGACCGAGAAGAGTGATGTCTTTCACTCCACGGTCGACCATCATCTTGGCGTCATGAACAATATCAATAACTGATCGACTGATTTCTCTCCCGCGACGATAAGGAATGATGCAGAAAGTACAAAATTTATCGCAGCCGTGAACAATTGGGATAAACGAGGCTACATTAGGATTTTCGGGAATAGCCCCGGCAAGACATCCTTCGGGATCAAGTCCGTGTCGGATACCGGCTGTTTCAAGAATCGCCTCAAATTCCTGAGGGCGCGCCCAAACGTCTACATACGGAAATCGGCGCTTTAGATCTTTTTGGTCCGGGCCAACCATGCAACCCATTACAGCGATCATACGATCGTCATTGCCCTTTGTTCGCTTACCAAGTCGCCCCAACACGCCAGTCGCAGAATCTTCGGCAGACTGGCGTACTACACAGGTATTTAACACAACGATGTCGGCGTTCGCCATGTCATCGGTCGAGTCAAATCCCATATTTGCGAATCCGCTGGACAGACGATCCGAGTCAGATGTATTCATCTGGCAGCCGACGGTCCATACGTGATAGCTAGGCATTTTTATGGCTATTCGGGTATCCGTAATTCCGAGTATCGAAATTACAACTGAACGGTGAGAACACGACTTAATAATTTATTAATACAACGATATACAGATAAGGATATCTTGACTAGCTACCACACACAAAGCGAGAAGCAAAATTTCCCCTTTGGCGGTTATCATCTATCGACAATCTCGATCGAGTAGCACAACCGGTATCGATCAAAAATAGCAAATGCAGCAAAAAACCGTCAAACGAAGTGGCAAAAAGAGTAGCAGAACCAGTGTCTAAACAAGCGCAAGTAAACGTAGGACTGATCGGCTGCGGATCGATGGGATCCGAACTAGCCAGAGCAGTTTATAAAGGCGAAGCAGGAACGGCGAGAATCATTGGTTTGTTCGACGAGTATAAGCCCGGACGTGAAATGCTTGCAGAAGAACTCAACGCTGGAAACGGCTTCGAACCTGCACAGGTCGACACGGTTACAGAACTCGTAAACCTTCCGAATATCGATCTAATCATCGAATGTGCATCGCAAGCCGCAGTCGTCGCGCACGCTGAAACCGTGCTCAGTTCCGGTACATCAATGCTAGTGATGAGCTCTGGAGCTATGATTTCCTCAGATTTCATGCGAACTGTATCGAAAGCTGCATCGAACTCGGGAGCTACGATCTACATTCCTTCAGGAGCAGTCGGTGGAATCGACGCTTTAAGAGCTTCCAGAGCTCTGCTCGAAGAAGTAACGATCGTTTCGACGAAGAAACCAATATCACTCAGCGGAGCACCGGGATTTGCCGATTGGGAAGATAAAGAAATTACCAAATCGACGGTGATTTTCGAAGGGTCAGCTGGCGAGGCGGTTGGATTATTTCCCGCGAACGTTAACGTAGCAGCAACCATCAGCATGGCGGGAGTTGGACCTGATGCAACACGAGTCCGAGTGGTAGCAGATCCTGACTCACCGGGCAACGTCCATGAAATCAACGCCGTTAGCAAAGCAGGAAAATTCTCGTTCAGGTTCGAAAATATGCCACACGAAACAAATCCCAAAACCAGCTTCTTGGCTGTCCTGGCAGCCATCGAAACATTACGTTCGATCTGTGAACCGGGTCTACGCATCGGAACTTAGTAGCGTTATTCCAGCATAACTACTGAATTGCCTAAAATCGTTACAAGAGTCGCTACAGAGTTGCCGATTCCGGCATAAACACAACTTCAATAAGAAAAAATGGCGGAGGGTGCGGGATTCGAACCCGCGAGGAGGCTCAACACCTCCAACCCGCTTAGCAGGCGGGCGCACTAGGCCACTATGCGAACCCTCCGCTGAAGGTGTGTCAGGGCCAACCCACTAAATATATATTCACAGTCCTTGATCGGCAAAGGAGTTCTGTGTGAATTTGATTCGATATATCTGACAACATTCACAAAAGTTCTAACAACCGACTCTCTTATCTGATGAGCCTGCGACGCAATAAGAATATCGCAAGTGGCCAAATAAACGCCGTCAACGCAATCATATAAAGCGACGCCCAGAGGTGGCTGATGTCGAGACTTCCAACTGCGAATCCTCGGGCAATGTGAACCCCGGACGTAAGTGGCATGAACCATGCGACAGGCTCTACCCAATCGGGAAGTATCGATATCGGGAAGAACGAGCCTGAGAAGAAAAACATTGGCGATGCTACCAATGTAAACACCAGCGTCAGGAACGTGGCGTGTGGTGCGACGGCAGAAAATAGGAATCCGAGGGCGCCAAATGTTATTCCAACCATTATCGTTGGAATAATTATTCCGATAGCTTCCCAGTGATTCAGCCAACCGAACAACGCAGCGACTATCGCCGTACCTACCACTGTCATGATCGATCTGGTCACGGCCCACAGAATGTCGCCCATTGTGATTTCTGTGATGGTTATCGGCGTTGTTAATGCCGTTTCATACACATCGTTTTCGATTCGGTTGTACGCGTTCCACGATGTCTCAAACAATGCGTGGAACATCGCGTTTCCGATAATCAGTCCAGGAGTTACGAATTCAGCATAAGAAGAAGCTCCATCGACTTCGTCGACAAGCTTGCCAACACCAAATCCGACAGCCACAAGAATAATGACCGGCTCTATCAGTACCCACGTAATCACGAATTTCCAATATCGAATAAACGAAACGGCATGGCGAAGCCAGAGTCCGGTAACGCTTCTACGACGAATGCCAGGGGTTGGAATTGCGAGGTTCACTATTCGTTTCTCAGTTCTCGTCCTGTTATCGCAAGGAATACGTCTTCCAAATTACCGGCGCGATACGAAGTCCGCACGCCCTCGAAATCCTTGAGACGCGAAAGGTCGGGGCGATCGCCGTTTACACCAGTGACGCTGATCAAGGCTCCAACTTCCCTGAACGAAATATACTGGTCCGTCAGATATGCCCTGACAGCCCTAATTGATAGTGGTGAGACACGTAACTGTGCAACCTCTTTTGGTGCATGACGTTCGATCATTTCGTCAGGTGTACCCTCGTCAAGAATAATGCCGTGGTCCATGATCGAAAGCCGATCACACAGAATCGTGGCTTCTTCCATGTAATGCGTCGATAGAAGCACAGTTACACCAGCGTCTTTGAGAAGTGCCAGCTCTTCCCACACCCGGTTTCGACTTTGGGGGTCAAGCCCAGTAGACGGTTCGTCCATGACTATCACCTTAGGACTTGTCATCATTGAGCGTGCAATAGCCAGTCTGCGTTTCATACCACCAGAAAGTTCATAAACATTCGCTTTCGAGCGATCTCGAAGACCAAAGAACTCAAGCACCTCATGTGCACGACTTTGCGAAATTTTTCGTGAAAGCCCGCCGAGGAATCCGTGCAGAAAAAGATTTTGAAATACGGTTAGTCCGACATCGAGCCCATCGTGCTGGGTAACAACGCCCATAATTTCACGAACGGCGCGATTATCTTTCACTACGTCGATTCCGGAAACACTGATTGAACCCGAGTTTGCGGGAGACAGTCCGCTGAGCATGCGCATCGTGGTAGTTTTACCCGCTCCGTTTGGGCCCAGCAGACCGTATGTTTCACCGGGTGCGACTGCGAACGAAATACCGCCTACAGCTGAAATTTCGCCATAAATCTTCCGAATTTCTTCAGCCTTAATCACCGAACCGTCGGGATTTAGCGTGAGAGCTCTATTACAGTGCGATTCGTTGGTCAAATTACCTCTTATAGCACGAGTTATTGCATTGCCATACAGTTCATACGATGCACATAAAGTAGGTTAGTCACCCGACTTGGAAGGCTTTCCAGCACCAGGAGTATCACCGATCCAAACTTCGCCACCTATAAAAAATTCTTTTTTCCAGATAGGAACGACCTCTTTAAGCCGGTCAACGAAATACAAAGCTGATTCGAATGCGACCCGCCTGTGAGCCGAACCAACGGCAACGACCATACTCGTTTCGGCAATATCGACTCTGCCGATACGGTGAGCGATAGCGATCTTCCCTAGTTCCCAATGTCCACGCATTTCAGCAATGATCTCGGCGATTTTGTTTTCAGCCATCGGCTGGTACGCCTCGTAGGTGAGATACTCGACACTTCTACCTTCATTATGGTTTCGTGTCACACCCAGGAAGGTGACAACAGCACCGTCTATACCGGTCGTAACGAAGTCAATAAGTGGCTTTTGGTCTAGCGAGTCGGGAGTAATAAACACCCAGTCGAAATCTGTTTTTATATCGCCACACCCACCACTTACAGGCGGCACAAGAGCGATTTCGTCCCCCTCTTTGACAGGCTGATCGCCCTTTACGTACTCACTATTTAGTGCCAGCATCACACTAATTCCGGGCTTAGGATCTCTCGGCGCCGCTTTTCGGGCAGCTAGCACAGCATCATCGACTGTCATACCGTCAACTACCGGAATATCGATGCTTCGGGTTCCGGCTCTCTCGTGCAAAACGGCGAAGAACAGTACTGATATTTGTGGGACAGAATTAGTCACGGAAGTTCAAATAATACTTTTATCGGTCGATCACACTTTGATGTACATAAGGTTACTGCCGAACCTGCCCTACTGGATACGGTTCATTTCAACCGAAGTAGTTAGGTTTCGCCACTACTCCCATATGTGGCATAGGATTTTGAGTACTGATTCAAATCAGGGCGCCATGAACAGCTTGTACCAGAAAATTAGTGTGCGAGTCTGTTTTTTTATTGGTCTACACCTTACGCATTACCGAACGGAATGCTTACGACAAACAATCGATTTATTGTGCTTTCGACACTGGGTACATGTGTCAGGTGGTATACACATTCGATCATGGAGCAGTCGTTATTTCCACGCTTTACGGTCGACACGAAAATGTGTGAGCGCCTCTCCGATCAACGCCTATTTTGCAGAAGCCAGTAGCAGTAGAAAGCTAAAACACCTTCATAATCATCGATCGATCCCTTTGACCTGCAACGCAATGGGCAATACAATTATGGGCCAATCATGTTTGAACTCTAGCAATGGGCTGTAGTCTCACAAATATCTTTTCCGCCGTCTCCTTAAAAACGGCACGGAGTGATTTCACGAATGGTTCGAATCCGTCTTAAACGCGTTGGTGGCAAGAAGCACCCTTTCTACCGAGTAGTTGTCGCCGACCAGCGTGCAGCTCGTGATGGTGCATTCATCGAACAGATCGGTACATACGATCCGTTCCCAAACCCGCCTGAGATCAAACTCGACGAGGAGAAGGTCACACAATGGATTGGTAAGGGTGCACAGCCATCTGAATCAGTTACCGCACTTCTCCAGACTGCAGGGATTCTACCGAAGGTAGCAACTCCTAGTGCCTGAGCATGACGACGATGTCCGAGCTCAAGAATCTGACGGCGATGACATATCGCCAGTCAATTCGATGCGAGAGATGATTGAATACATTGCACGTGCGCTTGCCTCGAATCCAGATGCAGTTTCTGTAACCGAAGAAGACGATGGCGAACGCATCTTTCTTCACCTTTCAGTAGATGATCAGGACAAGGGCAAAGTAATTGGTCGTGATGGTCGAGTTGCCCAGTCGATGCGCTCGCTTTTGCGCGTCGCAGCCGTAAAGTCCGACACCCGTGTCAGCCTCGAAATCGACTAGTACAGCTGCACTCAAAGTAGCGTCCATGGCCATGACCGATTCAAACAGTCGATCCGACAGCTTAGACGCAGAACAAAACGAACTAGTTGTAGTAGGTCGCGTACGACGCCCCACTGGCATCAAGGGTGCAGTGCTCGTTGAGATTTACTCCAGAATTTCTGATCGTTTCACCGTTGGCGACCTCGTAATCGCTGATGGCAAAGAATACGAGATCGTCGAGACAGGGAAATCTGGCGATTCTGCAAAGCTGCGGTTCGACAAGATCGACTCAATCGAAAAAGCTGATCGGTTTCGAGATCTAGAACTTTTAGTTCCGGCCGAAGAACTGCCTGAAAATCCTCCCGGTGTCTACTACCACTACGAAATTATCGGTTCTGAGGTAACGACTATTGGTGGTCAATATCTTGGAACCTTAACTGAAATCCTCGAAACAGGTAGCAACGACGTTTTTATTATCACCGGGAAGTCAGGCCAAGGGAAAAAGAATAGGGACGAAATTCTCGTTCCAGTTCTTGAAGGCGTAATCGTTAGTGTCGACAAAAATGCCGGCACGATGAAGATAGATCCACCCCACGAGATTTTCTAACCTTGGTATTTTCGGTAAACTGTCTGCTCAATTCGTTTAGTTGAATCGGAACGATTACCAATCGTCACGTAGAGACCAATAGGAAACTTCTGAATGTCAGGTCATTCTAAATGGAGCACGATCAAGCACAAAAAAGGTGCAGCCGACGCTAAGCGTGGCGTGCTCTTCACCAAGCTTGCGAGAGAGATAATGGTTGCGGCTAAAAGCGGCGACCCAAATCCAGAAATGAACTTTCGTCTCCGGCTTGCGATCGACAACGCCAAGTCGCAGAACATGCCAAAAGACAACATCGACCGGGCAGTTGCCCGCGGATCGGGTGTCGGGGGCGATGCTGTGATACTGGAAGAAATTAGTTACGAGGCGTATGGTCCCGGTGGCGCCGGAATCATCGTCCAGACGATGACAGACAACAAAAACCGTACGGCTGCCGAAGTTCGAGCCAAAATTACCCGAGCCGGTGGAAACCTTGCTGGGTCAGGCGCAGTTGCCTGGAATTTCGAAAACAAGGGACTAATCACTGTCGAAGTAACGGACGGTGACCCTGATGACATCGCTCTGGAAATCGTTGATGTCGGAGCCGAAGACGTCGATGTCGATGGCAACGTGGTTCAGGTCACTGCACCTTACGAAGAATTTGCACAGGTGAAGACCAGCGTCGAAGCCCTAGATGGCATCAAAGTCGAAAGTGGTGATGTGGCCTTGGTTCCAACCACTCTCGTACCACTCGACGATAAGGGCGCAATGCAAACGCTCAGGCTCTTAGATGCCCTTGAAGAACTCGATGATGTGTCAAAGGTCTACTCAAATGGCGACTTCTCTGACGAAGTTCTAGAGAAGTATGCAGAAGCTTAGTAACTATTCAGAGAACGAATAGATTCGTCTCTTTCATACCACATATTTTGTTTCGTTAGAAATCATGCGGCAGTACAATTTCTAGTCTTACAGTCGTTTTTTTGAGATAGATCGGACTCTAAAACA
>Ga0315327_10002062_pt1 | contig 10605 bp, 10 predicted proteins | sample M110032315metaG_FD_203460 | JGI IMG/M metagenome (GOLD analysis project Ga0315327, IMG submission 203460) | Ammonia-oxidizing marine archaeal communities from Monterey Bay, California, United States - M1 100m 32315 | ecosystem: Environmental > Aquatic > Marine > Coastal | place: USA: California... | reverse complement strand
ACCGAGGGTAAACGTCACGCCCTGTACGGCGGTCACGATCGGCTTGCGGCACCGACGACCCAGAGACATCGGATCGATCCGACCACTGGTGGACCGGCGACCCTCCTTCATCCCGGCGTGGAACTTCGGTAGGTCCAAGCCGGCGGTGAAGTGGGCTCCATGGCCGAACAGCACACCGCACCAGAGGTCATCCTCGGTGTCGAGGTACTCGAAGGCCTCGACGAGTTGGCGGGCCATCTGAGGCGTGTAGCCGTTCATCTTGGCCGGCCGATCCAACCCGATGAGCAGGATCCGTCCACGAACCTCGGTGGTGATACCACCTTCGGCAGGATCGAATTGGGTCATGGGGTCCTCCCGGTGAAGCGCTGCCCGCTGAGGCGCGAACCACCTGAGTCTGGACGACGCGGCTGACGGCTACATGATCGGACGGCCGTATGGCCGCCCAAGCGGGAAGGGTTAGGCGGCGGCCCGGACCGCCTCGCGCTCCAGCAGGAGCTCCTTGATGGGCAGGCCAAAGGCGTAGCCTCCGAGGCTGCCGTCGGTGCGAAGCACCCGGTGGCAGGGGATGAGCACCGGGATGGGGTTGGACCCCAGGGCGGTTCCCACGGCACGTACGGCGTTGGGCCTGTGGACTGCCTTGGCCAAGTCGGCGTAGGTACGGGTCGTGCCCGCCGGGATCGCCAAGCAGGCGTTCCAGACCGACTGTTGGAACGGGGTGGCGCCTCGCAGGTCAAAGTCCAGACTGCTGCGGTCGCCGGTGTTGAAGGAGTGTTCGATGAGGTCGAATAGGTCGTCCGGCATGGCATCGGCACGTGCCGCTCCGCGGCCGGTGCGATCGTGGTGCTCTTCGCGGAACCGGGCGAAGGTGGTGGTGTTCGCGAAGCTCGCTCCGGAGATGCCGTGGTCATTCCAGGCCACCCAGAGGCCTCCGACCGGTCCGGCGATCTTTGCGATCTCGTCGACGGGCTTGCCGTCAACCTCCTCCTCGGTACTCCTCATGTAGGTCCCCCTTCACGGGTCGTGGTCGTGTCGTAGACACTCTCGCGCAAAACGGTCTGATGCGCATTACACCGTCGGAGAGATTCGACTGGACCGGCTTGATGGCCAGCGAGGTGCACCACCGGATCGTGTTGCCCGCTACGAGCGTTCAGTCGGTCTCGAGGCCCGATCTGACGATGACCAGCGGGCATGGGCTGTGGTGGGCGATGGCCTGACTCACCGAGCCGAGCCGCAGCCCGGCGAAGCCACCGCGACCTCGATTGCCGACCACCAGCATCGTTGCCCCAGCGGCTGCTGCCATCAGGGTGTCGGCTGGCCGGCCCTTCTTCAGGCTGCGTCGGATCTCCACCTCATCGTCGAACTCGGTGGCGGCCAGTGCAGCCTCGATGACCTCGCTCTGCATCTTCTCGACTTCGGTGGCCAGATCGAACGAGTCCAGCGGCACGTAGCCCAGATCGGGAGCGGCTGGTACATAGGTGGGGGAGAAGCAGGTAACCACCTCGACCACAGCCTCGCGGTGGTGCGCCTCCTCAATGGCCCAGATCAGGGCTTCGCGCGCGTACCCGGAACCCTCAACCCCGACGACGATCCGTCGCTCGGTTTGGTCATCCATTAGGCGCTCCTCGGTTGGCCACCCTTGCCGAGTGTAGGACAGCGCTGCAGGAGTTAGGAGAGGGCGTCCTCGACCTTGGCCATGGCCTTCTCCTCGGGCGTGTTCAAGGCGAACGCCAACTCCGAGACCAGCACGCTGAGAGCCTTGGTGTAAAGCGTCTTCTCGCCGGCAGACAGGCCCTTGGCCTGGTCGCGTAGGGCGAGGTTCCGAACCACCTCGGCAACCTGGTACACGTCGCCACTCTTGAGCTTTTCCTGGTGGTTCTTGAATCGCCGGGACCAGTTGGCCGGCTCGCGGATGTCCCGCTTCTGCAATACCTCAAACAGGTCCTCTACGTCGTCCTTGTCGATCGGCCACCGCATACCCACGTCCTCGGCCTTGTCCACCGGGACCGACAGGGTCAACTCGCCATGGGCCATCTCGAGCACCAGGTACTCGGTATTCTCGCCGAAGTCCTTCCTCTTTTCTTTCTTGACGATGACAGCCGCACCGTGGTGCGGGTAGACGACCTTGTCGCCGGGCTTGAACATCGAAGGAGCCTCCGGGGCCGCTGGGAAGGGATCAGGATACCGCCACGAGGCGGTCCCTGAACGTTAAAGGGATGGTCTGGGCGAGGCTGAACCGGTTAGGCGCCGAGGCGTTGACGGGCAGCGTTGCTGCGTTCAAGCAAGTGCTCGGGAACACCGAACCGGTTACCGGCCGCGCCGCCACCATCGCTGCCATCGTCGGACTCGTCTGACTTCTCGGGGGCTTCGGCGGCCCTCCGCTCGGCCTCGGCCCGGTCGATCCGGAAGGAGTCCCAGTCGTTGGCCAGACAGACCTGCTGGTGGCCTACCTGGCCCAGCCTCACGCCGTTGTCGAAGTCCACCCAGTAGCGGTACCAGGTCACGCCGTTGGCTACCAAGACTTTGCCGGTCGTTCCCTCGGGAACGCCAGGCAGGTCGACAGTGGCCACGATCTTCTTGTAGCGCTTGATGGGCAGCGTGCGGTCGATGGTCTTGGCCATGGGAATCCCCGATATCAGGTGTCAGGAGGCTGGTCTCGGCTGGCGCAACGCTACCGGCCGGCCGTGCGCCCGGTGACGACTGCGTCGACCACCCGGGCGGCAACCTCATCGATTGGAACGTCGACCTTCTCGCCGTCGGATCGCACGGTGAACTCCAACTGGCCGTTGTCCAGACCCCGTGGCCCGATGGCGACCCGCAGGGGGATTCCGACCAATTCGGCGTCTGCGAACTTCACACCCGGGCGACCGTCCCGGTCATCCAGCAAGACGTCGACGCCGGCAGTCCGCAACTCGTCGTAGAGCCGCTCGGCGACGGCCATCGACTCATCGTGATCCACCTTGACCACGGTCAGCACCACCTCATAGGGAGCGATCGACATGGGCCACAGGAGGCCATGCTCGTCGTGGTGGGTCTCGGCCACCGTGGCCATGGCCCGACCTACGCCAATGCCGTAGGAACCCATCGTAGGAACCCGGTTGACGCCCTCGCCGTCCAGCACCGTGACCCCCACGGCCTCGGCGTACTTCCGACCCAACTTGAAGATGTGTCCGGCCTCGATGCACCGGACCACCTGGAGGGGTTCGCCGCAGGTCGCACACGCCTCGCCGTCGAGGATGCCTCGGACGTCCACCCAGTGGTCCACGGCGACATCGCGGTCCATGTCGACCCCCTCGAGATGCTGGTCGTCCACGTTGGCGCCGGTGGTCATGCCCGACCTACCCCGAAGTGCCTCGTCCGCGTAGATGGGCAGGTCGACTACCCCGACTGCTCCGAGGCTGCCTGGTGACGCCCCGAGGGCCGTTCGGATCTCGTCGACCTCGGCGGGGATGACCTCGGCGGCCCCGGTGGCGTCAGTGAACTTTTGCTCCAGGAACGGGTGGTCGCCGCGCAGCAGTATCAAAGTGAGCACGCCGTCGATGCGGTACACCAGCGTCTTGATCTGGTGGACGGGGGGGTGCCCGAGTTCGGCGAGCGCGGCGATGGTCCGCACGCCGGGAGTGGGGAAGGACTCCGGGGCGTCGCCGGCCGGCTGGTTCTCCAGTGGATCCAGGGCAGCGGAAGCCCGTTCCACGTTGGCGGCGTAGCCGCAGCCGTCACAGATCGCCACGTCGTCCTCGCCGGCGTCGGACGCCACCATGAACTCAATGGAGGCGCTTCCTCCCATCGCTCCCGAGGAGGCCTCCACCGGTCGAGCGTCGAGATCCAAGCGTTGGAAGATCCGCTGGTAGGCATCGTGGTGCAGGTCGAACGACCGGTCGAGGCCCTCGTCGTCCAGGTCGAAGGAGTACGAGTCCTTCATGGCGAACTCGCGCACTCGAAGCAGACCGGACTTGGGGCGGGGCTCGTCTCGGAACTTCCACTGGATCTGGTACCAGAGTTGAGGCAACTCCCGATACGAGCTGAGCTCCTGGGAGATGGTGGCGAAGACCTCTTCGTGGGTCATGCCGAGGGCCAGGTCCGCACCCTTGCGGTCCGTCAGGCGGAACATCTCTTCGCCCATGGATTCCCAGCGCCCCGAGGCTTGCCACACCGATGCGGGGTGCATGGCAGGTAGCAGGAACTCCTGGCCTCCAATGCCGTCCATCTCCTCACGGATGATTCGGGCCACCTTCTGATGTACCCGCCAACCGAGCGGAAGCATCGAGTAATGGCCGGACTGCAATTGGCGGATAAAGCCGCCGCGCACCAGCAGGCGGTGGCTGGCCGCCTCGGCCTCAGCTGGGGCGTCGCGCAGGGTGGGGATGAACAGGGACGACCAGCGCACCGGCCGGCTCCTCTCCGGCTGTTAGGCCGATCGGGGTGACGACACACCCTACCGACGGCCACCGGGTGAGGCGGGTCCCGGTGGGTGAGGGCTCGGGAGCCCGTGCCAGACTCCGCCCATGACTGACACCGTTAGCCCCGTGGCGACGACCGGAACTCTTGACGAGGTCCGCGCTGAACTCGATGCCTGGCTCGCTGAGAACTGGGATCCGGAAATCACCGTCGCGGAGTGGTGGGCCCGGCTGGCCGCCGGTAGTTGGACTTCACCGGCCATGCCGACCGAGGCGGGTGGTCGTGGCTATGGACGTGATCTGACGGCTGCGGTCTCGACCGCTCTAGCAGAGGCCAACGTGGTCGGTCCACCGACAGGGCTGGGCCTGATGCTGGCTGCCCCGACCATCGCAGTGCATGGATCCCCCGAGCAGGTCGATCGTTACGTACCCGAGATCTTCGATGGCTCGGTGGCGTGGTGCCAATTGTTCTCCGAGCCGGGAGCTGGATCTGACCTAGCCGGTCTGCAGTGCAAGGCCATCAGAGATGGAGACGAGTGGATCATCACAGGACAGAAGGTCTGGACTTCCGGGGGGCATCTGGCGCAGAAGGGCATGCTCATCGCCCGGACCGATCCCGAGGCGCCCAAGCACCAAGGCATCACCTACTTCGCCATTGACATGGACCAGCCGGGCATCGAAGTTCGGCCGCTCCGGGAGATGACTGGCCAGGCCCTGTTCAACGAGGTGTTCCTCGACGAGGCCCGGGTGCCCAGTGACGCCGTCATCGGTGGTCCTGGTGTCGGATGGTCGGTGGCCAACACCACGCTGGCCTTCGAGCGGGCCAGCCTCGGCGGTGGCGGAAAGCAGCCGGTGTCGGTAGCTCCCGGATCAAAGGCTGGTCGGCTCCATAACCGGGTGGGTGACTACACCGAACGAGCCAACCGCGGCCCGGAGGGTGAAGGCGGTCGGGGTATGGGCACGTCGGCCATGATCGAGCTGGCCCGGGTGGCCGGCAATGCCGACGATCCGATCGTCCGCCAGGAGATCGTGCAACTGCACATCCTCGGCGAGGTGAACCGGCTCAACATGTTGCGGGCCAAAGCCGGCGGGAGTCGGACTGGTGCCGAGGGCAACATGGCCAAGTTGGCCATGAGCGAGCTGGTCCGTCGGAGCCGCGACGTGGGCAATTTGATCGTCGGTGCAGATGGAATGCTGGCTCCGGCTAGTTGCGCCACCGGTGGGGTTGTCCAGGAGGTGACGGTGTTCAGCCCGGCTCCGGCGATCTATGGCGGTACCGATCAGGTGCAGCGAAACATCATCGGTGAACGGGTGCTCGGCCTTCCCAAGGAGCCGGGTCCGGACAAGGGGACCCCGTTCCGGGAGCTCCTCCAGAACTAGGCGCGTCGGTGGTGTGGTTCTTGGTCAGATAGCCACCGGAAACAGGTGGTCCAGTAGGGCTGACCGGACAATGTCCGGGTCCTCCATCATCGGAGCGTGGCCAGACGTGGCTAGTTCGATGACCGTGGCGTGTCCGAGCGTGTCAACCAGGGGCTGGGCGCTCCGTCGGGGGGTCATCCGATCGAGCCTGCCGAGGACCACCGTGGTGGGGCAGGTCACGTTCGAAGCGGCCTCGAGCGCACCGTCGTAGGCGGCGCACATAGCCAGGTCCAGACCCAGCACTCCACCAGGGGAGGTCTCTATGACAGCCCGGCTGGTGCCGGTCATCGACATGCCTGGGGTGGGGTTGGCGCCGAATTTCTGATCGGTTCCGTGCATCCAGCCCGCCATCAAGTCGGCGGCCAGCGGGTCGTCCGCCTCAGCGGCGGTTTGGAGGTCGGGATGAACGGGCATGGAGGCCCCGAGACCCATCAGGACCAGTGAGGCGATCCGGTCACCAAAGGTGGCGGCGGCCTCCAGCCCGATGAACGACCCCATGGAGTGTCCGACCACGTGCAGCGGGTCGCCCAGAGCGTCGGATACGTCGCCCAGCCAGGCCGCCAGCTCGGCGATCGAACTCAACGCCGGGCCATCGGAGTGGCCGTGACCCGGGAGGTCGACGGCCACGGCGCGGGCTCCGTGATGGGCAAGCCAGCGGGTCTGGTGGGACCACACAGTGCGGTCCATGCCCGCCCCGTGGACCAGCACGACCAGGGGTGCGTCGACTGCATCGGCCCGGTCGATGGTCACCGCGCCAGTCGCCGCATGAACCGACCGCCCAGCCACTTCAAAGCGCATCGGGCCGCTACCCCTTTTGGGAGGCCCGCAGGGCCCGGGATAGGTCGGCACAGATGTCGTCCGGGTCCTCGAGGCCGACAGACAGACGGACGAGTTCTTCCCCGATGCCAGCAGCAGTGAGGTCCTCGGCACTCATCTGCTGGTGGGTGGTCGACCCGGGATGAATTACCAGCGTCTTGGCGTCGCCCACGTTGGCCAGGTGCGACGCCAGTTCGACGGCCTCGATGAAACGGCGTCCCGCCTCGCGTCCACCGTGGACGCCGAAGCTGAGGATCGCCCCCGCCCCCTTCGGATATAGCCGATTCGCCAACTCGTAATCTGGATGAGTGGGGTGGGACGGGTGCCTGATCCACGACACGGCGTCGTGGGCATCCAGCATCTCGACCACCCGGTGGGTGTTGTCGACATGACGAGCCATGCGTACGGGGAGGGTCTCGACGCCCTGCAGCAGGTAGAAGGCGTTGGTTGGACTCATGCATGCGCCAAAGTCGCGTAGGCCCTCGGCTCGGGCGCGCATGGACAACGCCGCGGTGCCGAACTCCTCTGTGAAGGTGATGCCGTGGTACCCGTCGTACGGCTCCGAGAGGGTGGGGAATCGGCCGCTGCCCGCCCAGTCGAACCGGCCGCCGTCGACCACCACTCCACCGATGGCCACCCCGTGGCCTCCGAGGAACTTGGTGACCGAGTGGATCACGATGTCGGCGCCATAGTCGATGGGGCGCATCAGGTACGGCGTGGCGAAGGTCGAGTCCACGGCCAAGGGCACCCCGGCGTCATGGGCCACGCTGGCCACCGCGGCCACATCGAGCACCTCGATGCCCGGGTTGCCGAGCGTCTCGGCGAACACGAGGCGGGTCTCGGGTCGTATGGCCTCGCCGAACGCCTGCGGGTCCCTGGGGTCGACGAACGTGGTGGTGATACCGAAGCGGGGCATGGTCAGGTTCAGCATGTTGTGGCTGCCGCCATAGATGTTGCGGCTGGCCACGATGTGGTCGCCAGCGTGAAGGATGGTCGCCATGGCCAGGTGTAGCGCGGCCTGACCGCTGGACGTGCACACGGCTCCCACGCCGCCTTCCAGAGAGGCCAACCGCTCTTCCAGGACTGCCACCGTCGGGTTTGAGATCCGCGAGTAGAGGTGCCCGCTTACCTCCAGGTTGAAGAGGCCTGCCGCGTGGTCGACCGAATCGAACACGTATGAGGTGGTTTGGTGGATGGGGACAGCTCGGGAGCCGGTGACCGGGTCCGGCCGTTGTCCTGCATGCAGGGCGCGGGTGTCAAATCTGTGGTGATCGGGTTCGACCATGGGATGAACCTAGGTCAATGGTGACGCGTCGTCGGTGACGTCAGCAGACGACACATGTTCCGAGGCTAGGACACCGCTAGTTGCCACGCCGGGGAGCAAATCGTGTCTAGTCTCCGCGGCCATGCACATCGGATTCATCGGACTGGGAAATGCCGGCGGGAAGTTGGCCGGGAGCCTCCTCCGTAACGGCTACGACTTGACCGTCCGGGACCTCGATCCCGAGGTCGCCCACCCGTTCCTCGACGGAGGTGCCTCGTGGGCAGACTCGCCCCGGGAGATGGCCGAGGCCTGCGACGTGGTCATTACCTGCCTGCCGTCGCCGGCAGCCTGTTCGGCGGTCATGGAGTCCGACGACGGGATCCTCGCCGGGCTGGGTTCCTCAGCTGGCGACGGCAGGTCGCGTATCTGGCTGGAGATGAGCACTACCGACGAGTCAGAGGTGCGTCGCATCGGCGCCCTGGTTGCCGAAACGGGAGCGGAACCGGTGGACTGTCCGGTGTCGGGTGGTTGCCATCGGGCGGCCACCGGCAACATCGCCATCTTCGCCGGATGCGAGCGGGCAACCTTCGAGCGGGTACTGCCCGTGCTGACGACTATGGGTCGGCGGATCCTGCACACCGGTCCACTGGGCTCGGCGTCGGTACTCAAGGTGCTGACCAACTACCTGGCGTCGGCCAACCTGCTGTCAGTGACTGAGGCTCTGGTAACTGCATCGGCGGCCGGTATGGACCTCAACACCACCTTCGAGGCCATCCGGATCTCGTCGGGCAACTCGTTCGTGCACGAGACCGAGAGCCAGGTCATCCTGAACGGCAGCCGGGATATCAACTTCACAATGGATCTGGTGGCCAAAGACGTGGGATTATTCGACACCCTGTCCCGCAAATTGGAGATTCCTCTAGAGCTCTCGCCGCTGCTTGTCGAGGTATTCGAGGACGGGCGGGCCCGCTACGGCGATCGGGAGTTCTCGCCCAACATCATCCGCCGACTAGAAGAGGCCACGGGACAAGACGTCCGGGCGCCCGGGTTTCCGGCCGAGATCGTCGATTACGAACCGGAGGAGTCCGGCTACGAGGTGTTCCCCCCGCGATGAGCACGGTTCCCGAGGTCATGACGGCACTTCATTTGGTGGGTAACGGCGGGCCCGAGAAACTGGTGTTGCGCCATGACGTACCGGTCCCTGTGCCCACCGACGATGAGGTACTAGTGCGGGTCCGGGCCTGTGCCATGAACAACACCGATGTGAACACCCGGGTGGGTTGGTACTCCAAGTCGGTAACCGGGGCTACGGCCACCGAAGGGTTCTCGGATGACGAGTCGGTAGGTGATGTGGCCGAGGACGCCACCTGGGGCGGCAGCGGCCTGACCTTCCCCCGGATCCAGGGGGCGGACCCATGCGGAGAGGTGGTAGCCGTCGGTGCGGCAGCCGATCCGGATCTGGTAGGTCGACGGGTGCTGGCCGATGGCTGGATTCGCGATGCGGCCAACCCATCGAACCGGTCGAAGGCGGGCTATCTGGGGTCTGAGCGCGATGGCGGCTACGCGCAGTACTGCGTCATCCCCGTTCGAAACGTGTATCCAGTCGATCCTGTCGACGGTCCACCGCTGGATCTGACTGACGTCGAGTTGGCGTCGTTTCCCTGCTCATGGGCCACCGCCGAACACATGCTCACCAGACCCGGAGTCGGCCCGGACGACACGGTGGTAGTGACCGGCGCATCGGGCGGCGTGGGATCAGCACTGGTGCAGTTGGCGGGGCTACGGGGCGCCCGGGTGGTGGCCGTCACGGCTGCCTCCAAGTTCCACGCCGTGTACTCAATTGGTGCCGACGTGTGCGTGGATCGTGACTCGGAGGATCTTGCCTCGGCCGTGGCCGAGGCGGCTGCCGGTCTTGGTGGGGGTTCAGGCGCTAGTCCGGGCCGGGTCGACGTGCTGGCCGACGTGGTCGGTGGACCAGACTTCGCCCCGCTGCTGGAGGTGCTCAGTCGTGGTGGGCGATACACGACGGCTGGCGCTATCGCCGGACCCATCGTAGACCTGGACTTGCGGACCCTGTACCTCAATGACCTGGACCTTTACGGCTGCACCGTCTACCAACCGCCTGTGTTCGACGCCCTTATGGGCTACATCAAGCGTGGTGAGGTACGACCGGTGGTGGCTGCCTCGTGGTCGCTGGCCGACTTCCACGCGGCCCAGGAGGCGTTCACCGCCAAGTCCCACGTGGGGGCCATGGTCGTCGAGATCCCCTGACGGGTTCGAGGGTCTACGGGATAGGTGGGTCGTCGGTGTGGAGCGGAGCAAAGAAGTCCAGGTTGTCCTGCAGCAGGTCGAAGCAGGTCATGTCGGTCGGGGGTAGTTCACCCTCGTGGACACCGACCGGTTCGGTACGGTCGCCCCACGTGAGGGCGATCGAGCCCCACGTCACCCCTCCACCGAAGGCGGTCAGCACCACTGTGTCCCCCGGCGAGACGCGACCCGCATCGAGGGCGTCGGAGATGGCCATGGGAATGGAGGCAGCAGCGGTATTACCCAGGTTTCCGATGTTCACAAACACGCGGTCTTCGTCGATGCCGAGGCGCCGGGTGGCTGAATCGATAATCCGGGCGTTGGCCTGGTGGGGGACCACCAAGTCCACATCATCGGCGGTCAGTCCCGCCTGGTCCAACACCCGGTTCGCCGATGCTGAGATGC
>Ga0315327_10002060_pt1 | contig 10609 bp, 7 predicted proteins | sample M110032315metaG_FD_203460 | JGI IMG/M metagenome (GOLD analysis project Ga0315327, IMG submission 203460) | Ammonia-oxidizing marine archaeal communities from Monterey Bay, California, United States - M1 100m 32315 | ecosystem: Environmental > Aquatic > Marine > Coastal | place: USA: California... | reverse complement strand
TGAGTGCCTGCTGGGATCGATTCTCCCCGTGTGCGATACCCGATCCGAAGAGGCAGCGCGATTTGGGTGAACTCAGAGCCGCCATCAGGTCGTCCAGACCGATATTCACCAGGCCTGGACGCATCACGATCCTGGTAACCGCCCGGATGCTCTCCGAGATCATCCGGTCGGCCGCGGAAAAGGCTTCGTGTACACCCTGCTTGGCAAGCACGAGTTCTCCCATTCGCGTGTTGTCAAAGGTGATAAGGGCGTTGGCCAGCACCGAGAGTTCAGTGAGGGCGGCCTCTGCCTGGTCCCGCCGACGCTTGCCCTCGAAATTGAATGGGGTGGTGGCAAAGACCACCGTAAAGGCCCCCTCTTCGCGAGCCAGTCGAGCCACCAGGGGCGCAGCTCCTGAACCGGTGCCTCCCCCCAGTCCCACGCAGATGAAGATGATCTTGCGATCGCGCAACGCGTCCCGGATCTCAAGTTCCGCCTCCTGCCCAGCCTGATTACCAAGCGCCGGATCACCTCCGGATCCAAGTCCCTTGGTCAGGTTCCGGCCAAGTTGGATCTTCTCCGGAGCGACTGAACTGGTCAGGGTTCTTACATCGGTATTGCAGGCGAGGAGCTCAGCTCCCTCCATTCCATCAAGAGCGATACGGTCCAACATGTTGGCACCGGCACCTCCTACTCCGATGATCTTGACGGCCGAGTTCGGGATGGTCTGCTGGCGAGTTCTCTCGTAGGGAATCATGACGGGACTACTGCAGACCAAGTAAGAGGACTCAGCCCCCAAATGGCCAGAGCGAACGCAAAAAACCGCCCACCTTCCCCAGACCGGGAGAATGTGGGCGCTCTTCCTCCAGAATTTGCGCGTAGCGAATTAATCCAAGAGCTGTTGAGTATTGCGGATCCTTAAAATACGCGTGCACCCCGCTGACCTCCGGACTCTCCGGTCGGTAGACCGGCAGATCAAAGACATCGCAGGCCAGTTCACCGAGGCCCTTCATCAGGCTGGATCCTCCTGTCAGGAACACCCCCGTCCCCACCCGGGTCAGGCCACCCTCCGGCAGGCGATCCTTTACCAGTTCCAACGTTTCCTGGAGGCGCATGCGGATCACATCATTTAGAATCTGCCTCTTGATTTCCACCTCCGGGAACCCGCCTTCATCAGGAATTCTGACCACTCCCTCGCATTTCGCAGGATCCCCCGAGGCGTCCCCCTCGGTTTTCTTGACCTGCTCAGCCTTCGAAAGAGGAATGTGAGTAACAAGGTGAATATCGTTGGTGACATGGTCGCCTCCCACCGGAATGCAACCTGAAGCAAGGATCGCGCCGTCGACATAGAGCACGTAGTCGGTGGTTCCTCCACCGATATCCACCACCAGGGCCCCCGCCTCCTTGCGCTTCCGGTCAAGGGCGATCTGGGCCGAAGCAATGGGAGCAAAGACCACATCATCCACGTCGAGAGGGATTTCCCGCGCACACTTGATGCTGTTCTGGACGCGGGTGCGAACTCCGTGGACGATATGAAACTCGGCATCGAGAGTCTTGCCCAGCAAGCCCACCGGCATGGTGGCGTGGGGTTGCCCGTCCACGATATATTGACGGATCAGGCTATGGAGGTAGACATGCTCACTGGGGATGGCGATATCGCTCGCAATATCCTTCACCTCCTCAACATGGCGGGGACGGATCTCCGGCTCTCCTTCCGGCAGTCGGTAAGTTCCGCGGTTGTTTACCCCCTCTATGTGGGGACCGGTGACTGCCAGAAACACACTGCTGATATCAACATCACTCATGTCCTCCGCCTCAAGGAGAGCCGCCTTCACACAGGCGCGCACCTGTGGGTAGTCGGTGATCTCCCCCTTGCGGACGCCTGCCGAGCGGGTCTCTCCCAGTCCGAGAACCTTGACTGATCCATCGGGTTTCACCTCCGCCACCACCATCACCGTCTTGGTGGTTCCGATCTCAAGGCCGACGTGAATGCGAGACTTAGACATTTTCCTTCCCTGCCAGTCCTAATCCCAAGTGTCCTCGATGAACATTTCTTTTTACTGCCGGAGGAGTGACTGAATATCCCGCTGCAGGCGACTCTGCGGCACAGGCGCTCCCGACCCGCTGGTCACCACCGGAATATTGCGCCTGGGAATCAGGTTCACCATTGCCATCGATTCCCCGTCCTTTGCGGTAACGCGAAGCAGGGTGATGAGATTTTCGAGCTGCTCCTTGTGATCATGCATCCCGAAGGTGGCCAGCACACCTGTGCTGGTGATCGCTTCCAGGGAATAGTCATTCCGCACCGCAACCACCGGCAGCGACCATTCCGCCTCTCCCAATTTCTCCTGTGCAAGCCTGATCAGTTCCAGTCCCCGTCGCGCCTGGTGATGGCGAATTTCCTTCCCGATCGTGATATCACCCTCTTCCACCTGGCTCACCAGCAGGACGGGCAGAAGACCGGCCTTCTCTTCCCACCAGGCATCACAGGGGAAGCAGACCCCGCTTTTGTCGAGGAGGATTCCCGCCACAGGGTTTCTGCCGACAATCCCCAACGGACGGCATTCCAACCACGCAATAGGCTTTCGCTCCTCCACCTTCACTCGCAAGGTCCCGGGAAGACGTCGACCCAGTTCCACCCTCTCGATGCCGGGGCGGTCCAGGAGTTGCTCCTTCAGTTTCCGCAAATCGAACCCGAAGATGCTGGAATCGGGATCGAGTCCGGTCAACTCGCCGAAGTGCTCTGCAGTCATTTCCCCATTGGTCTCCAGATCCACATACCGGAGCCGGAACTCGTTGTTCTCGATAAAAAACTCCCGCAGGCCCTCCTGGACGCCCCAACCAACCCCTGCCAGGAGTGCTCCTGCCAGCAGTAACTTGCACGAACGCCTGAGATGACGCAGGCAGCTGAAGCACACGATACGCGGCGAACTGACCCTCAGGTGCAGTCGGCGCTCAGGACTGGGAAGATTGACTCGGGAGGTCTTACGACGGGGCATCGGTTCTGCGTAGGGATAGAGAAAGCTCTCCGATCCGACGGCAAAGCGCTCCAAAGCCATAACCTGGCTCGGCCGCCGCGGCGCCCTTGGGCAGAAGGCTGCTCGCCGTCATTCCGGGAATCGTATTAGCTTCCAAAATGTAAGGATTACTTAAGGAATCTAGCAGGATATCGACCCGGGAGTAAACCTCAATTCCAAGCGCCCGGTGGGCGGCCAAGGCCGCATCCTGTACAATTTTGGTGGTTTTCCCGTCTAAATTGGCCGGGCAATAGTAATCCGTTCCCCCTTCCCCGCTCATCCAGGGGTATTTGTTACTCATGTCATAGAAGCCCTCCCGCGGGACGATGTGCACGATCGGAAAGACCTCTTCCCCCACGATTCCAACCGTCAGTTCCTTCCCCTCCACGAATTGTTCGACCAGGACCTCGTGGCCAAACCGCGCCGCATCCTCCATTGCTACCCGCGCCTCTTCCGGCGTGTGCACGATGTGAACCCCCACGCTGGACCCCTCCCGCGGCGGCTTCACCACGCACGGAAGCTTCATCATCGGGAGCGACACTCCACCGGCGACATTCACAATCTCGGAGGCCGGAGTCGGGATCCCCTCCTCCACAAAGCGCGCCTTGCTCGCCACCTTGTCAAAGGCCAGTTCACTGCTCACCCGCCCCGCTCCCGTGTAAGGCACCCCCAGATCCTCCAGATAGGCCTGCAGAACGCCGTCTTCCCCGAAGGTTCCATGAATGACATTGAAGGCCAGACCGGCACCTTCCGGAAGGGCCGGGGTGGTATCAATCACATCCACTCCCACCGCCGTGAGGCCCTCTCCCAGCAGGGCTTCCAGCACGGCCTGCCCTGAACTCAGCGACACCTCCCGCTCCGATCCCGGCCCCCCCATCAACACTGCAATCAACACCGACTCATCCATGGCACGGCAACATCATAAAAGACCCGGCCCACACGGTCCAGTGCTTTGGGATTCCCACGATGAAGCGGCCCTCGCTCGCCCTGCATCCTCAGAGGTGGACGCAGGTCGATCGCAATAATATCGGTCAATTAAACCCTGGGAACCACCGGCCGGGCAGGTCAATGCCCAACCATGCGACCTCCGGGGAGCCTTCAAAAGCTCACCTGGTCCTCCCCCAGGATCTGAACTTCCATTTCCAGGTCGATCCCCCGCTTCTCCTTCACTTCCGCCTTCAGTTCACCAATAAGCCGGAGCACATCGCTGGCTTCGGCCTTCCCCCGGTTTACAATGAAGTTTCCATGCTCGGCCGAAACCTCGGCTTGTCCGACCCTCTTGCCCTTCAATCCCAGTTCGTCAATGAGCTGTCCGGCCCCGATCCTATCGGGATTCTTGAAGATGCAACCCGCACTGGCTGCCACCGGCTGGGTGCTGCGGCGATGATTTCGGGATTCTGACATCTCCTCGCGGATTTCCTCCATCCCGGCCGGTATCCCGCGAAAGATCACCTGCAAGGCATAGTTGCGATGGAGTTTGGGGACATTGCGGTAGAAGGCCTCGATCTCATCACGCGAACGGGTACGGATCTCGCCGTCCTCGTCGAGGAACATCACGCTCACCACCTGGTCAAATGTCTCCAACCCCATTGCCCCAGCGTTCATACGCAAACCTCCACCCACATTGCCGGGGATACCCTCCATCCAGGCAAAACCTCCCAGTCCCGCAGCCTCCGCCACACTGGCCACCTTCTTTAAGCGCGCTCCCGCCCCGGCGGTAAGCAGTTCAGCCTCCACCGTTACTTCGCCAAACTCGCCCCTGGCCGGATGAATAACGGCCCCGCGAATGCCCCCGTCCCGGATCAGAAGGTTTGAACCCCGTCCCACCACGCGCACCGGGACACCCCGTTCCTTGAAAAAAGCGACTGCCCGTCCAAAAGCCGGAAAAGTCCGTGGTTCCACCCAGAACTGGGCTGGTCCTCCTACCAGCATGGTGGTGTGCCGCCGCATCGCCTCGTAGAGTCGGGCCTCCAGCTTTCCCTCGTCAAACTCACTCCGTAACGCCTCCAACAGGACCAGGTCATCCGCAATCTTCCTTCCCGCTTCATGCACATTTCCTGCCCCCAGAGTGATGAGAAGGTCTCCCGGTTGCAGCGAATTGCCGACCACGTGATGGGCAGTCGCAAGGTCCTGGTGGTATACACACCTGGTGTTCCCATGGCGCTCCACCGCCTCCACGATCGTCCTGCCACTCACACCCTCAATGGGTGCCTCGCTGGCCGGATAGACGTCCGTCACAAAAACAATATCCGCGTCCTGCAGCACCACTCCAAACTCCTCCGCCAGTTGCTGCGTCCGGGAATACCGGTGCGGTTGGAAGAGCACGACAATTCGTTCCGGCTCCAGTGAATGCGCCGTCTGCAGGGTCGCTTCGATCTCGGTCGGATGGTGCCCATAGTCGTCAATAATGCGAAAGCGCGAGGAGAGATAGACAGACTCAAAGCGGCGCTTTGCTCCCGCAAAGGAGGCCAGGGAACGCGCCACCAGGCTGAAATCCACCCCCAGGTCGTCCGCCAGCGCAATGGCCGCCAGCGCATTGAGAACATTGTGCCGTCCCGGAATGCCGAGTTCCACCCGCCCCAGTTTCTCGCTCCGCCGCCACACCGTGAAGGAGATCACCCCGCGCCCCTCGGTCACATCGGAGGCCGTAAAGTCAGCATCATCCCATCCATATGAAAGAGCTCCTTCACGCCCGCTGCAAAGTTCTCGTGCCGTAACGTTCTCCGCACAGTAAATGATCTTCTCCGAGGTCTGCTCCAGCAGGGTCCGGAAGACTTCCACAATTTCCTCGAGACTGTTGTAAAAGTCCAGATGCTCCGCCTCGATGTTGAGCACGATGGCATGTGAAGGTCGGTACAGGGCCAGGGTGCCGTCGCTCTCATCTCCTTCCGCCACGAGGTAATCGCTCTCTTCGTCCCAGTGGGCATTTGCCCCCAAAACTGGAATTTCCGCGCCCACGTAGTGCGATATGGCCCTTCCGCTCTTCTTCAGCACGTGCGCGCACATGGCCGAGCTGGTGGTCTTTCCGTGCGTGCCGGAAACCACCACGCCCTTCCGGGTCTGCAGGATGGCCGCCAGGCACTCGGCCCGACGGACAGAGGGGATTCCTGCCCGGTCCGCCGCGACCAGAGCCACGTTATCGGGCTTGATAGCCGAGGAATAAACAACCACCTCCACATCGGAAACCGCCTCCGCAGAGTGGGGGGAGGAAAACGACAGGCCCAGCAACTGCAGGCGCTCGGTCTCGCGGCTGGTCACCCGGTCCGATCCGCTCACCCTGTGCCCCATTTCAAGGAGGAGGGCCGCCAGGCCGCTCATACCCGACCCCGCCACCCCCAGCAGATGAATCCGCATCGGACAGGTTCGATCGAGAAGACGCTGACTGATCTCATCAATCATGATGGGCGACTGGGATGGTGATCGGGAATTGGTTGAGCGGAAAGCCTCAATAGATCTGAACGCTTTCGAGCACTTACCCGGGCAGAAGGATATCACAGATCCGTCCCGCTGCATCATCAACGGACAGCTCCCGCGCGGCCAGCTCCATAGCACCAAGATTTTCCGGAGACTTCAGCAATCCCCCGATCAATTGCGCCAGTTTCGCCCCCTCCAATTCGCTCTCCGGCGCCAGGAGAGCCGCCCCGGCCTGCTCGAAACACCGCGCATTGCAGGTTTGATGATCGTCAGCGGCATGAGGATAGGGCACCAGAATCGAAGGCCGTCCGAGGTAAGCCAGCTCCGTGAGGCTGGCACCTCCCGCGCGGCTGATCACAAGGTCACTGGCGGCGTAGGCCGCCGGCATGTCATCGCAGAAACCGCGGACCACATGGCCACTCCTCCCCGCTACCAGTTCCTTCACCCGCTGCTCGTCCTCCCGACCCGCCACCTGTAACCACTGCACTCCCTCTCCAAGGATCTCCGCCGCCTCGGCCACCAGAGTGTTCAGACCCCGCGCACCCTGGCTGCCCCCGAAGGCGAACACCACCGGTCGATCGACAGACAGCCCAAGACCTTCCCGCGCTTCAGCTCTGGAGGGCAGGTTCTCAAACTCGCGGCGCACAGGGGTTCCGGTGACCTCCACTTCGCCTTCCGGAAAGCAGGCCCGTGCCGCCTCCAGTCCCAACAGAATCTTACTGCACCACCTTGCCCCCATCCGGTTCGATTTCCCAGGGAGGGCATTGGAATCGTGCAGGGCGGTGACCAACCCCATCTTCTTTCCGGCATAGACGGGCGGCAGTGATGTAAATCCTCCCATCCCGAGGACCACCTCGACGCGTTGTTCCCTGAGGAGCCTCTTGGACTGGCGAATCGTTCTCCAGAGACGCCAGAGAAAGGGCAGCATCTTCGGGGAGAGAGTCGGAGGTTTCGCGATGGCCTCAACGGTTCTGAAGTCCAGCGTGCCATACTTGGCGGAGGCGTCGGCATCCACTCTCTTTCGTGAGATGAGGAGAAGCGGACGGTGCCCCCGACGCTTCAGTTCCTCCGCTACCGCAATGCCGGGAAAGAGATGTCCTCCGGTCCCTCCACAGGCAATGACGACGGAAAGTTTCTGGGGCACGGAAATTGAAACTTTAGACCTTGGACTTAACTGGAGAGCCGGATCAGGGACTTTGCCTCGCTAGATCTTTAGTGCGAGCTGCCTCTCCTTGATGACGGGCATCTCGGCACATTCGGCGTAGAACGCGCGACGGTGCAGACTGACAAGCAAGCCCACCGCCGCAAGTGTAAAGACCAGATTGGTGCCCCCGTAGCTGACAAAAGGCAGAGGGAGACCGGTATTGGGCAGAACACTGGTGACAACTCCGATGTTCATCAGGGCCGGCAGGGTAATTGCCGCCGTGAGCCCAAGACCCAGCAGCTTGCCGAACCGATCGGATGAATGCAGCGCAATCGAGATTCCTGATGTACTGATCAGAACAAAGCAGAAAACGATTCCCAGAGTGCAGAGGAGGCCCAGTTCCTCACCCGCCACCGGGAAGATGAAGTCGGTATGAGCCTCCGGCAGGTAGCCGTGCTTCTCGGCTCCATTACCCAGACCCGCCCCCAGAAGTCCGCCCGATGCCAGAGCGAGCTTGGCCCGGTACTGCTGGTAGCCCGCCTTGCGCTGAACTTCCGGATCATCAAGATTCAGGAGCGCTTCAAATTTCATACGTCGATAGGGATCACTCTCCACCGCCTTGTAGAGCCCCAGGATTCCAACCACCGCAACCAGACTCAATAGTGACACCCGGGTCCCCGCCGTAAACATCACGAGGAAACCCGCTCCGCCCAGGGCCACCGCGGTCCCCATGTCTTTCTCAAAGAAGATGAGCGCTACCGGGATTCCCAGCACCAGACCGGGCAGCACAAAGCCCCGCAGGAACGACCTGGCTTCCGCCTGGTGCTGCGCAAACCACGCCGCCAGAGCGATAATCACTACCAGCTTGGCCACCTCGGATGGCTGGAAGCGTCCGATCACGGGCGCCCAGATCCAGCGCGCTTCACCCTTCACCTCAACCTGCACCCCCGGCACATAACAGAGCGTCAGGAGCACGCACCCTGCGATCAGGAGTGGCATCCACATCCTTCGCAGAATCCGGTAATCAATACATCCAGCCACCAGGGCCGCAATGAGCCCTACCCCGGCAAAGATCCCCTGCCGCTTGACGAGCAGATAGGGATCATCGTCCACCCCGTATACCCAGGCACTGGTGCTCGCGAGCATGATGAGCCCCAGCGCTACCAGAACGGCAACGGAGATACAGAGGATGATGGCAGCGCGGCGACCCATGGCGACAGGTTGGCGTCATTTCTTCCCTCAGCGGGTCGGAATGCGAAGTTTCATGTTCACCTGCAGTCTGCGCGCATCCTTGATTTCATTGGCTTCCAGAAGCGCCTGAACCGAGACCTCGTGCTGCTGTGCAATCCTCCAAGCGGTATCGCCGCTCTTTACAGCATAGACTCTGGTTGAGGAACCCTGCTCACGGGTGAGGTCTCCGGCCTGCAGCTGGGAGGAGGACGGCACCACTTGATCCCGGCGCACCCTGATCGTCGAGGAGGCGGCCCCTCCCCCCGCTGACTGGGTCACACTCGGCTTCACCACCGCGGCCACCTGGTTGACCGGCGCAACTGATGGTTCAGAAGCATCGGGAACGGGATCCGGATTACCGGATGCAGCCTCCACCGTGGGCACAATCCTGTTGATGGGAATGCGCAGGATGGCACCGGGATCCAGTCCCTTTCCATTGTTGAGATCGCGCAACTCCTGCACATCAACACTCTTCAAGCGGGCGATGCGATCATAGGTATCGCCCGTCGAGACAAAGTAGAAGGCCTCGCCGCCCTTGGCGGCGGTCGCCGGTTCCTTGTTCTGTGTTCCGAAAGCCGACGCCGCATTTTTCGATCCACTGTCCGTGGCTACGACGTCATCGCCCGTCACCCGGTTGTGAATGAAGATGGCGGCAATTGCAGCCACATGAAGGACGAGGATCACCAGAAGGGCTCTTGCCACGCCGAGATTGGGAACTTCAGAGGCCAGGTCGGCACTGGCAGCGACCCGTTGCTTTTTCCGTCGGCGAATCTTGGAATGGAACACAAACAGGCTTCTTCCGCCTGCCGGGAGTCTTTTTTTCTGAAACGATTGTCTTTTCATCTGGGGTGTTTGTTATCGGTTGAATGACGGACCTCACTTGAGGGCCTGTACAGTAGCCCGGAACGAGTCACCGCGTTCCTCATAGCCGGAAAACATGTCAAAAGAGGAAGTGCCGGGAGAAAAGAGAATCGTGCTTCCGTGGGGGGCCGCATGCCGTGCGATGCCCACTGCTTCCTCCAGACTCTCCGCAACCCGGGTGGTCACCGCCTGCGAAAAGATGGCAGCCAATCGATCCCGGATCTCGCCAAACACTACAGCCGTCTCCACTGACTTTTCCAGGTGGGGCAGGAGCGGCTCGTAGTCCAGTCCTTTCTCTTTTCCGCCAGCAATGAGAATAGTGGGGCGATCCTGGGAGAGGAGGGCGGCTTCCAGAGCATGCAGATTGGTCGCTTTGGAGTCATTGATGTACTCCACCCCATCGAGGGTTCGAATCAGTTCGCAACGGTGCAACGGAGGGGCATACCCGGCCAGCGCTTCCGACGCCGCTTCACATGAAACCCCCAGGGCCTGTACAGCCGCCACCGCAGCCATCACATTCTCGGCATTGTGAACGCCCCGGAGACGGGTTGGGTAAAGGTTCAGGACCGTGCTTCTGTCCGAAACGATGGAAGTCCCCTGCAATTCATAATCGCCACCAGTCTCCGTACCGGAGAAACTGACACGTCGCGCGACAAGGTCTCCCACTTCTTCCCCCAGACGCACCACTGCGGTATCCCCGGATCGCTGGTTCTCGAAGATGCGCCGCTTGGCCGCATGATATTCTTCAACGCTCCGATAGCGATCCATGTGATCGGGAGAAAAATTGAGCCAGACCGCCACATCGGGACGAAAGGTCTCAATGGTCTCGAGTTGGAAGGAGGACAGTTCCAGGGAGACCGCCTCCGGGTGGTCGCTCCCGAGAACAACGTCGGCAAACGGGCGGCCGTAATTGCCACATGCTTCACAGCTCATCCCTTCGGCCCTTACCAAGTGCTGCACCAAT
>Ga0315327_10002059_pt1 | contig 10610 bp, 7 predicted proteins | sample M110032315metaG_FD_203460 | JGI IMG/M metagenome (GOLD analysis project Ga0315327, IMG submission 203460) | Ammonia-oxidizing marine archaeal communities from Monterey Bay, California, United States - M1 100m 32315 | ecosystem: Environmental > Aquatic > Marine > Coastal | place: USA: California... | reverse complement strand
AGATCAGGTTCTCCGCCTGTTGTGGCGCGTATTGATGAAACGTGGAATGATCGCCGACGAGCCGTCCTGGCTCTCGACGGGCCATGTGGGCCCGGACCGGGGCGGCCAGAGGGAGAAATGATGCGACGCCGAATTGCCGGCCTGTTGGCCGTCGTCCTGAGCCTTACCTTGGTGGCCACGGCCTGTGGATCCGATGACGAGGACGCCACCAAGGCGGCCTTCATCTACGTCGGACCGGTGGGAGATGCCGGGTGGACCTACGCCCATGACCAGGGTCGAGCCGCGGCAGCAGCCGAGACCGGTGTGGAGACCGCTTATGTAGAGGCCGTGCCGGAGGGCACCGCCGACTTCGGCAACCACGTTCGCGATTTCATTGATCAGGGCTACAACGTCATCTTTGGCACCTCGTTTGGTTACATGGACGACATGGAAGCCCTCGCCGACGAGTTCCCCGACGTCGTGTTCGACCACATCTCGGGTTACAAGGCCAACGGCACCAACTTCGGAAACAGCTTCGGGCGCATGTACGAGCCCCGCTATCTCTCCGGCATGGTCGCCGGTTCAGCTACCTCGTCGAACCTCATCGGCTACGTGGCGGCCTTCCCGATTCCCGAGGTCATCCGGGGCATCAACGCCTTCACCCTTGGTGTCCGTGAGATCAACCCAGCCGCTCAGGTCGAGGTGGTCTGGACCAGCACGTGGTTTGATCCGGTGGTCGAGGGTGACTCGGCCCAGGCGATGCTCGACAAGGGTGCCGACGTGATTGCCATGCATCAGGACTCCACGGCAGCTGGCGAGAAGGCCGAAGCCGCAGGCGCTCGTTGGGTGGCCTACAACTCTGATATGAGCGCCCACGCTCCGGCGGCCCACCTCACGGCGCCGGTCTGGGATTGGGGCCCGCGCTACGCCGAGGTCATCGGGCAGGCCACGGCCGGCACGTACGAGGGTGGCTACTACTGGGGTTCGATGGCTGACGGCACGGTCGACCTGGCGCCCATCGCCAGCGACGTGGACGCATCCGTGGTCGCCGCGGTGGCAGAACGGAAGCAGCAGATCATTGACGGTTCGTTCCATCCGTTCCAGGGTCCGATCAACGCCCAGGACGGCAGCGTGCTCGTGGCGGCTGGCGAGACGATGAGTGACGGCGACATGCTGGGAATCGGCGTCTTCGTCGAAGGGGTCGTCGGCTCCGCCGGCTGATTCTCACCCTGACGTCCATCCCCTACCAAGGGGGACCAGACGAACGCGGCGCCGGCGGGGATGACCCGCCGGCGCCGTCACGTCCGACTTGAGATCGCCCGGCAGGGCCTTTCGTCGAGACCATTTATCGAGACTGGAACCGCAGGACCATCGATGACCGAACCCCCGCACCCGACCGGCCTCGCCAACACCTCGGAGAAGCCAGATGGGGTCGCGCCCGCTGATGGCCCACCCGCCGTTGAGCTACGGGACATCTGGAAGCGATTTCCCGGCGTGGTGGCCAATGCCGGTGCCCACCTGCGGGTCCGTCGGGGCAGCGTGCACGCTGTTCTCGGCGAGAATGGTGCCGGGAAGTCGACCCTGATGAACGTCCTGTCAGGCGTCTACCGGCCTGACGAGGGCGACGTCCGCATCGACGGCATGGCCCACCACTTCCGCACACCGGCCGACGCGTTGGCTGCCGGGGTGGGGATGGTCCACCAGGAGTTCCGGCTCGTGCCGTCGTTCACGGTGGCCGAGAATGTCGTGCTGGGGGCCTGCGAGCGAATCGTGCGACGCTCGGCCGTCGAGTTGGCGGTCGGGGCACTAGCCGAACGCTTTGGTCTGGCTACCGAACCCAACCGGCCGGTCTGGCAACTCTCCATGGGCGAGCGCCAACGGGTCGAGATTCTCAAGGCGTTGTGGCGCGACGCCAGAATCCTGATTCTGGACGAGCCGACGGCCGTCCTCACCCCGGGCGAGGCCGATGAACTGGGCGCCGTGTTGCGCCACATGGCCGACGACGGCCGCACCGTAGTGTTCATCAGCCACAAGCTCCACGAGGTGATGGGCTTCTGCGACGAGGCCACCGTGCTCCGGGGCGGGAAGACGGTGGCCGCCTCGCTATCAGTGGCCGATACCGACGCCTCCGAACTGGCTGGACTCATGGTCGGAGCGTCCCCGGTCATTACCGAACGGCCCCCTCTCCGCGAGGCCGGCGAAGTCCGTCTCAAGGTGCGTGATCTCCGGTGTCTCGACGATCGTGGGCTGAACGGCCTCGAGGGCATGGACCTCGCCGTACGTTCGGGGGAGATTGTGGGTATCGCCGGGGTAGCCGGCAATGGCCAACGCGAGTTGACCCAGTGCATCGCCGGTCTGCGGCCCGTCGAGTCGGGGACGATCCACCTGATCGGTGAAGACCGAACGGACGCCACCCCGCGCCAGCGGTTCGCAGACGGGTTGGGCTACATCCCCGAGGACCGCCTCGGTGTGGGCCTGGCGCCCCGACTCAGCGTGACGGACAACGCGGTGCTACGGACCTACGGCCGTCACCGCCGTGGTCCGTTCCTGGATTTCGCGGCGGCGGCCAGCCACTGCAGGGACCTCGTCGATCAGTTCGGCGTGCGTACCGGCCCGCTGGACGAGCCGATCGCCGGGCTGTCAGGCGGCAACCTCCAACGTCTGCTGGTTGGGCGAGAGTTGGTCGACGGCCCTCGGGTCGTGGTGGCCGCCCAACCCACCCGGGGACTCGACGTTCAAGGGGTGAAGGCCATCCAGGACCTGCTGGTGGGCGAGCGCGACGCCGGCGCGGCGGTCCTGCTCATCTCCGAGGACCTCGACGAGTTGTTGACGCTGGCCGATCGCCTGCTCGTGATCCACGCCGGTCGGATCGTGGCCGAGTTCGATCCGACGACCGCTGAACGCCACGCCATCGGCGAGGCGATGGTCGGTCATGCCGTACCGGCCGATGATCAGGTGGCCAACCGATGAATCGGCCAATGGGAAGACGGGCGGGGAGGCCGGTGCTGGTTCGCCGTGAACAGGTGCTGCGGGGCGGCCAACCACTGGCCTTCGGTATTGGCTTGGCTGTGGCCCTCGTGGTGGGCATTGTCCTGCTGGTCGGCTCGGGCCACGATCCGATGCGCGTCTATGAGCGGATGTTTGAGGCTTCCCTAGGTGACCCCCGGGCCTGGTCGGTGACCCTCAACCGGGCGGTGCCGCTGGGCCTCGCCGGTTTGGCGGTGGCCGTGGCTGGGTCCATGGGCCTGTGGAACATCGGCGCCGAAGGCCAGATCATGGCTGGCGCCGTCGGTGCGGCCTGGGTGGCTCGGATTGGCGGGGAGTGGCCGTCACCCCTCCTCATCGCGGCCATGCTCGCCGCCGCCATCCTCGGTGGCGGCCTGCTGGCCCTCGGTCCGGCCATTGCCCGGGCCCGGATTGGCGTCAACGAGATCATCACCACCCTCATGCTCAACGAGGTGGCCATCCGTCTCGTCCAGTGGCTGGTCCACGGTCGGTGGAAGGACCCCGACTCCCACAACTTTCCCCTGGCCCCGATGCTGCCCGACAACGCCCGGCTGCCCGGCCTGTTCGAACGGGCCCACGTCGGGGTGGTGCTGGCTGCCATCGTGATCCTTCTGTTTGGTGTGGCGTCCAGCCGCACAGCGTGGGGCTACGAGTTACGAGTCGCCGGATCCTCGGGGGCTACGGCCCGCTATGCCGGGATCTCGCTGGAACGCAAGATTCTGACGGTTCTCGTCCTTTCCGGTGGTGTAGCCGGATTCGCTGGAGGCATCGAGCTAAGTGGCACCTCTGATCGGATCACCGAAAGCCTGTCCAACGGCTTCGGGTTCGCCGGCATCATCGTGGCCGCGCTGGCACTGATGAGACCGTCGGGCGTCGCAGCGGTGGCCGTGTTGTTCGGGGCCGTGCAGATCGGCGGACAAAGCATCCAGACCATGGGCGTCTCGTCATCGGTGTCGACGATCCTTCAGGCCTTGATCTTGTTCGGCGCTATCGCTGCCGGGGTGTTGAGCCGATACCGGGTCGAGATGGTGGCCGGCGACACGACGGAGGTGACGTCGTGAACGAGGCCTCGCTGATCGGGTTGTTCGAGGCCACGGTGTCATTCGGTGCTCTGCTCTACCTAGCCGCCCTGGGCGAGATGATTGCCGAGAAGGCGGGGATCCTGAACCTCGGAGTGGAAGGGATGATGGCCATGGGCGCGGTCACGGGCTTCGTCGTCGCCCTCCAGACCGGCAACCCGTGGGTGGCCCTGGTGGCAGCGGTGGCCGCCGGAGCGATGATCGGCCTGCTCCACGGGTTTTTCACCGTGGTGCTGGGTGCCGAACAGGTGGTCTCCGGGCTCTCGCTAACCATCCTCGGCCTCGGCCTGGCTGCCTTTGTGGGGCGTGGTTCGGTCGGCGAACCGGCGGGGGCCGAGATGGTTTCCGTGGACTGGGGCCCGTTGTCGGATATCCCGTGGGCTGGGCCGATCCTGTTCGCCCAGTCGCCGTTCGTCTACCTGGCGGTCATCACGGGCTTCGTGACCTGGTTCGTTCTGTGGCGCACCCGCCTCGGCCTGGCCATCCGAGCCGCCGGCGAGTCGGCATCCACCGCGGATGCCGCTGGCCATTCGGTAGTTGGTATCCGCCTGGCGGCGGTCGCCACGGGCGGTGGACTAGCCGGAGCGTCGGGCGCCTACCTGACGCTCTCGCTTACCCCCCAGTGGGCTGACGGCATCGTGGCCGGACGGGGCTGGATCGCCGTCGCGCTGGTCATCTTTGGAGCGTGGCGTCCGGGCCGAGTTGCGGTCGGGGCGCTCCTGTTCGGGCTGACGCTGGCGCTTAAGACCCGGTTGCAGACCTTCGGCGTGGACTTTTCGCCGATCCTTCTGTCGATGCTTCCCTACCTGCTGACCATCAGCGTCCTGGTGGCCATCTCGATCCGGTCGCGAAATCGGCCCTCTCCCGCACCGGCGGCACTAGGCATCGCCTACCGCCGCGAGGAGCGCTGAAGCCCTCCCCCCGCGACTTCTGGGGCGCCGTCAGGAGCGGGGCCCTGTCAGGGCCCGTTCGACCCCGGTGAGCAGGATCACGACCTCCTCGTCGGCCTCGATGCAGCCGTCGCGTCGTGCGGCAAGCAGCCCGGCGAGACCCGCTGTGCCGGTGGGATCGGCAGGCACCGAGGTGTGGGTTCTGACCAGTCGGTGGGCCTCGACCACGTCGGTCTCGAGGGCTACGACGGGACCGCCGGGCACCGGCCCGAGCAACATGTCGTGCACCACGGGCCGCCAGTCGTAGGCGACGTCATCGAGGATTCCGGTGGCGGCCGAACCTGGATCGTCCCATGGCCACATATGGGGTCCATCATGCTCAGCCAAGGCGGCCACGGGGTCGTCGGCGTCGGCGACCCGGTTAAAGGCTCGAGCCAGCGGCGCACAGCCTTCGGTCTGGACGGCGACCAACGGCGGCCGGCCGCCCGGGAGGACGTCGGACCCACCGAGATCCACGGCATCGGTCAGGGCCTGGACGATGCTGCTAGCCAAGGCGGCGCCACCTACCTGGACGAGGAGTCGGGTGGGGGAGCGGTCGTGGGCCGTGAGGCCGGTAACCAACTCGAATCCCAAGGTGCGACCACCATCGATGGTCCACGGGGCCTCGATGCCCTGGCAGGTGAACGGCACGGCACCGGTGGCCACCAACTCCCGGAACCGCAGGATGCACGGATCGCCGGCCTCGCCGTCGCGACGCTGGCAGACCCGGACGTCGGCCCCGAGGTCGTCGAGGCGATCCAGAACCGTGATGTCGGCCCACGTCGGTACGTGGACGGCCAGCGGGCGACCGGCGGCCCGGGCCACGATGGCGGCGGCCAGCGCAGCATTCCCGCACGAGGAGATGGCCAGGGTTGTATCGGTGGGAACCTCGTCGACAAGTAGGTGGAGGGCCAGTCCGAACAGGTGGCGGGCCTTGTGGCTGCCTGACACGTTGCCCGTCTCGTCCTTGGCCCAGATGCCGCCCGTCTGGCCGATGGCATCGGCCAGCGCGATCTGTCGAACCAGCGGGGTGGTCCGGAAGCCGTGGCCGTCGACGGCGGCCACCGCGTCGTCGAAGCGACGGACGGTGTCCACGTATCGGGTATCGGACCAGCCCGCGGCGATGGCCCGGTGGTGTGACCAGAGCAGTGTCCGGAACGCGACGAACGGGTTGGTGTCGTCGGTCAGACGGCCAGTCGGGAGGGCGCCCAACTCGGGCCAGGTGGCGCTGGGAGGTGCCCCGAGCCAGCCAGGAGGCCGGCCGACAGGGACGGGACTCAAGGGATCGTCCCCGATCAGTCGGCCAGCACCCCGGTGCGGCCGTTGAACTCATCGATCATGGTGTCCCACGATGGAGCGAAGGTTTGGATGTGTCGCCAGAAGTCCTGGTTGCGTCGCACCTCGAAGTCGGCGAAGTCGACGCCGTGCTGTTCGACCCACGTGTAATAGGCGAGGTTGAAGATCCGGTTGCGACCCGTCTCGGTCAGGACCTCGACGTGGTCGGTGTCGGCCCCGAGGAGGTGAGTGTCGATGGCCGTCCCGGCTTCTGCGCCGCTGAATCCGGCGGCGTATCGGCCGGCCATCATCGACTCGCGCTCGCTGCCGTACATTTCGCCGCCGTCGGTGGCCACGGTGACCAGGGCGTCGTCGGGGCCCAGGTCCAACTCACGGGACACCTTGATGGACGCTATGACGTTGCAGAGGCTGGACAGGCCGAAGTGGCCCAGAGTGTTGAGCACCGCGTCGTCCACGCCGGCGGCCGACAGGTGGGCACGCCCCTCGGGGCTGGCGAAGGCCACCCCCAACTCGTCGCACGCCCGGTCCGAGACACCCACGACCACGTCGGTGTTGGTGACGTTGTGGATGAACGGGATGTGCTTGTCGCCGATGCCCTGAATGTTGTGCTCTCCATAGCCGTTGTAGAGCATGGTCGGGCATTCGACGGCTTCGACCGCCGCGATACGGGCACCGTGGTCGGCCTTGAGTCTCTCGCCGGCGGCCAGAGTGCCCGACGAACCCGAGGCGGCCACGTAGCCGGCCAGTCGGAGCCCGGGGTGCTGGGCGGCGTGATGGAGGTAGAGGTGCTCGAGGGCCCGGCCGGTCACCTCGTGATGGCCGACGTGGTTGGCGAACTCGGTGAACTGGTTGAGGATGAAGTTGCCGGGATCTTTCGCCAGCTCGTCGCAGGCGTCGTAGATCTCCTTGACGTTGCTCTCTGAGCCGGTGGTTCGGATCACGTCGCCCGGATCGGCAATCCACTCCTCCAGCCACTCAAATCGTTCACGACTCATGTTCTCGGGCAGCACGGCCACGCCGCGACAGCCCATGAGACGAGAGATGGCCACGCCGCCCCGGGCGTAGTTGCCCGTGGACGGCCAGATGGCTCGGTGGAGAGTCGGGTCGTACTCGCCGGTGACGATCCGGGGCACCAGACAGGCGTAGGCCGCCAGCACCTTGTGAGCGCCGATCATCGGGAAGCGGTTGCCGAAGGCCACGATGATGGGCGACGGGACGCCGGTCATCTCGGGCGTCAGGACGACGTGTTCGGGGACGTCGACCAGGCCGCCGTACAGGTCGTTGTACCAATGGACCCGGTAGAGGTTGCGGGCATCGGCCGCATTGCGATCCACGCCGGCCAAGGAGGCTCGGATGGCGTCGGGGATGGTCGACGGATCCCCCATCTGGGCAAACGTGGGAAGCGCGATGCCCTGGGTGCGGAAGCGTTCGACGCTCCGCTGGTAGCCGACCTCGTCGACAATGCCGGTGGCCAGGCCGAACCGGGCCGGATCGAAGGTAGCGGGGTCGAACTCGACGGCGTCAAACGAGCCGATACCTACGCTCGAGTTGTCACTGGAGATGGCGTTGGAAGAACTGCTCATGGACGCAGGTTAGCCATTCTGGGTCAGTGAGATTGACAAAATGTCAACATCGAGGCTGGCCGGGAGTGACGGATGTCGCGTCACGGATTGGTCGGGGTGCCACGGTTCGGAGGCGACGCGATGCGAGGCTGGGGGGGTGACTCGTCGAGTGCTTGATCTGGTGCTCGCGCTCGCCCTCGTGGGGGCGGGCGTGGTGGTCGCCGCGCGCGTTGCCGAGCCCTCGATGCGACCGGTGCTCTACCCGCCGTCCGCATCGCCGTCGCCTGCGCTGCCGACCCCGACGATTCCGGCGACCACCGTTGTGCCCACCACTACCGCCGCACCGGGGACCACCACCGTTTCGCCGGTTGCTGCAGCGACTACCACGGTTCCGCCCGCGACGACGACCACGACCACCGCGGCGCCGGTGGACGAGGAGGCGGTGCTTACCGCCTCCTATGTCTGGGGTCGCAGCACGGAAGCCGTGCTGCTCCAGACAGTGTTGGGCGTCGAGGCCGACGGCTGGTACGGACCGGGGACGCGGGAGGCCCACCTGGCCGAGAATGCGGTCCGGGGCTTGTCCGTCGATGCCGTCCCGGCGCCACCCACCACCACGACCACCACCACGACCACCACCACGACCACGGCAGCGCCGACGACTACGGCGGCTCCCACCACCACAGCAGGGCCGACGACTACGGCGGCTCCCACCACCACGGTGCCGCCGCCCAGCACCACTGCGGGGATGTTTGGTGGCCTAGGTGCCAATCTGGTGGCCCAACTTCTGGGCCAGCCGTGCATCGCCGACGGTGACCTGAGTGACTGTGGCCCGGAGGTCGATGCCCTAGTCAAGGGGCTCGTCGAGTAGATCCACTGTCCTCCGAGGACGGCCCCATCAGTCAGTTGAGTATCGAACAAGTGTTCGATACTGTTCGAACATGGACTGGTCCAACTCCGGGATGCCGTGGCGAGAGTTGGAAGGTTGCCTATCGGATCGCCCCTTCGCTCCGGCCCCTCGTTGGACGCCCCCACCGGCGCCTACCGGACCACGGTCTCCCGTCGGCCCCTCCTCTTCTGTCGACTCTTCTGTCGACCAGACTCCGAAGGGCGAAACGGACCCTCCCTACGCGGAACTTCACTGCCACTCCTACTTCAGCTTCCTCGATGGGGCCTCGTCACCCGACGAGTTGGTAGCCGAGGCGGTACGCCTCGGGCTAAGTGCCCTGGCGCTCACCGACCACGACGGCTTCTATGGGGTAGTGCGGTTCGCCGAGGCCGCCCGGACCCATGGCCTGCCCACTGTCTTCGGCAGTGAGCTTTCCCTCGACGTGCCCTCCACCAACGGGTCGGCCACGCGGTCGGCTCGGACCGGGACGCCTGACCCGGCGGCCACCCATCTTGTCGTCCTGGCTGCCAATCCAATCGGCTACGCCCGGCTGGGAACGGCCATTGCCGAGTCCCAACTGGCCGGGGAGAAGGGTCGACCCCGACTCTCGTCGGACCGTCTGGCCGAACTGGCCGGCGCTGATCCCCACTGGACAGTGCTCACTGGTTGCCGCAAGGGAGCTGTTCCCGCAGCGTTGGAGGCCGACGGTCCGGCGGCGGCCCGTCGGGCACTGGACGACCTGGTGGACCGGTTCGGCCGTGATCAGGTGGTGGTCGAACTCTGGGACCACGGGCACCCACTGGACGTCGAGCGCAATGATGCCCTGGCCGATCTAGCCACCGCTGCTGGAGTGGGTCTGGTGGCCACCAACAACGTCCACTACCACCGGCCGGCCCGCCGCCGACTGGCTACCACGATGGCCGCTATACGGGCCCGACAGCCGCTGGAAGAACTAGATGGGTGGCTTCCGGCGGCCGGCACGGCCCACCTTCGTTCGGGGGCCGAGCAGGCCCACCGCTTCGCCCGATGGCCGGGCGTGGTGGCCGCCGCCGACGAGTTAGGGCGCCGCTGCGCCTTCGACCTCGGGCTGGTGGCTCCCGGTCTGCCGCCGTATCCGTGTCCCGACGGGCTCGACGAGATGGGCCTCCTCCGACGGCTGGCCACCGCCGGAGCCACTGACCGATACGGGCCCCGCGACGCCGAACGGGTGGTCGGGGCGTGGACCCAGGTTGACCGGGAGTTGGGCATCATCGGCGAGTTGGGTTTCCCGGGCTACTTCCTCGTCGTGCACGACATCGTGTCCTTCTGTCACCGGTCCGACATCTACTGCCAGGGCCGGGGATCGGCGGCCAACTCCGCTGTCTGTTATGCGCTGGGTATCACCAACGCCGATGCCGTGGGTCTAGGCCTGCTGTTCGAACGCTTTCTCTCTCCGGAACGCGAGGGCCCGCCGGACATAGACCTGGACATCGAGAGCGGTCGACGCGAGGAAGTCATCCAGTACGTCTACGACCGCTACGGCCGGCAGCACGCCGCCCAAGTGGCCAACGTCATTACCTACCGGCCCCGATCAGCGGTGCGTGACGTAGCCCGGGCGCTGGGCTACGACCCCGGCCAGCAGGATGCCTTCGCCAAGGGTCTGGATCGTCGGGCCCGGATCCAACCCACCCCCGGAAAGGAGACGGATTCCGGGGAGACGGGCCTGCCGGACGACGTGGCCATCCTGGCCGATGAACTAAGCGACGTCCCCCGCCACCTCGGTATCCATTCGGGGGGCATGGTGGTCTGCGACCGCCCCATGGCCGAGGTGTGCCCGGTGGAGTGGGGGCGCATGGTGGACCGCAGCGTGCTCCAGTGGGACAAGGACGACTGT
>Ga0315327_10002058_pt1 | contig 10611 bp, 7 predicted proteins | sample M110032315metaG_FD_203460 | JGI IMG/M metagenome (GOLD analysis project Ga0315327, IMG submission 203460) | Ammonia-oxidizing marine archaeal communities from Monterey Bay, California, United States - M1 100m 32315 | ecosystem: Environmental > Aquatic > Marine > Coastal | place: USA: California... | reverse complement strand
AATGACAACCAGACAGACAGCGGCGTTTGCAGCCATTTTGTTGGTGGGATGTGGCAACCCGCAACCACCAACTGTGGAGGATTTTACCGAGGCTGCTCAACCAATCCCAACGCCAGAACCGCAGACAGCCACAATTGAAACGCCAGACGTCCCATTATGGGAGGCTGCCAGAATTGGAAACATCGAAGCGGTCAGGCTGCATTTGGCTGGCGGCATGGATGCAAATGCTAAAGACGAAAGTGGGTGGGCACCGCTACACGGTGCATCCGGTTCGGGCCAAAGGGAGATCGTTGAACTACTTTTGGCCAACGGCGCGAAAGTGAATGTCACGGCTCTGAGCGGAAAAACGGCCCCGATTATGCGTCAAGGGCCGGCCACGAGAAAACCGCCGATCTCCTGCTCCAACATGGCGGAAAAACTCGCTCGGAACTTAAAACTGAAGGGAAATGAATTGGCGGGTTACAGCTTGAAATCAGTGAGGATCTCAGTGTGTTCGCGGCTTTGCAGCACACGGGCCAATGGGGTGTCGCTGCCCTTGGCCAGGGAGGCGCGCAACGCCTCGGCTTTGCCTTCGCCAGAGGCGAGCACCCACACCTCGCGCGCGGCGGCCAAGGCGGGGTAACCCAGCGTGATGCGGCGCGGCGGCGGCTTGGGGCCGGTCACCGCTCGATACACCGCCTGCGACTCGATTGCCTCCGTGTCGCCGGGGAACAGCGATGCCACATGGGCATCCTCGCCCATTCCGAGGAACACGAGATCGACCACCGGCTGTCCGGCAGCATTGCTCTCGGTGAGTTGCAACAGTTCATCGGTTGCGAGTTGAACCGCCTCGATTTCGCTGCGCTCCGTCTGCACGCGGTGCACCTGGTCAAGCGGAATCTCCAGCGGCTGGAACAGACCAAGATCGGCCAATTTGAAGTTGCTCTCGTCGTCCGTCGGCGGCACGACTCGCTCGTCGCCCCAATAGAAATGCACTTTGTCAAAAGTACCCCCACCGGCCCGCGTGACCACCGATTCATAAAGCAGCCTCGGGGTGCGCCCACCGGACAGCGCGACGGTGAACGGCCTGCCCGCATCGCGCTTGACCAATCGCTCGAGCCACCGCGCGGCGGCGTGTTCGGCGAGCGCAGCCTTGTCGGCAAAAGCCGTGCAGCCGCTCATCGCTTGGACGGTTTAGGGTTGTGCCACTTGTGGCTGTCTTGCTCAATCAGGTCGTCCGCCGCCACTGGCCCCCACGTTCCAGCGGCGTAGAATTCGCGGTTCGACAACGGGATGCTACCCCACCCGGCGCGGATGTCATCGACGATCTGCCAGGCGGTCTCCACCTCGTCGCGCCGGATGAACAGCGTCGCGTCGCCGGCCATAGCCTCAAGCAGCAGCCGCTCGTACGCCTCAGGCGTGTAGGCACCGAACTCGGCGTCGTAACCGAAGTGCATTCTCACCGGCCGCGTCTCGATGCTGTTGCCGGGCACCTTGCCGTTGAAACGCAGGAAAATTCCCTCGTCCGGCTGGAGACGCAGCGTGAGTGCGTTTGGATGCAGATCAAGATGGCCCTGCGCGGCAAACAGCACGTTGGGCGTTGGCCGGAACTGCACGCGCACCTCGCTCGCCCGCAGCGGAAGATTCTTGCCGGTGCGCAGATAAAACGGCACGCCGCTCCAGCGCCAGTTGTCGATAAAAAGCTTGAGGGCGACGAAGGTCTCGACCTTGGACTCGGGGTTCACGCGCTCCTCCTGCCGGTAGCCCTCGCGGCTGTCGTCGTTCACCGTGCCGGCGAAGTACTGGCCGCGCACGATATTCTTGGCAACCGCCTCCGGTGTCATCTGGCGGATGGACTTGAGGAGTTTCACCTTCTCGTTGCGGATGTCCTCGGCGGCCAGCGACGGCGGTGGCTCCATCGCCACGAGCGAGAGAATCTGCAGCAAGTGGTTCTGCATCATGTCGCGCAACGTGCCAGCCTCCTCGAAGTACCCGCCTCGACCGCCCACGCCAATGTCCTCGCTGACGGTGATCTGCACGTGCTCGATAGCCTCACGATTCCAGAGTTGCTCGAAGATGGCGTTGGAGAAGCGGAACATCATGATGTTCTGCACCGTCTCCTTGCCTAGGTAATGGTCGATCCGAAAAATCTGCCGCTCGCGCACGTGACGCAACAGGTGGTTGTTAAGCACGTGCGCCGATTGCAGATCGTGCCCGAACGGCTTCTCCACCACGACACGCTGCCACTGCTCGTCACCCTCCTCCAAGCGATGAAGCATATCGGCGGCGTGCAGTTGGTCGACCACTTCGCCGAAGAGGCTTGGCGAGATTGCGAGGTATAAAACAAGGTTGTTGACAAGGCACGGTTCGCCGAATCCAGCCAGGCGCCTCGCCAAGCCGGCATAGGCTCCGGCATCGGTGAGGTCGCCACGGTGGTAGGAGAGGTTGACGGCAAAGGCGTTCCACTGGGCATCGTCCACCCGCCGCGTGCGGGAATAGGTCTCGACGCCGGCACGCATCTCGACACGCCAGCTCGCGTCGGTTTTTTCGCGGCGCGCAAAGCCGACCACGCGAAACGACTCCGGCATCTGCCCCGCGAGGTGGAGGTGATACAGCGCTGGGATCAGCTTGCGCACCGTCAGGTCGCCGCTCGCGCCGAAGATAACAATCGTGCAGGACTCGTCCGCCTTGCGGCCGTCCTCCAACCCAGGAAGAGAAATCGTTTTTGGAGAATCCACCATTGAACAAGTCGTAAACCCGGGCGGCAGGAAAAATGGTGGCTGGACCCGGAATCGAACCGGGGACACACGGATTTTCAATCCGTTGCTCTACCAACTGAGCTATCCAGCCATCTCCCCGAAAAAAGGGACGCGCATCCTACGCATCGCCCCACCCTGTCTCAAGCACTTTCGGGTTGAGCCCGCAGCTTGGCTAAGCGCTTGGTTGGTAACCCGGGGTGCTTTCGGCTGCACCGATGCTAACCCGCCTAGAATGCACTTTTTCGCATTCGACTGTGCCATTCTGTGCCACGCCGACAACCACACCGGATGCACCACGGCCTCAAACATGGGCACCTTCAGAAAACATATGCCCCCATACAACACGGGCCGTTTTTTTGGGATGGTATCCCGGTAGACGTAACATCAACCGCACCACGGCCCTGAAGAAGCAAAAGCGCAACACCCATGGCAGTCGCCCGACGCAACAAGAACACGCAGCCTTCTACTTTTTCATCTGATTAATGCTTGTAGCTTCCAACCCCATTTTCTGAAGTCTGTCCGACGCATCGACCAGATTAGATGCAGAAATTTCACCGCGCTCTGTCATGCCAGTTGCTGGATTGGTAGCTTTATACTCAAATTTACTTAAATTGACAGAATCCGGTTGTGTGTTTGTTTTTGAAATGTTCGCATTATCTTTTTCTATGACTGATTTAGCAGCACGTTTGGCTAACTGATCAAGAACTGCCCGTGAATCCTCAACTCCTCCAGCGAGCCGAGCGGCCTGGGCAGCCTGAGCAGCGTCAGCAGCCAGTCGGGTCGCTCTTAATAAATCAGAAACATTTTTCCCGGTATTTATATTCGTTGGTTCTGGAGGAAGATCAGGAGTGATAGCAGACCCCGGAATTGTTAAATACTTTTTGCAGACTGGGCAGTCGATTCCCGTACCAGATAGAATCTCATCTGTTTCTAAATTTTGGCCACAATGTGGGCAGTCAAAATTAATGTCTACCATAGTCCGTAATGGGTGCTGGATGAGTGAATTATGAGTTGCTCAGCTGGAATTGACGAGCCCAAAATTTAAGGTTACTCGTTGGCTTACGATAAGCTTGATAAACAACCCCTAGCATCAATCCCCTGTGTAACCACGTTCGCGCGCCCAAGTGAGCCACTTTTTTCTCATTTTATTCGATCGTAAACACCAATGATAATATGGCGCATAACACCCAGCCATAATGACCAAAGTTGCAAAGCAGCCAATAAACAATGCTATCCCAAGTGAGTGGTGGCCCATGTTGAAATCTCTTATGGTAATTAATATGGCAATAGTAGAAGAAATTAATCCAATCCCAATTAAAAAATAAGATGTAACTTTTGAGGCTGAAAACAATCGCTTCAAATATGGGGACCGTAATGCGGCCGAAGCACCTGCTACGAAAACTTTGGTGTTACATGACTTGCACCTATGAGAATAACGCCCGGTAAAACCGGTAGAAGAATATGAAACACTTTGGTGTTTTGTCTCGAAATTGACATGCACTTCACACTTCGGACACCATGGTTCATCCGAATTGGGTACGTTCGGATCGTGTTGTGGTTCGTTGGGCATACTTAATCAATTCCCCGTGTAGCCGTTTTCCCGCGCCCAGGCGAGCCTCTTTTTCCGCTTCAAAACCACCACTTTTAAAATGTCCAATGACGGGGTTAAACAGGAGCACGCTAACGCCATACTTCGGACCGGGCGATACCTGTCGAAGTCGCTTAAAAGACTATCGGTACTAGGATTCCGTTTGGTCGGCTCCATCCTGCCTTAAGCACTTTCGGGTTGAACCCGCGGCTTGGCCGAACCCTTGCACAAGGGGGTTTAATCTTCCTTAAAATCGTTGTGGAACTCACGGCCTTCGCGGGTCTCCTCAACGTAGCCGGCGCGGATCACAAAGTCGCCGAAGCGCTCGCCGTCGTTGCGCTCGTTCGCATAACGCTCGAGGATCGGGCGCAAGATGCCGACGATCTCCTCCTGCCTAGCCGATACCTTGTACAACTTGTTCAAGCGATCGCCGATGAAGCCGCCGCCAAGATAGATATTGTACTTGCCGGGCGAACGACCCACGAAAGCAATCTCGGCAATGTACGGCCGGGCACAGCCGTTCGGGCAGCCAGTCATGCGGACCGTGATCGCGTCATCCTCCAAGTCAAGCTCACCGAGCACCGCGTCCAACTCGGTCAACAAATCCGGCAGATAGCGCTGGGCCTCGGCCAAGGCCAGACCGCAGGTCGGCAACGCAACGCAGGCCATCGAGTTAAGTCGCAAGCCGGTTTGGCTGTGGCTGTTAGTCAACTTGTGCCGGTCGAGCAGCGACTCGATCTCGGCGCGCTTGGCCAGCGAGACGTTGGCGATGATCAGGTTTTGATTCGCAGTCAGGCGGAAATCGCCGGCGTGCACCTTCGCGATCTCGCGCAGGCCGGTCCGCACTGGGGATTCGTCGGTGTCGGCGATGCGGCCATTTTGGATGAACAACGTGAGATGGCTGTTGCCGTTTTCATCGTCGATCCAGCCGTAGCGGTCACCGTTGTGGTCGAACTTGAACAGCCTGGCTTGGCCAAGCTCGTAGCCGAGCCTATTTTCGACCTCGCCGCGAAACCACTCCAGACCCCGATCCTCGATCGTGTATTTGAGGCGTGCGTGCCTGCGGTCAACGCGGTCGCCGTAGTCGCGCTGCGTGGTAACAATCTTCTCGGCGACATCGGTCACCTGTTCCGGCGTGCAAAACCCGAATACATCCGCCAAGCGCGGAAAGGTTGTCTCCTTGCCGTGGCTCATTCCCATGCCGCCGCCGGCGGTGACTGTGTAGCCGACGATCTTGTCGTCCTCGATGATGGCGATGAAGCCGAGATCGTGCGCGAAAACATCGACATCGTTGCTAGGCGGGACAGCGATGACAATCTTGAATTTCCGGGGCAGATAGGTCTCGCCGTAAATCGGCTCAACTTCCGGCTCGGGGTTTGGTGTCACGTTTTCCTTATCGCCGTTTTCGTCAGTCAGCCAAATCTCATGGTACGCCCGCGTCGCTGGCGTGAGGTGGGCGCTGATCGCTTTTGCCATCTCGAGCGCCTCGGCGTGCAACTTGGATTGGTACGGATTCGGGTTGCACATCACGTTGCGGTTCACATCGCCGCACGCCGCGATCGTGTCCATCAACGAGTCGTTGATCTTGCGGATGGTCGTCTTGAGATTTTTCTTGATAATGCCATGCAACTGGAACGCCTGCCGCGTGGTGAGCTTAACCGTGCCGTTGGCGTAGTCGGTACAGAAGCGATCCATGTCCAGCCACTGCTGCGGCGTGCAAACCCCACCGGGCACGCGCACGCGCGTCATGAACGCATAGGCCCGTTCCTGCTTGGCCTTGCGCCGCTCCCCCCGCAGATCGCGATCGTCCTGCTGATAAATGCCGTGGAACTTGGTCAGTTGCGTGTCGTCCGCAGTCAACGCGCCGGTGGAGTCATCGAGCAGACCTTCGGCTATAGTGCCCCGGAGGAGATTGCTATCTGCCTTGATGGTTTCGTTCTTGGCCAGCTTTGGCTCGTCGGCAGGTTTGTTTGGTTCAGTCATCTAATGCGTCACATCGCTGGAGTGGCGAACGGCCAAGCTAGCATGAAATTAGCTCCAAACTCAATCTACGCTTGGCCAAGCGGAAGGTAAAATCGGCAAAAAACACCTTGAACCTTTGAAAAACAGGACATATCATCATATCTTGATTTGTTGATATCAAACGGGTCACTTGCGGCTGAAATCACATTTTTATGGGCAAAAACTACATTTTCTCGTCCGAGTCGGTTGGCGAAGGCCATCCCGACAAAGTCTCCGACACGATCTCCGACGCTGTACTCGACGCCTGCCTCGCGCAGGATCGCCGCAGCCGCGTCGCCTGCGAGACATTCGTCAAAAGCAACGTTGTCTGCGTCGGCGGCGAAATCACGACCAAGGCCAAATTCGACGTCGAGCAGGTCGTGCGCGATGCCATCCGCGGGATCGGCTACGTGAATGACGATGATGTGTTTCACGCTGACAGCGTGTTCATAAACAATTACCTGACCGCGCAGAGCCCGGACATTTCGCAGGGCGTCGATGCCAAAGCCGCGTCCGGCAAAGCCACCGCCGAGCAGGGTGCCGGCGACCAAGGTCTGATGTTCGGCTTCGCCTGCGATGAGACGCCGGAACTGATGCCGGCACCGATCATGTACGCGCACCAGCTTGGCAGCCACCTGACCAAGCTGCGCAAAGCCGGCAAGGCCAAGTGGCTCCGCCCCGACGCCAAGAGCCAGGTCTCCGTGCAGTACATCGACGACAAGCCGATGAAAATCACCAGCGTCGTGATCTCCACCCAGCACGCCGCCGCGGCCTCCAACAAGACGATTCGGGATTTCATAACAAAGCAGGTCATACAAAAAGTGTTGCCGAAGAAAATGCTGTCCCGTGACACGCAGATTCTCATCAACCCAACCGGCCGCTTTGTCGTTGGTGGGCCAGCAGGCGACAGTGGCCTGACCGGGCGCAAGATCATCGTCGACACCTACGGCGGCATGGGCCGGCACGGCGGCGGCGCGTTCAGCGGCAAGGATCCGAGCAAGGTGGATCGCAGCGCAGCGTACATGGGCCGATACGTCGCGAAAAATATCGTGGCTGCCGGCTTGGCCAAGCGCTGCGAAATCCAGTTCGCCTACGCCATCGGCTATCCCGATCCGGTCTCCGTCTGCGTCGACACCTTCGGCACAGGCATCGTGCATGATGAAAAAATAGCCACCGCAGCTGAGAAGGTTTTCAGTTTTAAACCAGCAAACATCGTCAGGCAACTTAAGCTGCTGCGCCCGATTTATTCCGGGACCACCAACTACGGCCACTTCGGAAAAGTAGATGACTTGGACACGATCACCTGGGAGAAAACGGACAAGGTGGCCGCGCTCAAGCGGGCTGTAAAATAAAGTTCTTTTTATGACTACCACACTCACGGAACCTGCTACGGACTACGTTGTCCGAGACATTGAATTGGCCCATTTCGGCCGCAAGGAAATTGACATCGCCGAGAAGGAAATGCCCGGCTTGATGTCCACGCGTAAAAAGTACGGCCCAGAAAAACCGCTCGACGGCGTGAAGATCATGGGATCGCTGCACATGACCATCCAGACTGCCGTGCTCATCGAGACGCTCATTGACTTGGGTGCCGATGTCCGCTGGTGCTCGTGCAATATTTTCTCCACGCAGGATCACGCGGCGGCGGCCATAGCTGCCTCGGGTGTGCCGGTGTTTGCGTGGAAAGGCGAAACACTCGAGGAGTACTGGGACTGCACGTTCAAGGCGCTCACCTGGCCGGACGGCTCCGGCCCGGATCAAATCGTCGACGACGGCGGCGATGCGACGCTGCTCATTCACAAGGGCGTTGAACTGGAGAATGGCAGCGACTGGGTAAATACCGAATCCGGCAGTGAGGAGGAGCAGGTGATCAAGAACCTTCTCAAGCGTATCCAGTCCGAAAAGCCGATTCATTGGGCCAATGTGGCCGAGACCATGGTTGGCGTTTCTGAGGAGACCACCACCGGCGTGCATCGGCTTTTGCAGATGGAGGAACGCGGCGAACTGCTTTTCCAAGCAATCAACGTGAACGACTCCGTAACCAAGTCCAAGTTCGACAACGTTTATGGCTGCCGCCACTCGCTCGTCGATGGCATCAAGCGAGCGCTCGACGTGCTTGTCTCCGGCAAGGTCGCGATGATCTGCGGCTACGGCGACGTCGGCAAGGGCTCCGCCGAGTCGCTCGCCAACGAGCGCGCCCGCGTGATGGTTTCGGAAGTCGACCCGATCTGCGCGCTGCAAGCCTGCATGTCCGGTTACAAGGTCATCACAGTTGAGGATGCCCTGCCCGAGGCGGATATTTACGTCACCACCACCGGCAACAAAGACATCATCACTGCCGACCAGATGAGCCGGATGAAGGATCAGTCAATCGTCTGTAACATCGGGCACTTCGACAACGAGATCCAGGTCGCCCAACTCGAAGCGATGGAAGGCGTCACCCGCGAGGTGATCAAAGACGACTCCATCCCCGGTGGCCCAGTAACCCGCTTCACCTTCCCGAATGGCCGTTCGATCTATCTGCTCGCCGAGGGGCGCCTGATCAACCTAGGCTGCGCCACCGGCCACCCGAGTTTTGTAATGTCCAACAGCTTCACCAACCAAACGATCGCGCAGATCGACATACGAAATAATCAGGATAGGAAGGTGGGAGTGTATCGTCTGGACAAAAAACTGGACGAGGAAGTGGCACGTCTGCACTTGGACAAACTCGGTGCCGAACTCACCACCCTGTCGCAGGAGCAGGCTGACTACATCGGCGTCCCGGTGGACGGCCCGTACAAGCCGGAACATTACCGCTACTAAACCAAGTGCAATCGATTCAAGCGAGGTCAAGCGCCTCGCTTTTTTGTGGGCTTGGCCAATGGCTGGTTACGAGTTGTTCGTTTCGAGGATGCGTTGGGCGGCCTCCCGGACGGATTGGGCCAGTTCGGTGGGCTTGATGACTTGCGCGTTGCCGCACCAGGTCATCACCCAGCGCTGCACTTCGTTGAGGCTCGTCAGGCGCATGGTCAACTCCACACCGCCGTCCTTTAGGTTTCGCTGCCTCTGCGTAGGGTGCCAGCGTTTCTCGCGGATGTAGTCGGCGACGAGTTCATTGAAGCGAATCACGATCTCCTCCTCCTTGTCGCCGGTGACGATGGCGAAACTGCCGCGTAGCCGTTTCTTGAGCGAAAACTTTTTCGGTGGTTTGAATGTCTTGCCGGTCGGATGCATGTCGCTGATCCGCGCCGGGGTGAAGGTGCGGATGTCGTTGCGCAAATGGCAGTGCGCGAACAGAAACCACTCGCCGTTGACATTGGCCAAGTGGTACGGATCGACGATACGCGACTCGGCCTTGATCACGCCCGGCTTGCGATAGTTAAACTGCAGTTGCCTGTTGCCGGCGGCGGCCTTGGCCAAGGCGTCGATGACGTCCAGGTTCAACACTGGCTCGGCGCTGGTCCGGAACGAGATGCTTTGATCGAAATCGTCGAAGTTGAACGAGATGGTGTCGGTCAGCGAGTCCGTGACCTTGCGGAAGGCGCTTATCAGCGGCTTTTCGAAATTGGTGCCACGATATTGCTGCATCGCTTTCTCGGCGACGAGCATCGCGAACAACTCGCCCTCGCTGATCTGCACGGTGGGAAATTGGGCAACCTCCCCGGCGTAGCAGTAGCCGTTATACGCCGGCTCGAACTGGACCGGCAGTTCCATCCGGTCGCGCATGAAGGCGATATCGCGATAAATCGTCTTGGTGGTAACCTCAAGCTCGGCGGCCAACTGTCTGGCGTTGGGATGATTCTCACCCTTGAGGAGGTTGTGAATCTTGAGCATCCGCTCGATCGGCGGGCGGGTGTTTAGCTCGGGGACTCGTTTGCACTTGGTAGCCACGGACGAACGCCAACCTAGGTCAAGCACCTCACCCCAGCCAGCAAAAGCCGGAAACAAAAAATTAGCGCTTGACCAAGCGTTACTTCAGCGTGTTCAGGAACTCTTCGTTGGTTTTGAACTTGTCCAAGGCCTGCTTGAGCGTCTCCATGGCGTCAATCGGGTTCATGTCGGTCATGGTGCGGCGCAGCTTGTGGATCGAGTCGAGGTGCTGGGACGGAAAGAGTTGTTCCTCCTTGCGCGTGCCGCTCTTTGGGATGTCGATCGCTGGATACACCCGGCGCTCGGCAAGTTTGCGGTCGAGCACGAGCTCCATGTTGCCAGTGCCCTTGAATTCTTGAAAGATCAACTCATCCATTCGCGAACCGGTGTCGATCAGCGCCGTGGCAACGATCGTGAGAGAACCGGCCTCCT
>Ga0315327_10002047_pt1 | contig 10632 bp, 6 predicted proteins | sample M110032315metaG_FD_203460 | JGI IMG/M metagenome (GOLD analysis project Ga0315327, IMG submission 203460) | Ammonia-oxidizing marine archaeal communities from Monterey Bay, California, United States - M1 100m 32315 | ecosystem: Environmental > Aquatic > Marine > Coastal | place: USA: California... | reverse complement strand
ATATTTGAGCGCCATCGACTAAACCATCCATCGGCCAGTAATACGACTGATGTCCTGCTCCAATTCTTATTTCATAGCTATTGCTTGCGGTAGCTCCCGCCACTTTTGCAGCAGATCCTATTAAATTACTATTATGATATATCTTCCTCACACCTGAAGCGGTATCCCAAGTACCACAAAGATGATGCCAGCTACCTCCTGTCAATGAAGCGGATGAAATCATTCCTGCATCACTTAATCCCCATCTGATAGCGTTGGATGCGCTAGACCAATATAGTTTGAATGCATCTCCTTTAGTAATAAAATAAGTAGTGTCAGAGATTGTGGAATCTGGTTTTATCCATAAACATGCGGAAATTGCAGTCATCCCGTCAAAATCAGAATCATCTGCTCGGTAAAGATAATCTCCGCTTGTTGAACTTACTTTTGTTAAATCGTAACAACCTCCGCCATATGTCAACGCACAAGTATCTGAATTCTTCCAGTCTGCACCGCTATTTGTAAAATCATTATTATAAGTAGAATAATCATTTATCGCAGATGATGAATTAGTATCAAATTGGGCATTTAATTTTGCAATGGAAACTGTTTCTTTCCTCCAGTCATAAATTGCTGTGACTGGTTGCGATTCTGGATCGGCAACACTTTGAGCTGTTGCAGTCAAATCGCTCGAAGGAACGGGGCTTGTGGGAGCAATAGTTGGCGTTACATGCGTAGGTGCTTGGTTATTTACTGTAATTGATACAACTGAATCAGCTGTTCCTCCTACTCCATCGGAACATCTTACTGTACAACTTGCTGTGCCAAAAAAGTTTAAGGCAGGCGTTATTGCGAAATCAGCAACACCAGTTGCACAATCTACTTCGGAAGTATTTTCTGCCTGGATACTAAAAAACCCTGGAGATCCGCCTCCATCAACGTCACATTCTCCGCCTGGTGCAGCATTTAAATCAACATCGCAAGTAGTTCCACCTGAATTTGAATTTACTGCTGAACAAGTTGGTGCTGTTGACCAAGTTGGATAAGTGGGTCCTCCGCCTCCGCTACTACATGCTCCTGGTTGATCATCTCCTGCACTATTTGGATCTCTTCCTGCAACGACTTCATCATAATCACATTCTCCTCCTCCGTCAGTATCTGCGTTACCATCTGAAGTGCTTGTTCCATAAGTCTCATATTCACTAGATAAACAATCTCCGTCTGCATCAGCGATTGATTGTCCTCTCTTGTTTGCACACTGTCCTGCAGCTAAAACTGCACATGCGCCTCCTCCAGGATTTGGAGCATTTGGATCTCCTGGATCTGCAGTCACACCATTACAAGATCTTGTGAATACTGCCTCATCAAAATCCGTTAATCCATCCATATCACTATCTGGATCTGGAAGCGGATCATATGCAAAATCCACATCATGATTCAAATCATTACCGAAATCAAATTGCATTCCAAATACTCCGGGAGGCATTTCTCCAATCGTGTGTGATATTTCTGCAATTTCAGAACAAGAATAGTCTTCTATGATATACGAATATTCACTCATTGAAGAATAAACTGTAGTGTCACCACATTTTATGTAATTGAAAGTTAGAACTTGATTTGATAATTCATCTTTAGTAATATTTAATGTTCCTGTACCTGTTGTTGTGAAATAAACTCTCCAATCTTCGCCGGAACTTCCGGCTGTCCATGGATTGATAACTGTAATATCAAATTCGAGAATGAATTCTTGTTCAGATAAGTGTGGTGTGATCCAAGATATCTTATCAATTAAGTTATCTGAATTTTCATCATAAAATGTTACGTTAAAATCTTCATTTTCAGTGACATCAGTCTTGATTCCTTCAATCATCCAAAAAAGTTTGACTTGTTCAGGAAGTAAATCTGGCACCGAAGAATAAGTTAGAATATTTTCATAGTGGATATCGGAGGAGACGGTAACTCTTTTTTGTAATTTACCGCCTACCTCCGAAGTATCCGTTTCGACAACTTCTGGAGGTTCTGTCTCAACCGTTTGTTGAGTATTATCGTTTATCCAAGTAACGGGTTTGTTTATTTCAGCAGGTAACTGAGTATATTCAGTTAAATCTGCTGTTGTAAAACTTTGGATATTTGAATAACCAATATTTAGTGACATCACTGAGATGAACATCGCCAATGAGGCAAAAATAATTAATGAATTGCCGAGTGTAAATGTTGGTTTGTTCATCGCTTGCCTCCTTTAGATGCTAAAAACTCAAGTACGTGGCTTCGATTCGCAAATTTTTTAGATCTGACTTGAGTGTCAAGCCACTTCAAAAGTTTCTTATCGATAGTTATAGTTATTCGTTCTTTGGACATGTCTAGCTCAATTAGCTAGTACATATATTTAAGTATTGCTAAGTATAATGGAATATTAGTACATACTTAGTATGTATTAGATATTTAACACTAATTTGATTGGTGCGTGATCAGATCCCATTATTTCACTCAAAATTTTTGAGCTTTCTATCTTTGATTTGAGTTTTTCTGATGTCAAAAAATAATCAATTCTCCAACCAATATTCTTTTTTCTGGCACTAAATCTATAACTCCACCAAGAATATTGTTCTGGTTTTTTATTAAAAAGTCTAAAGGTGTCGATAAATCCGTTTGTTATATATTTTTCAAATCCAGATCTTTCTTCTGGGCTAAATCCTGCATTCTTCATATTCTGTTTTGGACGTGCTAAATCAATTTCTTTGTGAGCAACATTCAAATCTCCACAAATAACTACTGGTTTGGTTTTTTCCAGAGTTTTAAGATATTTGAGAAAAGATTTGTCCCACTTCTTTCTGGATTCGATTCTAGCTAATCCTCGTTGAGCGTTCATTGTGTAGACATTAACTAAAAAGAATTTGTCAAACTCTGCCGTAATAATTCGGCCTTCGCTATCCCCTTCAGGAATACTTCCGCCATAGTTTACGTTTAGCGGTTTTATCTTTGAAAAAATTGCAGTTCCCGAATATCCTTTTTTATCTGCGGAATTCCAAAAGTGATGTTCATAATCTTGTAGAAGTTCGTCAACTTGATCAGGATGGGCTTTAGTTTCTTGTATACATAGAATATCTGGCTTTTCTTTTGATACAAATTCAATAAAATTTTTCTTTAGAACTGCACGAATACCATTCACATTCCACGAAATTATCTTCATATTAATCGTACAAGTATGGCCAAAATTGTAATTGTAATAACATACCCCATAACTGTAGTTGGTTTAATTTGGATAAATGAATCAACACTATCTCCGTAACTTACAAGTCCTCCTTGTGAAGACGGTAATCGAACTTTATTCTTCTTAGCCATGTGAAAAAACAGAAATTATTATTTAAAAATTGTTTGGAAGATGAATATAACGCAGAGATATAAGCCACCTTTTGTTCTGTCCCGATACGGACGACAGATACAGACATTCGACTTAGCGGCATACGCCTTGCACTCATCCAGTCTGACCCTATTTCACCTTACTCTGTACAACTTCAACCTAAGTATCATCATACGAACAGAGCAGTTCGTTTCTGTTGTCAGACGAGCCTATTAGAGCACGCTTGCGCTGGACTTCGCGAGTGGGTGGACTTTCCACAGTGTTAAACACCGATAGTCTGCCTCTCTGCGTTAGTTCTGCTGTTATTTTGTGGTTTAAAAGCCTTATTATTCAAAAATTTGAGTTAATTTGGCTAAAGAGTTTTATAGTAAAATGGAGTTACTTAGCCATGTGGCAAGATTGGATTAAGAAATTGATTGGTTATGATAAACATAAAGTTTGGAAATACTTTTTGCCAATGAGACAATTGAAAACTATTGAGAAATCTCAAAAATAATTATCTTCTTCTTTTTGGAACTTCAGATTTTATTGTTTTGAAAAATACATAAAACAAGACTACGTCGATGGCAAATTCTGCGCTCGGTAACATTCCAAGCGGACTTAGAATAACATAATCTATAATATATACAAGAGCTGCCGCTATCAAAATCATAGGTAAATCTTTTTTCAAATTAAATTTCATAGATATAATTACAGTTAGTAATTGATAAATGTTTTCAAAAAAAGTGGTAGGTAAATCACCAAATATAGTAAAGGCTTAAGGACTGTTAGTAACTGCAAGCTTAACATCTCGTTGCCTCGATGCTCACACTCCAGTTCTATCAAACTTGTCTTTTACAAGTGTCCAGAGAGTCTCTTTTCACAGGTGGCTTCCCTCTTAGATGCTTTCAGAGGTTATCCACTTCGAGCGTAGCTGCTCAGCGTGCCTTGTCAGACAACTGATACACCAGTGGCTCGGGCACTCCGTTCCTTTCGTACTAAGAGCAACTTCTCCTCAGACTCTCAACACTTCTAGTAGATATAAAACAAACTGCTTCACAGCGTTCTGAACCCAGCTCACGATGCTTTTTAATCGGTGAACTCCCGCACCCTTGGTTGCTGCTGCACAACCAGGATAAGCAGAGCCGACAACGAAGTCGCAAGCGCCATGGTCGATATGTACTCTAGCATGGCACCACTCAATTATCCCCGAGGTAGCTTTTCTATCAATTCCGGCTCTCAGTAAGAGAGACACGGAGGTTCTCTAGACCCTACTTTCGTACCTGAAATCCTTGCTTTTCAGATCTCAATTAAACCAGCTTTTGGTCTTGCCCTCGACATCCGGTTTCCAACCGGACTGAGCTGATCTTAGGGTCCTCCCGATATTCTTTCGGGAGGGTAGCGCCCCACTCAAACTGTCCGCCTATAGGTGTTCCTATTAGGGTAAGTCAATCCATAATGAAGGTATGGTGTTACATTGTTGGCTCCACAAAATCCGGAAATTTTGCTTCGACGCCTCCCATATACTCTGTGCAAACATCACAAATTAACAGCTACAAGCTACAGTAAAGCTCTACGGGGTCTCATCGTCCCACTAGAAGTCTCTGGCCCGTTCCCCAGAATAGTAAGTTCATGAGGTTCATCCTAGGGACAGTATCAGCCTCGTTACTCCATTCATGCACGACCACATTTAATGGCCAAGGTATTTCGCTACCTTAAGAGGGTCATAGTTACCCCCGCCGTTTACCAGTCCTTAGGCAGCTTGAAAACCGCTTTCAGATACTAGCACTGGGCAGAAGTCACCGGCTATACTAAACATTCCTATCTTGCAGCCGGCTACGTTTTTGTTAAACAGTCGGGCCGATCCAATATCTTAGCCCAGCAATCACAATAAAAATTACAATAGCTGGGATCCCTTCAACCGAAGTCACAGGACCATTTTGCCGAATTCCCTTAGGATGATTATTCTCACACGTCTTGGCTTACTCAGCCAGAGCACCAGTGTCGGTTCTGGGTACGAACATACAAATCGGTTTTTCAAAGGCTCTAAGACTCAACTGAACCTTGCGGCCCATAATGCATTCAACCAGTTCTCTACGTGACATAACTCCCTGGTTTTAAACACTTAGACAGACAGACAAGTCTGCTCAATTTATCTTAAAGCGTCACCTTTATTTTTGCATGGTACTGGAATATTAACCAGTTTCCCATTCGTCTAAATCGGTTAGGATTCAGACTTAGGATCGACTAACCCTTGGCTGACAAACAGTGCCAAGGAACCCTTGCTCTTTCGACGATGAGGTTTCTCACCTCACTTAGATACTACTACTGCTAGCATTCACATGATTACGCGGTCCATACACTTTCACAAACATACTTCTATCCACGCAAACCGCCCACATACCCCGGCACTGCTTACGCAGCGGGGGACAGTATCGGCTTCTGATTTTAGTCCCGTCCATTTGCGGTCCCTAAGGCCTCATCGAGTGATCTGTTACGATATCCTTAGAGGATGGCTGCTTCTAAGCCCACCTCCTCGATGTCTTCGACCAAAAAAACCTTAAGTACACTTAATCAGAAATTTAGGGCCTTAACTGTCCTCTGGGTTGTTCCCCTCTCGTGATTCAAGCTTAACCCGAACCACTTTTTCCAAGCTTCTACGCATCTGAGAGCTTCGGAGTTAGACAGTATGGCAAGGGATTGCTCCCCAAAACCATACAATCTGTACTCTACACTAACAGACTGCTCCACCTAGACTAAACTACGGCTTATTTCTGTGGGAACCAGCTATTGCCCAACTCGATTAGCATTTCACCCCTATACTCAGGTCATAAGAACGCGTGCTCGCAGAAACTCTTCCGGCCTCCACGGGGTCTTACCCCCACTTCACCGTGCCCAAGCATAGCTCGTCGGGCTTCAGGTCTTATTCCCGTGACTATCGCGCTTTCACACTCGGTTTCCCTACGGCTCCATCCAGAAGACTTAACCTCGCCACAAAAATAAACTCGCTAGCTCATATTTCAATACGAAAGCAGCAACACCTTAGTGCCGCTACAAACTGTAACCATTTAATTTCAGGATCTTTTCACTCCCGGTTAAGGGATCTTTTCAACGTTCACTCACGCTACTAATACGCTATCGGTCTTGAGAAATGTTTAGGGTTGGGAGTTACTGCCTCCCATATTCATGCACAACTTTCAATATACACTACTCTCTGTTGACAATATACTTCAAAATAAATAATTACGGGACTATCACCCTCTTTGGTCTAACTTTCCAGAAAGTTCACCACCAATTTCGAAGCACTGCGACAACACCACATCTCCATACGGTCACCCGCACGGATTCGGCTCGCCCTCTACCGTTTTCGTTCGCCATTACTCACGGCATCTCTATTGATTTCTTTTCCTCCGGCTACTGAGATGTTTCAATTCACCGGGTTCCCGATCACAAAGTGATCTTATTCCTAAGAATAAAGGAAGTCCTATTAGGTAATCTGGAGATCAAAGGATGCATGCGCCTCCCTCCAGCTTTTCGCAGCTTGCCACGACCTTCATCGGTTTCTCAAACCTAGTCATCCACTAAATGGCGTATCTAAGCCTTGATAATAAAAATAATCTTATTATTCAACTTACTATTTTTGGTGATTTACCTTAACCAAGAATAACTTCTTGATCGCAATTTTTTCTCTTTCGAGATGAGTTCTAGGAACTCATTAGAGACAAGTTACGGAAACTTGCTCCTTTTGTTACCTTTTACAAAGTAACAATGGACTTGAAGTGATTTGAACACCTAACCTCCTGCTTGCAAAGCAGGCGCTCTACCAGATTGAGCTACAAGCCCGAGATGATCTAAACTATGAATATAAAGTTCTATAAGGGCGCCCGTAAGCGCCCTCATAAAAGGAGGTGATCCATCTGCAGGTTCCCCTACAGATACCTTGTGTTGACTTAATCCGCCTCACTGAGCTATGATTTGAATCTGCCCGAAAACAAATCCTCACCATAACCCTGCTCGGTTGACTTGACAGGCAGTGAGTGCAAGGGCCAGGGACGTATTCACCGTACGTTGATAACATACGATTACTAGGGATTTCGGCTTCACGAGAGCGAGTTGCAGCCCTCGATCCGAACCAGATTGGCTTTAAGGGATTGGCTTCTCCTTTCGGAGTTGCTGCCCGCTGTTCCAACCAGTGTATGTCGCGTGTAGCCCAGGACATTCGGGGCATACAGACGTACCGTAGCCTGCACCTTCCTCATCCTTTCGAATGCAGTCTCTTCAGTGTGCTCGCTCTCAAATAAGAACGGTGGCAACTGAAGACGCAGGTCTCGCTCGTTCTCTGACTTAACAGAACACCTCATGGCACGAGCTGACGACCGCCATGCACCACCTCTCAGCGCGTCAAGTAATCCATTTAGGATGACCTTCATTCTGCTGTCGGCCCTGGTAGGGTTCCCCGCGTATTGTTGAATTAAACCGCAACATCCACCCCTTGTTGTGACCCCCCGCCTATTCCTTTAAGTTTCAGCCTTGCGACCGTACTTCCCAGGTGGCCTGCTTAACGATTTCTCTTCGACACTGCAAAAACACGAAGAAATTGCAGCACCTTGCAGGCAGCGTTTACGGCTAGGACTACTCGGGTATCTAATCCGATTTGCTCCCCTAGCTTTCATCCCTCACTGTCGGATCCGTTCTAGTCAGACGCCTTCGCCACTGGTGGTCCATCAAGGATTAACACATTTTACCGCTCCCCCTGACATTCCTCTGACTCCTCCCGGTCCCTAGTCGAATAGTATTTTCAGCCTTCCTGACAGTTAAGCTGCCAGATTTCACCGAAAACTTTCTCGACCAGCTACGGATGCTTTAAACCCAATAATTATGACCACCACTTGGGGCGCCGGGGTTACCGCGGCGGCTGGCACCGGTCTTGCCCACCCCTTATTCTCCAAGATTTTTAAACTTGACAAAAGCTAACTAAAAGCTAGCACGTAGGATGCCCTTATCACGCTTTCGCGCATTGTAAAGGTTTCGTAACTGCTGCACTCCGTAGAGCTGGAACCCTTATCTCAGTGTTCCTCTGGAGGCTATGACTCTCATCACCCCTACAGATCTTTGGCTTGGTAGGCCTTTACCCTACCAACTACCTAATCTGTCGCCAACTCATCCTTGAGCGCCGAAGCTTTGGATGTATAAATCTTCCAATATAATACATCTATGGAGTATTATCCTCAGTTTCCCGAGGTTATTCTCCACTCAAGGGCAGATTATTGACGTGTTACTCAGCCTTCCGCCATGTTCTAAAAAGTACATTTGACTTGCATGTCTGAATCGCATCCTACTAGCAGTGGTCTCCCGCAGGATCAACGGGAATTAATTTTAAATCCTAATTATCTTTTTTGGAATAGTTGTTGAATATCTCACTACTTAGGTTAGATCATCTACTTAATACCAATTTTATGTAACTGGCATACACTTTTGCTCACACTTGAGCATTCTCCGGCTATGCCTTCACAGAAATGTCAGATCAAACTGACTAACCTTCTCTAAAATAATTTGATTTATAAAACTTGTTGTTCGACTTTTGAATTCACAGTGATTAGATGGATTCTGCTGTTTTTGGTAAAATAAACATGGATAGTGAACTAACCAAAACTACTGAAAAAATTAATCCGATTATTAAATCCGGATTAGGAAATAATTTTGCATAACTTAGCGTTAACACCGCACAAGTTATACCTCTTGGTGAACTCAACGTAAGGAATTTTTCTGCATTCTTGAATTTCTTTGCAAAATAATGAGTTCCAATAAATCTTGAAAAATAAACTACAAAAATTAATAATATTGCAGGTAATAATGAAGCCGTAATTATTTTAAAATTTATAATTGCCCCTAATATAACATATACAAATGTAACTAGAATTAATTCCATTTCTCCTCCAAAAGATTTTACAATATTTGGAACTTTCATCCTCGAATTTCCAAAAACAATTCCTACTGAAAGTGCTGTCGCAATTCCTGATGCACCCACTATTTCAGATAAAGCGTATGTAAAAAATAGTGCTCCAAACATTACGATGTGTGGCATCTCACCCATAGATAAAGTATGGATAAATCTCAATATTGCATATCCTAATAACAAACCGATTCCGGCTCCAACAAAAATATTGTATAATAATGTCCTGACTCCTTCATTCAAAAGTCCAAGGGATAAAGTTAATTCTGTTCCAGTATTAACAAAATTTATTAATACAACTACTAACACTGCGGCAAATATTGAATTGATTGATGATTCGATTTTTATATATTCTTTTAATTGAGGTCTTACTTTTAGACTTTTAAAAATTGGAGAAATTATTGTTAAATCGGTTGATGCCAAAAGGCTACCGAAAAGTAAAGCGAAGACCCAGTCTAAATTTAGCAAATATTTAAACACGGTTGCGACAAAAAATGTTGTTATTAATACTGTCATTATTCCGTAAGTAAATGGTGATGCAAATTCTCGATACATTCTCTTTATTTTCATTCCCATTCCTGCATCAAATAAAACTAGGATTAATGCAAGAGTGATAAACGAACTAACTGAAACTAAATTCTCTCCTGGATTAAACCATCCGAGAATGGGACCAACTAAAATTCCGAGAAGTAATAAAAATAAAGTTAAGGGATATCCTCTTTTTTCAGATAAATGTTTAAGAAAAACTCCTAGAAGTAATATCAATCCTATCGCGGCAACAGAAAATGCAACTTCACTCATATAGTCTTGAAACTATACTTGATTAAAAGTGTAATGTCGAATTTACATCAATAATGACTTTAAAACCCAAAATGCTAACGCTAAATAAATTAAATTATCAAAGAAATAAGCTTCTTTCTTTTGATAAACTTTCTTAGTGATTGCCATCATCTCTTTTGGAAAATGAGAAAATGAGTGACCATATAACATTCCTCCAACTAGGAATGCTGCTGCGAATTGTAGAACCGTCATTTCTTTCATTAAGAAATAAAATAAAATAAAGAATAATACTAGATACAACTTTCTTACTCTAACATCTTCCAAATAAACTCTGGCATATTTGTAAAATGATTTTGGTTCAAAATAAAATAGCGACATCTTCAAAATTATTGCTACAGACATAACTAATGCTAAACCATTAACTAAAGAATAAGCCATATTCAGATTAAGTTTGAATTATATTAAAATGTTTCTAGAAAGGGTGGCATCCGCAATCTATTATTATTTCGTAAAGAACCCATCCAGCTAATACCAGCCATATCATCCAATCAAATGCAATTTTTGACATTGAATTTTTTCC
>Ga0315327_10002045_pt1 | contig 10637 bp, 11 predicted proteins | sample M110032315metaG_FD_203460 | JGI IMG/M metagenome (GOLD analysis project Ga0315327, IMG submission 203460) | Ammonia-oxidizing marine archaeal communities from Monterey Bay, California, United States - M1 100m 32315 | ecosystem: Environmental > Aquatic > Marine > Coastal | place: USA: California... | reverse complement strand
GCAATGGTTAACAATGACTTAGAAGTCACAAAAAGAGCATCGGAAGAAGACACAAGCAACTTTGGTGAAGTTCAGTTTAAAAATCTCAACGTTGTGCAAACCTTCGACCTTCAATAGGCGTTCTTCATTCGTCAAAATGAGTTTCAGATTTAACACACTTCTATTATTCATAATTATCCTCTTGGTTCAAGGCTGTTCAGGGAAATCAGAGGATCCGCAAGTAATCGGAACGAAAGATGACAGCAGTGTAAATTCACCGGCAGAAACAACTGCATCGACGACTATAACGAGCATAACCACGACCACTTCTTTTCAAAAAGAACCCACAAATGACGAACCAGAGTTTCTTTTCGATGCTGAATCAGCCGGTCAATTAAGTACAGATTGGCGAGATGACCTCCTAGACGAACTTCGTGTTGCAACACCAGATTTCGAAACACTTTATGTGCGTGAAGAATGGGGTCCGGGATGGATTGACGAAAATTACAACTGCATCAATACTCGCCATGAGGTATTAATCGAAGAATCTTATGAAGAGGTGACTTTCGAAGACCGAGGGTGCAAGGTGATCAAAGGGAAATGGTATGACTATTTTTCAGGCGAATTTTATGATGATCCTACTAAATTAGACATTGATCACATGGTTCCACTTCATAATGCACACGTTTCTGGCGCATCACACTGGCCAACGGAAACGAAAATTAACTTTTATAACGATCTAAATGATCCTCAACATTTGATAGCGGTTAGTTCATCCGCCAATCGTTCCAAGGGGTCTCGAGGACCTGAAGTTTGGAGGCCGTCAAATGAGGAATACTGGTGTCAATATGCCTACTCGTGGACTGAAATTAAAGCTCGTTGGAACCTTTCTGTAAGTGATATTGAGCTTACTGCATTAGCAGAAATGCTTAACTCATGCGATGGCCTACCAGAACTAACCTATTGGTTTTCAAATTGGCTCTTACGTAAAGGAGCTATGAGCACCCCGGAAATGTCACCAACTGAAAATGAGCAAGAAACAGAACTTCAAGAGTCCTATTCGGAAAATACAAATTGAAAAAAACAGCAAACATACTCGTGCTTCCCGGAGATGGAATCGGACGAGAAGTAATGAAACAAGGGTTACGTGTATTAACGAAAGCGTCTGAAATCTTTCAGTTTGATCTTTCCATTGAGGAAGATTTGATTCACGGTTCGGCATGGAAAAAATTTGGAACTTTCTGCCGTGATCAAACAGTAGAGATGGCCAAAAATTCTGATGGTGTGCTAGTAGGAGCAGTTGGTCAAGCAGGTAATGAAAACTTACCTCATTCCTCCGACCCTGAAGAAAATGATGGACTCATGAGGTTACGAAAAGAGCTTGACGTTTTCGCAGGGTTACGACCTGCAATAGTAAACGATGCGCTTTTAGACGAACTCCCCTATCGTCATGAGGTTTCTAACGGGGTTGACATAATGGTATTGCGTGAAATGTGTGGTGGCGTGATGTTCGCAAAACCGAGAGGTATTGAGGTGCTGTCTTCAACTGAAAAACGAGGATATGACACTGCTTCGTACACTACATTCGAAATCAAAAGGCTCGCTAAAGTTGGATTCCTACTTGCAGGAAGACGTAAGAAAAGGGTTGTTTCAGTTGATAAGTCAAACGTCATGGAATCTGGTTTTTTGTGGCGTGAAGTGGTTCAATCAGTAGGAGATGAATTTCCCGATATCGAATTAGAGCATATGTATGCAGACAACTGCTCTTATCAACTAGCCGTCAACCCGAGCCAGTTTGATGTCATCATCAGTAACAATCTGTTTGGTGATATTATTTCTGACCAAGCTGGTTCATTAGCTGGGTCTTTAGGAATGCTCCCATCTGCATCGCTACCCTGTCTTCCTGATATCGGTGAAACTTGTACGGCAGGAATTTACGAGCCAGTACATGGAACTGCACCTGACATCTCTGGTAAAAATATTGCAAATCCCGTCGGAATGATATTAAGTATCGCTCTTTTTATAGAGTATGGCCTTGGTGGTGTTGAAGAATCTGCAATTGTCGCAAAAGCTGTCGAATCAACAATTGCCAAAGGTATTAGAACCAAAGACATTGGAGGACAAGCGTCTTCTGAAACGATTACTGATGCGATTATTAGCGAGATCTCTTGCGTATAAACGTAAGGAAAATTTAGTCAGTAAGACCATCGACAGATATCAATTCTCTTTGTTCATGTAACGCAGTGCTTCTTCCGTAATAAGTCATCGAGTGATGAGGCCGGTTCATCCGATACGGATCATGCGTGTATGAAGGTATTCCTATATAACGACTACGTGATCCTCCAATTCTAGATACTCGATGCATCGAATAACGGCCTTTGAATATTTGAAGATCACCTGGTTCTAAATCTAAAGAGACCACCCGAGTCCGATCACCGTTTAAGACTTCTTTAACGTTTTCATAATTTTCTTCACCCGGTCCTCGAATATTCGGCACATATTCGAAGATCCCGCCTTTTTCAGCTTTTTGAACTAATACTGAAATGCTGAATTCATTTCCGTCAAAATGCCACGGGAAGTCTTGACCAGGTTCCATAACCGAATAAGGATTTCTTGCAATCGGATCAGCGTATCGATAAAGCGGTTTCCCTGTTCTTAAGGCCTCCCTTACAAAACGTGTAAGGATATCAAGTTCATACATTCTGTTTAATGGCGAGTTTTCTGGTAATAGATCTGAAGCTATAAAACCGTTTGTTCGTAACGTGTAAAAGTTTCTTGGGTGTTCTGCATTAAATGATTCGTCTCGTGGTGAAGCATACGGATTTTGTTTTTCAATAGGCCAAAAAGCCTGATCATGAAGATTCTTTGCCTCGTCTACCATTTCCTGTATGAGTTCATTTCTAATAAAATTCGGTATCCTCGCACATCCTTTTTCTTCAAGTTCAAGCGAAATCTGGGCGATTAAATCTTTTCGGATTTTACTTTCAAAATCGTGGATCGGATACGCATCCGTATTTATGATCAAATGCAGATTTTCATTAGAATCTTCAACCATTTGTTGATCCTCAATTTCCACTAAAAAGTTACAACACCTCGAGCGATTGTTCCATTTAACATCTCTTCACACGCTTGATTGATTTCATCGATCTTGTAATGTTTTGAGATCAATTTGTCTATTGGCAGCATTCCGGAAAGATACATTCGGGCAAATCTCTCAAAATCCACTCCGGTGTCTGCACTTCCGTAAATAGTACCCGTTAATCGTTTCTCTTGCCTGAACACGTCAGTAGCATCTACCCTTATTTTTGAATCTGTCGGTGGTACTCCAACCAGTACTGCAAGGCCTCTTTCACGGAGTGAAGGTAGTAACATTTCTGCAATATCTGTATTCCCAACTGCATCAAAGGCGTAATCAGCCCCGAGCCCGTCAGTTAATTCTTTTACGTTTCCTAGTATGTCTTTCCCAGCTTTTACAAAATGAGTGGCGCCAATGGAACGTGCAATGGTCTCCTTCGCTGCTGATCTATCTACAGCGATTATTTTCTCCGCTCCAGCAAGAACACACCCCATGATTATCGAAAGGCCCACACCACCTGCACCGTAGACAACCACTGATGACCCTTCATGAACTGACGCTTGGTTTAAGACTGCTCCCACACCGGTAGTTACAGCACAACCAATTAATGCCGCAATTTCTGGTGGGGTTTCTTCAGGCATTTTTGTGCAAACAATATCGGGGACAACCACATGTGTAGACCAACAGGCCAATCCGGATAACTGCAAAATTGCTTCATTATTCGAATCGGTTAATCGAGTCGTTCCATCTAACATTTTTCCTTGACCTAACATTTCCATATAGGTTTTGCAATGATTTGTGTTCCCAACTAAACATTGCGGACATTGCATGCAATAAGGGAACCAATTCAGGAGAACATTTTGACCGACCTGAACGTCAGTGACTCCATCCCCTATTTCGAGTACCGTCCCAGCTCCTTCATGGCCTAAAACTACCGGTAACTCTTGTTTAGCTAATCCCGTGACAACATGATAGTCACTATGGCAAATACCGAAAGCATCAATCTTTACTAAAACTTCGTTATCCTTAGGACCCGACAAATTCAACTCTTCTACCGATAATGGTTGGTTAAGTTCTCTCAACACCGCTGCAGTTATTTTCAAAATTTATTTCCTGTTCAACATTCGTTTTTGGATAATTTCTCTATGAGCTTTGACGCTTCCATCGTGAAAAGTATCAAACCATTTGTCAAGCGGAAATAAAATAGTTCCATAATTACAATCAAAATATTTATGGTGTAAATAGTGAAAATAGTCAGCCGCTGGAATCTCTGTGTGTGCGAAACGGTATCTATGAAAACCCGAATGGGAAGGTGACGGGGCAAGAATCAGATAGATCAGGCTAAATGTAACGAGAAAAGGTGAAGCTGGTATAAAAATAAATACCAGAGGCAATGAGAAGTAAACCAAGTGTTCAAAAGGATGCATTGATATTCCACTCCAAGGTCCTGTATTCACATTTCTGTGATGAATGGAATGAACAATTTCATATAAAGGTTTGACGTGTAACAACCGGTGGTTTGCATAAAAGTGAATTGAAGAAAGCCAAAACAGAGAAATAGTTGTTAATGCCGTTGGAATAAAGGAATCGACCCTTCCTATGGAATCATTTGCGTGCAAATAAAACATAAAAACTTCGTACAAAGCTGCTATTCCACATCCACTACTCAGACTCCAAAACATGTTGTCTTTAGTTTGGTTATTGAAGGTGAATGATCGTCGCTTTTTCGCTGGCCAACGACTGTCGTATTTAAAGTCTGAGCCTTGGCTTTTTCGGGTGTACAAATACCAGTGCTGAAAACCAACAATTAGAAACATAATTGAAATATTGCGAAACCAGATTAAGAAAAATGTATCAATTTTAAAACTTTTAAAGTTTGATAATCCAGGAGTGAAATATCGATAACAGATGACTGAAATCAGAATCCAAAGCGCAGACTGATACCACATGAACTTAGAAATGAACCATTTAAGCATTTGAAGCGGTTGGGGTGGTGATCTAAATAAGGGCGGAACGTCAAAAACACCAGGGTCATATCCAACTTTGTCGTCTTGATATTCGTCGTCCATAAATGGAAAATACCACACAATATTTTAAGTGAAATATTCTGACACTAATTAAGAAAGAAACATCTAGAAATTAGTAATAATCTCTTTAAATGCAGGAAAGTTTATGGCAAATCGATGATTTCAATAATTTAGAAGATTGTCGCATCACTCTCTACCGTGATCACTTTTCGCAAACTGAAGCTGATCGCTTCTTCTCTCTACTTCAAAAAATTCAATGGAATCAAAACGAAATCATAGTTTTTGGAAAGAAGCACTTAGAGCCGAGACAAACAGCCTGGTATGGAAATCCCGGCATCAACTACAGTTATTCTGGAATAAAGCATGAAGCAAAAAACTGGATTCCGTTTTTAGAAGAAATTCGCGAACGCATCCAAAAAATTACTAAATCTACTTTTAATTCCGTTTTAATCAACCGGTACAGAGACGAGAAAGATGGAGTTGCTTGGCATTCGGATGATGAACCAGAGCTCGGTGAATCCCCTACCATTGCATCAGTAAGTTTCGGTGCCACTAGAAAATTCCAGGTTCGACACAAAACCAAAGGTGGAGAAATTTTTTCCACCTTCCTGAATCATGGAGATTTGATGATTATGCACCCACCAACTCAAACCCACTGGATTCATTGTGTCCCTAAGAGCACTAAAAAGGTTTCTGAAAGAATTAATTTAACGTTCAGACAAATACTTCAAAGTTGATTAGCTCTATTGCTTAAATAATTTTCTACCATTGGGGAAAGTTCAACTGTTTCTGTCTTGTAAGTTTTGATTTCATCGGGTAACTGTTTCAAAGAAGTTAACAAGTCATTTGCCAAGTCAGCGTCATCTCTAATGACATGTAATGGCCATCTGTGGATTCGTATCGTAAACGCAATCGCATCTGAATTCGGTATTCTTCGTAAGGTTTGACGTTCGACTCTGACTATTAACTCAGACGGATCTTTTTTAACCACCTGCTTTTCATGATCTAAAGCCAAGTCGCTACAAGCTGTTAAGGACCAACCCGTTCTTGCGACAATCATCTCATCTGAAATACGATCCATGAAATTACCAGGGCGAGGTATCAAGTCTTGTTCATAACGCGGTACAGGTTCATGTATGTCATCTAAAGGAAGTCCAAGCTTCGAGAAAGGGTCCCAATGGGTTGGGAAGCATACACTTGCCGCTGTGAGAGTCCAGCTTTCCGAAATACGCTCCATTAGACAGATGTCTTCTTGCATTAGACGTCCGCATCTATCTATCGGGTGCAAGGAATTATCGACCAGAGGAAGAGCAAATGACCTTTTAGTCAACCAATTCTCGATCGTCTGGAACAGTTTTAGACTTGTTGATTCTGAACCTTTCAAATGATTACCCACAGGTCCCAGATTTTTTAGCGACAGGTCTTCCTCTCTACAATTATCGACCTGAAGCCATTCATTCTCTTCAATGGAACGTGTATTCATTTTCCATGTAAATACACCTGTGTCGAATGGTGAAACCTCTAAAGCCTCACGCGGTTTCATTCTTTTTTCTAAGTTAAGCATTGGTAACTCTGACTCTTCTTTTAAATATTATTTTGTGTAACTTGGATCCAATTGTTTCAAAAATTGATAACAACGTTCAGCTTCCTCTGCATCGCCGATTTCATTTGATAGCTCTGCTAATCCTTCCAAAGAACGAAGAAATCCCAGATTCTCTTTCTTGTTCCAAAGTACAAGACCCGAGCCTTTCCATCCACTTTGCCTCAGTCGATCCAATCCACGGTGGTATCCGACTCTGTAAGCGGCATATGATTCGACTTGATCCCTTCCCGACTCACCCAAACAGGCCCATGCTTCTAGGTTATTTGGCCACTTTGCTATTACTTCTGCTATAGCATCTCGTCGTTGGTTGGGTGCTTTTTCTAATGCTTGATTTAATGCTTCAATAGCTGATGGGTCTTCATTTGGAAGGATGGTTTCCGGTGGACCGCTTTTACTCAAATTAACTGGGTGAATATTTTCCATATAAGAAACTTACTAAATCACCCCCCTCTTATGAGGAATAGTTGAAAGTAAACATTCTGGACTAAAGGTTCATCTTAATATTCGCTATTCTTTGACGAGATGAAGCAAAAAAGGTCACTGAACAGAAATGGCATACTCCGGTCTTCTAAGAGGATTCCCCAACGAAGAATTTGAAAAAAGGGTCGATAGAGCACAGAGGATGCTGCACGAAGAGGGTATTTCAGCACTTCTTGTATGCACAGAACCTGAAGTTAGGTACTTAACAGGCTTTCACACTCCTTTTTGGCAAAGCCCCACGCGCCCGTGGTTTGTAATTTTGCCGCGCTCTGGCAAACCTGTTGCAGTGATTCCCAGTATTGGCGAGGCTTCGATGAATGAAACATGGATAGACGATATAAGGACATGGAGTTCTCCTAATCCATCAGACGAAGGAGTTTCCTTACTTGCTGAAACCTTGAGAGAAATTTTGGATACTCCTTCTGAAATCTCCAATGATGGCTTAAAAATCGGACTTCCAATGGGAAATGAGACTCATTTAAGAATGCCTCTGGTCGACTTTGAAAAACTGAACGAAAAACTTTCTCCACACATTTTCGTGGATGCTACTGAGATTATTAAAACTTTACGGTCTATTAAGTCTGAAGGGGAAATTGCCAAAATTACCAGAATATGTGAGATTGTTTCTGATGGGTTTGCTTCACTCTCAAACCTTCTCAATGTTGGAATGACCGAAAGAGAAGCGTTCCAATCATTTCGACTCAAACTTCTTGAACTTGGAGCTGACGAAGTCCCCTATCTTGTTGGAGCGACGGGACCTGGTTTTTCCGACATCATTAAACAACCTTCCGACCGCGTGATCCAACCAGGTGATCTTGTAATGTTCGATACTGGGTCGACTTATGACGGTTATTTTAGTGATTTTGATCGAAACATGGCTTTTCAATTCGCTGATGATAAAGCAAAATCTGCTTACAAAATCGTATGGGAAGCGACAGAAGCTGCTCTTAAGCTTGCCATACCAGGAAATACTACTAGTGACCTCTGGGAAGCAATGGCTTCCGTATTGGAAACAGAATCAGCTAGGAATGACTCTGTTGGACGATTTGGACATGGACTCGGTATGCAAGTAACCGAATGGCCGTCAAACACTCGAAGTGATGGAACCGTTCTTCAAGAAGGGATGGTGTTGACGATCGAACCTAATATCTCATGGGGAGATGATCACATCATGGTCCATGAGGAAAATTTTGTTATTCGATCGGATGGCGTTGAGTTATTGTCAAGACGTGCCGCTTCAGAGTTAGAAATAATTACTTAAGATTTTAATTCCATATCACTGAAGAGTTTGCGCCTAAAGCACGCCCTTCTGTTCTGACGCCTTTAGGTGTTAGCTGCGGCCCAATTTCTTTCCATAATTTTGGAAGGCGGTAATGTGGTACCCGAGGGAACAGATGATGCAAAGCATGATAATCATGTCCTCTTATTAGCAGAGTTGAACCGGGAAAAACTGCGACTCTAGTGTCAACATAGCGACCTTGCTTATCCGCAGGGTGATGCGGATACCACGCGAAAATGAAAATTAGCCACCCATTTGAAATACGTGCTGGTATGTACCACAACAAGATCGACTCCAATCCAATGCCAGAAAGAAACCCTCCAAGTAGCAACAAATGCATTATGGCCCAGTAGCGCAATGTGTACTTTCCAGTTCTAATAGATGTAGATTCCGATACTTCTCCTTTAGCTTCTGCTTGGGTGATGAAGACGGTTTTCACTTTCTTTGGTAAAAGACGAAAAGCATGTTTAGAGAACGCAAAAACAGGAAAAAAGGTACTGAGAATTGCGGCTCCCCACCAGGAAATCGGAAGTTCCCAAACGGGTCCTTTTGTGTAATAATCCGGATCACGTTTAGGGTCATTAGTAAATGCATGATGGCGCATATGTTGAATCCTGTGGCTCCAATAGTCGAATCCCAAGGGAATCGATGAAATCGTACCGATTAAATCCTCTCCCCATCGATGCGATGATTTCTTACCCCATATGTTCCCATGTGTAGCCTCATGCATCGGCATATAGAAGGTCGTCGCAATAACTATGTTGCAGCACAACGCCAACCAAAGTGGCATAACTCCTTTGACTCCCAACACAAAGATTGAGATCCATAAAAAAAGCGATACTAGAAATTCAGCAACAATCCGCAATTCAAACCTGTCTCGATACGGGCTTACTATCAAACGCTCGTCTCGTTTCTCCATTTGCTGTGAAGAGAACTCAGTCATAAAACACCCAAAGTAGATTTATTCTTACCCTACCACTCAGTTTATGTCCAATTTCTATATGAGAACTAGAGTAAATTTAGTATGCGAAAAATTACACCAACGATCAAAGAGATTCGTGTTTATAGAATGCCTCTCCCTGCTAAAACCCTCTATAACATGTCTAGTTCTGCGGTTTTAACACCGGAATCTACGATTGTGGCTTTAATTGATAGTGATGGAGTAGTTGGTTATGGCGAATCTTGTATGGCGACTCCTCAAGCTCAAGAGGCGAATAACGACAGTATCCGTTCGTCTTTATCTGTTCTCTCCCCTTCTGTCATCGGTATTAATCCGATGGAAATTGACTTAATAAACTCGACAATGGAAAATTCACTAAAAGGTGAGACTGAAGCGAAAGCTGCAATTGATATCGCTTGCTGGGACTTGATTGGGAAAAGACTCGGGAAAAGCGTTGCTGAGCTTTTAGGAGGAAATATTACAGATGAAGTAATTACCTACCATGTGGTTGGCATAACCTCCCCTGAAAACGCAGAAGAAGAAGCTGAAAGACTGCAAGTAGAAGGAATCTCAAGAATCCAACTAAAAGCAGGAGGCAGAGCTATTGAAAGTGACATTGAGGCAATAAAAGCTGTATCTGGAGTTCTTAAAGGTGGAACAGTTTTAGATGTAGATACTAATCGCGGTTGGACAGAAGATGAAGCGATACAAGTATCTAACGCATGTTTGGAAGTATCTATGTCTATGGAGCAACCATGCGCTACTGAGGAAGAGTTATACAGACTTAAACCCAAAATTTTTCACCCTTTAATTGTCGATGAAAGTGCAACTGATATAAACACAATCTCCAAAATGGTTTCTTCTTCAATTGCTGACGGTTTTGGATTGAAAATTACGCGAATCGGCGGGTTAACTCCTATGAAAGCCGTGCGCGACTTTTGCGTTGAAACTCAAACTCCTATGAGTTCAGATGATGCATGGGGTGGCGACATTATAGGAGCTGCAGGTGTCGCTCTCGGATCAACAGTTCCGAGTTCTTTGAACCGTGGAGCTTGGCTTGCAAATACATATCACCAAGTCCACTACGATCCTGTAAATGGACCGCGGGTGGAGAATGGCATGATCAAACTACCCAAAGGCGGTCATGGATTGGGTCTCGTCATCGATGAAGGAATCTTCGGTAAACCAGACCAAGTCCATAATTAAACCCTTCCTTGTTTTGCCTTTTTCAGAGTACGTGCACGCTCACCTGA
>Ga0315327_10002039_pt1 | contig 10651 bp, 11 predicted proteins | sample M110032315metaG_FD_203460 | JGI IMG/M metagenome (GOLD analysis project Ga0315327, IMG submission 203460) | Ammonia-oxidizing marine archaeal communities from Monterey Bay, California, United States - M1 100m 32315 | ecosystem: Environmental > Aquatic > Marine > Coastal | place: USA: California... | reverse complement strand
GAATTCGACCAGAAGTTGTTGAAACAATTCTAGCTCTAATTAATGCACGTTGTGCCCCCATAGTTCCTCGAATCGGCTCTCTTGGGGCTTCTGGCGACCTCGCGCCACTTTCCCATCTCGCCCTTGGCCTAATAGGAGAAAATGAGTTTTTGAAACAAGATGATGGTGGATGGACCACAATCTCATCAACAGAGGCCTTCCAGTATGCCCAGTCTAAACCAATTTCTCTCGAGGCTAAAGAAGGGCTCTCTCTCATCAATGGGACTAGTCAGATGTGCACATTCTTGTCTGTAGCAATCCATGAATTAGAATTGTTAACTTTTACTGCAGACTGTGCTGTAGCATGCTCTGTTGAAGCAATAAAAGGCTCACACAAACCCTTTGATAAACGAATCCATAATTCAAGACCACATCGCGGGCAAATGATCTCTGCAGCCCGAATCTATTCATTATTGGCTGATTCTGCAATTAATAAATCACATGAAAATTGTGATCGTGTTCAAGATGCATATTCACTACGGTGTGCCCCTCAAGTCCATGGGCCAATTATTGATATCCTTCTAAATGCACGAACCATGCTCTCAATTGAATTAAATTCGGCAACAGACAACCCACTAATTTTTGTTGATGAAGAAGGGGGTTTCGAAGTAATTAGTGGAGGTAACTTTCACGGAGAGAATCTCGCAATTACAGCTGATAACCTTGCAGTCTGTGCCCATGAATTAGCATCAATTTCTGAGCGACGAACAAACCTCATTATGTCCCCAAAGTGGAGTGGTCAGAAAGCATTTTTGAGTAACACAGAGGGATTAGATAGTGGTATGATGATAATTCAATATGTTTCTGCAGCATGTGTTGCTGAATTACATCTCCTAGCCAACCCCTCATCCACATCAAATATTGCAGTCAGTATGGGTAAAGAAGATCATGTATCGATGGGATCAACGGCTACTCATCGTTTACTTTCTTCATCTGAGTTATTATCCAAAGTACTTGCTAATGAATTAATATGCTCTTGTGAGGCAATAAATAGAACCGAGCTAAAGCCTGGCGTTGGAGTTTCTAGAATTTTTGGTTTGATTACCCAGATTGTGCCTCCATTAATTGAAGATAGGTCTCTATCTCAATCTACTGAACTTGTTTCTGAAACAATACTTTCCGGCGGATTATTGTTTTCTTGAGGATTATTTATGCAAGAACGCTTACATCTCAATCATCATCCTGGAACTAATCCTCCTGATTTTTCTACGCGAATAACAGATAAAATTGATGAATCAATAATTCTTGAATCATCATATTTCTATCCGCGAGGTGGCGGTCAACCAGGCGATATCGGAACGCTTTCAGAAGGGAATGTTTCTGTAGATGTTGGTGAAGTGTTTGCGAAAGATGTAATTCACCATCCTGTTTCTAATATTGAGATGTTTGAAGTAGATTCCATTATTCAATGTTCTATCGATTCTGAATATAGGAACCAATTAGCACATATGCATACAACACAACATATTGTTTCAGCTATGGCTGATGAATTATGGGGTGCATCCACTGTTGGAAATCAATTAGGAACTAAAGAATCTCGTATCGATTTACTGTTTGAGGACAAAACACAATTTAATATGGACCAAATTCAAGATACTGTCAATGAAATTTTGAGGAAGGAAATTCCTGTATTCACACATAATTGGACTGCTGATGAAATAATGAGTGACGATAGAGTTAGAAATCGTAGTTTCGTTGGTAAAATCCTCGAAAGACTCCCTGAAGATATTACTACTATGCGTGTAGTTGATATTCAAGGAATTGATATCTGTCCCTGTGCTGGAACTCATGTTGCAAATATATCAGAACTATCCGAAATTGAAATTGTTCGCATTAAGCAGAAAGGTTCTGGAAAAATTCGGTTATACACTCAATTGAAAAATGATAACGAATGATTTGTATTATCTGGTGGGCTCGGCAGGAATTGAACCTGCGATCTTCGCCATGTCAAGGCGACGTCATAACCCCTAGACCACGAGCCCAGAACAAAGTTAGGCGGCACCATCTCCCAAATGAAGGATTCTCTCCTCTATGTACAATGTCACGAGAGGATCTTGGATATTTTAGCCACACATCCTAATTGACTACAAACTCCTGAAACACGAGTTCTGCCATTCTCCATTTTTATGAGTTTAGAGTCATCTACCTCTACTACCTTCTTACAGCTCATACAATAACCAGAATATGACTCTGCCATAATTGCTCTAAGGAGTCATTACATTTCAATTCGCTCAATCAGGGGTAATTTTATTAAATTAAGTATAAATTACAAAAACGTGGCACTGAGAGGCTTATTTAGATTCAATACCAATTCCCAATTCTGATAATCATGGTTATCGGCATAGAGTGCATTGGTAAATTGGCCTTGATAGAATTAGAAATTGCTAATGAGCATTTTGTAATATCGTAAAGTATGTTATGTTTAATTCTTTAGACTTATATTAAAATAAATAATTTATTATGATTTTACAATGATGCCCTTCGAAATAGTTTTCACAACTGGATTGTCTCCGGGGTATTGGCACCAGCCATCTATTTCTTTTGAGTTGATAATCAATAAATCGGCAGGTCCGCCGACTCTGATAGAGCCGGAGATATGATTGTCATCTTTCTTGAACAGAGTTGATGCAGGATTTCTCGTTACTGCGATTAATGCTTCAAGTGGCTCTAATCCCAACCTATGAGTTGCGAGACTCCCGACAAATGGGATTGATAGTGAATTATAATTAGGGTTGAAATCGGTTGCAAGAGAGAATGCCCAATTATTATCGATACATTTCCTCAGGGGTAAATTTAATTCTTTCCCAAGAATGTATGGAGTCCCCGGGAGGAAGGTTTGCATACATCCTGCAGTATTTGCCGTCGAACGAGCCTCATCAGAGGAATATCCCACATGATCACCACTGACACAACCTAATTCTGCTGCAAGCGCTAAACCACCCGAGTCTACAAACTCATCAACATGAATTCTAGAGGGGAGGTTAGATTTAGAAGCGGCTCGGACAATTTCTTCTGTTTGCTCAAGATTATACCAACCAGGCTCACAAAACACATCAGCCCATTTTGCTATACCTTGAGAAATGACTTTGGGTAGTTGATTTGTAAGCAAATCCTCGAAATATGAATCCTTAGATTTGTCAAAGGGAAAATCATGCGCACCTAACCACGTGGGATGAAGATCCATGGTTGATTGATTGTTTAATTGGCCAATTATCGATAATAGAAGTAATTCAGATTCAGTAGATAACCCATAACCACTCTTACATTCCATAGTAGTTGTTCCAAAATTTAATGCGCGTAAAAGACGATCTTTACCCAATTGAGACAATCTTAGTTCTGATGCGGTTCGCGTTGCCTTTACTGTTTTTGAGATGCCACCACCCATATTTGCAATATCTTTGTATGAATGCCCTAAATTACGTAATTGCATCTCATTAGACCTATCTCCATCCCAAAGTAAGTGTGTATGGCAGTCAACAAAACCAGGAATCATTGCAAATCCTTCGCAATCAGTAATTTCAATCGAATTGGAAATTGACTCTTTTCCAAATTCCGAATACAATTTTGAAGAATCATCAATTGAGATGATTTTATCGTTTTCAATTAATACGGCCAATCCTGAATTGTGTACAAGTGACTCTCTATCGCTCATTTTAGAACCACTAAGTGGTAAATTTATGTCACCAGCAGATAGATGAGCAATAGGTCCAATATTGTATAACAGGTGTCGCACTGTACCACTTGAACACATCACTTGATATGTACTCTATCATTCACAAATGTGTGGAAAACGTAGTTGTGGGGGTCGAAAGTACCGCGCATACCCTATCTTTTGGCCTTGTTGAGATGAATGGTAGAGCTCACCCCTCAAAATCATCATTATTTCGCCCGGAAGAGGGGGGCATTCACCCTCGTGAGGCCGCAGATCACCATTCAGAAGTAGCAGCGGGTTTGCTTTCTTCATTGGTAAATGAATACAAATTGAACTCGAATAATATTTCAGCTATTGCATTTAGCCAGGGTCCTGGTTTGGGCCCCTGTTTACGTGTGGGAGCTACTGTCGCTCGGGCCATGTCAATTGATTGGGAAGTTCCCTTAGTGGGTGTGAATCATTGTGTTGCTCACATTGAAATCGGACGTAGCCAGACGGGGTGCAAAGATCCCGTATTATTGTACGTAAGTGGCGGAAATACACAAGTAATTGCGCGAGCAGGTGATAGATACCAAGTCATTGGTGAAACTCTAGATATTGGTATAGGGAATATGTTAGATAAATTTGCACGTATGCAAGGAATTCCTTTTCCTGGTGGCCCGAAAATCGAATTATTAGCTAAGGAATGGAAAGATAACAATCCAAATGCAAATCTTGAAGGAATTTCACTCCCATATAGTGTACAAGGGATGGATTTGAATTTTTCAGGAATATTAAATGCTGCACAAACAAGAATTAACGAGGGGCACGACCTAGGTGCTGTTTGTTGGTCTATCCAAGAACATGCATTTGCAGCGTGTGTGGAAGTTGCTGAAAGAGCATTGGCACATACTGGAAAGAAGGAATTACTACTTGGTGGCGGAGTTGCATGTAATGAACGATTAAGGCAAATGTGTGAAGTTATGTCTGAGGAAAGAGAATGCATTGCTTTCTGGCCCGAAAAGAAATATTGTGTAGATAATGGAACTATGATTGCTGAATTAGGAAGGAGAATGATTCAATCTGAATTAAGCACTGAAATAAAAAATAGTTCGATAAATCCATCATTGAGAACAGACCATACAACCATCATTTGGGAATAGTTAACTTCTGCGAAGCCTTATGTGAAGGTGTTAGGGCGAAAGGACAGAGAGGGGCTAAGAAGTGCAGAGGAGGAGGAAACCTAAGAACGAGCCGAGGAATATCTTCGACAAGGGCTCTGGTTCCAAAGCACCACGTTCTCCAAAATCAAAACCTAGAGATCCCCCTCCTCGTCAAAGGCCACAGCCTCGAGCTTCGGTCCCACAACCTAAACCTGTTTCTAAATTATCACCGAAAGGTACTGAACCGGTAAAAACTACAAAAGCTCCTATTCTTGAAGAAAAGAAAGAAGATACCGAAGAAGAAATTGAAACTCTCGTTGAAGAACAATTACTTGGTACTTCAAGTCGAAAAACTAGAGGGTTACAACCAATCTCCAAAAAGGAAGATGAAGGTACAGAAAAAACCGATGAGAGTCGGGCAAGTTCTAGAGCAATGGAAATAATTAATGCGACAAAAGTAAGAGCCGCTGAAACGATGAAGAATGAAAAAATAAGTTCAATTCAGAGAAAAAGTAAGGCTACTGCACCTGTTGTGACTCGAAAAAGACGACCAAGAATTAAACCGAGTTTTCAACCCGCTAATCGAGAAAAGCGTCTAGATAGATCAAGGCATATGGAATACAAATATGAAATGCGTGGGTTGCTTGCTGAAATTAATGTTGGAGAAGAGTTTCGTTCCTCATTATTAGGCACTATTTGGGCTAAGGGTGAGCGAAAAAATTCCAATGAAGCGTGTGTATTTATCCAAGAAAAAATGAATGAGGGCATTCTTGATGAAGAACAGGCTGAAAAATTGACTCGTATAGTTAACAACTATACAATTAGAAGATGAATTCAGTTTGCAAAAACACATAGTTCATCGCCCCCTCTCCCTTCTAACGGTTTAGATGGATGCACCGCGAGTGGAGGATGGCCTACATACTGGGCGCAGTAAACACCCTAGTGAATCCACACTAAATCAGTTAGAAACACCTGTAATTGAGTCGGGTGATCCTGGTTCTCCGCCTTTTACAAGAGGAATATATTCAGGTATGTATTTGGACAAATTATGGACAATGAGACAATATGCAGGATTCTCTGACACCAAATCAACCAACCAACGCTTTCAGATGATGCTCGGTCAAGGTCAATCAGGCCTTTCTGTAGCCTTTGATTTACCAACACAACTGGGATTAGACTCAGATGATGAACTATCCAATGGAGAAGTCGGGAAAGTTGGCGTGCCTATCGACACAATTCACGACATGCGAGCCCTATTCAATGGAATAAAATTAGACGAGGTTTCTACTTCGATGACTATCAATGCCCCAGCGACTTCAATTTTTGCAATGTACGTGGCTCTAGCCGACGAACAAGGAATAGCTAGAGAACAATTAAGAGGAACGGTGCAGAATGACATTTTGAAGGAATATATTGCTAGAGGGCTATACATTTTTCCGCCATCACAATCACTAAGGTTAACAACTGACTTAATGAATTGGTGCGCCAATAATGCACCTAAATGGAATACTATTTCAGTTAGTGGATATCATATGAGAGAAGCCGGGTGCACTGCAACACAAGAGATCGGTTTTACTTTATCAAATGGGATCCAATACATCGATTCGGCTATTTCTTCAGGGTTGGAAATAGATGATTTCGCACCCCGAATGTCATTCTTCTTCGGCTGCCACAACGATTTTTTTGAAGAGATTGCTAAGTTTCGAGCAGCTAGGACACTTTGGCACGATATTGTTACCGAACGTTACTCGCCTAATAACCCAAAATCTACAATGTTGAGATTTCACACACAAACTGCTGGAGTTACTCTTACAGCGCAACAACCACTGAATAATTCAGTCAGAGTCGCCTATCAAGCCCTAGCCTCTGTTTTAGGTGGGACACAGAGCCTTCACACCAACTCTTTTGATGAAGCAATCGGGTTACCTACAGAAAATTCAGCTCAACTAGCTCTACGCACTCAACAAATAATCGCTAATGAGACGAGAGTTACCGAATCTGTGGATCCACTTGCGGGTTCATATTTAATCGAAGAATTGACTTCAAAGTTATACCATGGTGCTAAACATATCATTGACAATTTAGATACAAAAGGCGGTGCTCTGAACTGTGTCATTTCTGGCCTTCAACAAAGAGAGATTCACGACAGTGCATGGTTGCAACTGAAGGCTATCGAAAATATGAAAACGAATGTCGTCGGCGTAAACGTTCACAATATTGAGGAAGAAAATACTCTATCTGCCCAGAGTATTAACCCGGAGAATGTAAAAATTATTTTGCATGATTTAGAACTAATTAAGCAAAAAAGGAATGAGGAAGATGTGATAAAATCATTAGAACATCTTCTTGATGTTGCCAGATCTGAAAGCAATGTAATGGAAGCGATGATTGATGCATACAAATGTGAAGCGACTTTGGGTGAAGTTAATTCTGTTTTAAGAGAAGTATTCGGGACATGGATATCCCCTAGTGGTGTTTGAAATGGATTCAGGAAATATTGACCACGTTGGAATTGCAACAAATGATTTAGATTCAAATTCGAGTTTATGGACACTATTGGGCTTCAAACACACTAATGATGAAGTGAATTCAGAACAAGGTGTAAAAATAAGATTTTTTGAATCACAGAATGGAGGCAGGAACCAGACAAGAATTGAATTATTAGAGCCATTAAATGAAGAATCACCCCTCTATCGATTTATTCAGAAAAAAGGAGAAGGTATTCAACAAATTGCAATATCTGTAAATGATATCGAAAAAACGATTGTAAAATTGAAAAAAGAGGGTATTCAAATGATCAATGAAGAAGCTGTAGATGGCTCCTCTGGGTCTCGGATAGCGTTCATTCACCCCAAATCAGCAGGTGGAGTTTTGATTGAACTAGTTGAACACACAGATTAAACAAAGATAATTATGAAAAAGGGTTGCCATTAGGCGGCATCATGATTTCATCTATCAACCGTAAATTGGACACCAATTCGTTAACAAAAGCAGATGTTGACATGGCTGCTGATGAAATTTCAGAGACGCTAGCTAACCTACGTTCTGCTGGCGAAGTATCTAATGATGCATTTCTTGAAGCTGGAATTATTCAAGGAGGACTCAATGTCCTTTCTAACATGATAGAACAAGGCTGCTCTAATGATGAATTATCAAGCCATTTACAACAACTTACTGCTAGAAAAGACAGGATTTGTAGTGCATATCCAGAACTCGAAGAAATTATTTCGTAATCGTATAGTATTACTATAGTAATACTCTAATAATACAGACGCCTCGGGATTTCATGGCGAAAATTAGTTTGGATATGCCAGACCAACTTTTGGAAGACCTTAGATTGCATGTAGGTGATGCGAAAAAGTTCGTTTCAGTTGCTGATGCCGTTAGAACCGCTTGCCGAAAAATGTTAGATCAATTAGACGAAATTGACTACAGACATGGCAGAGGTATTAGAGGTGATGGAGAATGACAGTTACTACCGAAGAAGCTGAAGATGCAGTCAAGATAATTCTCGAATATATCGAGAATGGGGGTAGTGGAAGAGAAGGGCTCAAGGATACTCCTGAAAGAGTGGTGTCATCCTGGAATGAGCTGTTTGCAGGATATGATTTGAAAGCCGCCGAAGTTCTTGATTCAACATTCAATGCAGAAGGCTATGATGGTATAGTTTTACTACGTGATATTGAGTTCCATAGCACCTGTGAACATCACCTTCAACCATTCAAAGGAAGAGCCCATGTGGCATACATCCCCACTGAAAGGATTGTTGGTATTAGTAAACTAGCACGAATAGTAGATTTACATGCAAGAAAATTGCAAAATCAAGAGAGAATTACCAAAGGCATAGCCGATGATTTAGAAGAAAACTTACAGCCTCTTGGTGCCGCAGTAATCATTGAAGCATCACACGGATGTATGCAGTGTAGAGGTGTAAAGAAACAAAATAGCATCATGACGACTTCTGCAATGCGTGGTGTGTTTTTCGATAAAAGCGAAGCACGTACAGAATTGATGCAATTGATTCGCAGTTCTCCTTTATCCAATTGAGGTGTTTCGATGAAATACCCAGTTGTAGAGATCTTCTATTCAATTCAGGGAGAAGCATTCCACACAGGCATTCCGCATGTTTTCATCAGGTTTGGTGACTGTAATCTAAGATGTAGTTGGTGTGATACTGATTTTTTACAATATAAAGAAATGGAAATGGATGCTATTGTCGAAGAAGTATTACAGTACAATTGTGATAGAGTTATTTTTACGGGTGGAGAGCCAGCATTACAGGATTTAGACACTATTGGGAATGTATTGAAAGAGCATGGTATTCACCTATCTATAGAGACTAATGGAACTATCCCAATTCCTGATGTAATAGATTGGATTTGTGTTTCACCTAAAGACCAATTATATCCAAATGTTAGCATAAAACAACGTACAGGTGATGAATTAAAAGTCGTATACTGCGGCCAAGATCTATCTATGTATGATAAATTGAAAACCGGTTTCTCAAACCATTTCCTTCAACCCTGTTATATAGACTCAGAAACTGTAGAAGAGAATGGTCGAAACTTTGCTGCAGTTGAAAAGATAGTGAAGAATACGCCTGGTTGGAGACTCTCATTGCAGACACACAAGTGGATGGGTGTTGATTGAATGCGCGCAGTAATGGCCCTTAGTGGTGGTATGGATTCAACAGGATTACTGCTACGTCTATTGGCTGATGGCTACAAGGTTTCTTGCATTTCATATGAATATGGGCAAAAACACAATATCGAGATTGAGAGAGCTATTGCTAACATGGCCTACTTAGCCAATAATGACATACAAGTAGAACACAAAATTGCTGATTTATCTAGTGCTATGGGGTTATTCGAATCATCCCTCATTTCAGGTGGTGAAGAAGTACCTGAAGGGCATTACGAAGAAGACCAAATGAAATCGACTGTAGTTCCTAACCGGAACGCTATTTTTGCCTCAATTCTCTATGGATACGCGTTAAGTATCGCTCTACGTGAAGATTCAGACGTTGAAATTGCTTTGGGTGTACATTCAGGAGATCATGCGATATACCCTGATTGTAGACCTGAATTTTATGCTTCAATAGGTGAATCATTTGCCTTAGGTAATTGGGATTCAGAAAAAGTTTCATTCCACTTGCCATATATCGATGGGAACAAGGAAACAATACTGACTGATGCACTGAAGTCATGCAAAAAATTAGGTTTAGATTTTGACACAGTATTTGCTAATACAAACACCTCTTACAACCCAGATGAGAGGGGAAGGTCGTCAGGAACTAGCGGGGCTGATGTTGAACGAATACTTGCTTTCCATGCAATTGGTCGTAAGGATCCTGTTGAGTATGTCAAACCCTGGGACGAAGTGCTTGCTGGCGCATTGAAGGCTCAACTTCGCTATCATGTGATGAAAGAAAATGGCACAGAGCGCCCATTTACTGGAGAATACGACAAACATTTCGAAGAGGGTTTCTACAATTGTGCAGATTGTGGAAAAATACTTTTTGAATCAAAATCAAAATTTGACTCGGGATGCGGATGGCCAGCATTTTCAAGTGAAACTGGAGAAGCAAACATTACTCAATTGAAGGATAATTCACACGGAATGACTAGAATAGAAGTCAGATGTAGTGGATGCGATTCGCATTTAGGTCACCTTTTCCATGAATCTAAAGGACCTAGATATTGTATTAATTCAATTTGTTTGGATTTCAAGGAGGAATAGGAATGGTTACAGCAATTAGGAGATGGATAGAGACAGACACAGGGCATAGAGTCCCTAATCATAAGAGTAAGTGCAGAAA
>Ga0315327_10002033_pt1 | contig 10662 bp, 10 predicted proteins | sample M110032315metaG_FD_203460 | JGI IMG/M metagenome (GOLD analysis project Ga0315327, IMG submission 203460) | Ammonia-oxidizing marine archaeal communities from Monterey Bay, California, United States - M1 100m 32315 | ecosystem: Environmental > Aquatic > Marine > Coastal | place: USA: California... | reverse complement strand
TTCCACATACATTTTAAATAAATCATTTAACTTTCCCAAATCCTCATCATCCATATTGGGTTTGTTTAACATGACTGTTTTCTTTAATTCAGAATACAACCTATTATTTTGAATCGTTTGCCAACAACGTTCCTTTTCCATAACTTGTATTTGTGAGCGTAATCTATCTAATTTAATCGATACACCTTTATCCTTCATATTATCTATTTTTTCATTTAGTATACATAATTTATTCTGTTTTTCTTTAAAATAATTAGTAAAAATCTCCTTTTCCACCTGGTTTTTCAAATGAATACCATAGTCCTCTGCCATTTCCAAATCACCCCACTCCCGCATTCGTTGAAGATTTTTCCGAGAACAACAACGACAATAAAACGGTACTTTATCACCTGCCAATTTCTTTGTTATAAAATCTTTCGCGTGATTCTTCATTGATTTTAATGCCAAAACTACAAAATATACAAAGAAATATAAACAAAGTAGTCCATTGCACAATATTAATATAACAATCAAAATATCCTCAAATAATCCCAAATTATAACCAGAATCAATTGTTCCAAAAAACAAACCTGTACTCAAAGTCATCACTAGAGATAACAAACTAATACTTTCCAATTTATTACAAATCATACCATAACTAGTAATTGTGTCATAAGGTCTTAAAAATACATGAATAAAAAATGACATTTGGATTAACAAACTGGCTCCTATAATTTGATAACGCGGATGATTCCGTAAAAATACAGAGAGCAAAATCAATCCTGCCTTCTTCCCCATAATAATAAATTCATAATACCATCGTTTTTCTCTATAACCTAAAAATAAAAATGACAAAGGAGTTGAACCATCATACCTATTTTGCATGTCAAACAATCGAAAACGATATTTGTACAATAATCTAAATCCTAATAGTGGGATGCCTATACCATACAAAATTAATCCCAAATAACCAACAATTAAATAATTCAAATGTCTTTCATCATAACATTCAATGGATACATCTTTTACCAAATAAGATTTCTCTCCAATCTTCTCACAATTCATTATCTCAAGAGTCTTTTCTACAATAGTCGGCCAACTCAAAAACGTACCAACTACCACTGCTGTTTTCTCCCATGCAATAAAGAATTCCATACAACTTGGCGATGTTTTAAGATAGTTCTCTTGTTGAACTACAGACATTCTTTGTAGCTTATTCTTTTTTCGCTTACAATAACACAGAGAAAGTATAAAAATCATAATAGTAGAAATTAAAATATATACAAGGGGTAGTGCCAAATAAACAATAAATTTATCATAATAACCCCACTGTAGAACACAATCAGAGGAGTAAAAACTCACTCTGGGTGAGGAAAATTCCTTTGCTCGTTCAAATAAATACCGAATTAACGCAGGCCAATTGATTTGAAAAGAACTAGCCAGAGAAAATACTTGAGCATAATTCATAAATATTTTCACAACGCCATTTACTTCTTCCTTTTTATTATCAGCAGGATTTGCTGTTTTAATTAAAAATATAATAATGAAAATACACACAACAGGAATTAATATTGTTAAACTCATGGTTCGACTCATATTTTCAGGACACTTCAAACAAACCCCGTCATCCTTAGACCATCCTTTCGTACAAACATCACAAATAGGCCCAGAATGTCCTGGCTGACATAAATCATTTGTTGTATTCACAACTTCTCCACCCTTGCATGCCAGATGATTTTTACATTTATATACATCTAAGGTATTTACATTTTCTCTCCAATAATGAGCATTAATTGACATAGTTCGTATTGTAGAACCTTTCTTGCAAGTAAATTCATCTGGACAATTTTTGCAATCTAAGCCCTTAGACCCATCGTTATAAGTTCCTGATATACAAAAACATTCTGTTTTTTCAACATTTTCTTCCGAATTATCAGGACAATCGCTACATGCTAGACTAGCTTGTTCATGGGCTATTTTACCAACACTGCAAAATTTACATTCCGTAGAACCCATTAGTTCAGAATACTTTCCTGGTAAACATAAAATGCACGCAGAAGCGCCTTCATCTGACATACTTCCTGTGGAACATGGTTTGCACTCATTAATACTAGACGAACCAGTGTTAGAATTATATTGTCCTGCATTGCAATTTATACAAGTATCCTGTGTTACAGCACCGCGTGATTCACTGTATTTTCCTACTTGACACACTACACATTGTTCATCTGAAATAAGACCACTGGTACTACTATATCTTCCAGCAGGACAATCAATGCAACTATCCACCAAATAACCACCAATATAATCAATATATTTCCCTGCTGGACAATTATTGCATTGAACCGGTAATTCATTCATTAAAGCGGCATATTTTCCAATTTTACAAAACATACAGTTACTGGATGATGGTATTGAAAATTTACCTGTAGGACATGTTTCACATTCGATTCCCATATCAAAATTTCTGAATTTGCCTGCAGGACATGAAATACAATCAGCTATTGAAGTGGCTGCTAAATTTAAGTTGTATGTGCCCGCCGAACATTTTCTACACTGTTCCAAATCAGTTATACCTGTAATATTAGAGTATCTACCACGATCACAAGATAAGCAACTATCAGTTAGATATAGACCCTGAGCGTTACCATATTTCCCAAGAGGACAATCGATACAATTAATTTTATATTCATCCGAGACTTTTCCGCTAGGACATATTTTACACTCCTGTTGTGCCTGTAAAGCCACAAAACCATCATCGCAATCCAAACATTGTGAAATAGAGTTGCGAAATTTACCCTGTTCGCAAGGAACACAAGAGGTATTTTTAATTGCCCCTTCCACAATACCAATATAACCGGGGAAACATTCTTTACATTCATTTTCATAAATAATCCCGGTTTGGTCATTATATTTTCCAACAGGACAATTTTTACATTGAGTTTCCGCTTTCAATCCTATAGTGAAACTATATTTACCTCCGGGGCAATGGACACATTCTACTTCTTCGTTCGACCACTTTCCCGCCGGACAAAATTCGCAGGTTTGACTACCCGAATAACTAATTTTTCCACTAGGACAATCTACACAATTTTCTTTACTAGGAGAGCCTTGAATAATAGAGTAAGTCCCATTTTTACATTCGATGCAATAATTAGAACCAGATTTATCCGCATAAAAACCATTTGGACAATCTATGCAATACACAGCATGAACTCCGTTTGTAAATTTTCCGGGCACACACTCAGCACACCTTGAACTTTCAATTGCGTCTGTTGCGAAACCTGGATGACAATTGTCACATCTACCGCCTATTTCATTTGAAAATGTACCAATTTCACAAGGAGAACACGAATTTCCATTTATACCTCTACCCAGCGCACAACCACTTAAATTTACCATAACAATTCGTTTATTATAAGAGAAATGATTTGAACTAACAACCAATAAACCTCTATCCAATAATAAAGTTGTAATATTCATGTTATTAAACCATTGTATGTATGAATATTCGGAAGAAGGTTGAATTAAATCTTTAAAGAATATTTGTGAATCATAATTAATGGTCATGTCTTTTTGATTAATGCTAACAAGTCCATTATTACCCCATTGAGACGAAACAGGTGCATATATAAATCCGGTTTGATGATCGATATTGATATTAGTAATTTTGCCCCATTCCGTAGGAAATTTTAAAAAATCGATGTTACATCCTTCACTAATTTTAAGTTTATTCAAATTTATATCGTATTGATATAACTCACTAGTCAATAAACCAGTAACGAAATAAATTCTATTAGAGTACCGGTCAAATTTCATATCACTCACATAATTAATACCATCTAAAGTAACTAATCGGCTATTATTGCCATCAATTGGTTTACTATAATTTATAATCATAAGTTGTGCATCACTATATCCGGTATCTTCTAAAAAATATATCTGTGTCATATTTTCATCCACGAAACTATGTTTAATTTGACGCAGATTTGTTTCATACATATAACCTTCTCCATGCATTAAAGACATTTCTTCATCTTCTCTCATATACATTTTTTGGAAAGCTTCTTCTAGTGTTATATCAGTTTCATTCATATATAATTTCAAAATCCCAGTATAAGTAGTACCAAACCCCAGCCATAGATGGTCGTCTAATAAATTAGCAGTTGTTGGATTATTAAGGTATCTATACTTTGACCAATCATGCTTTGAAAAAGGTGGAACATTTTCAATATCTTTCAATAAAACCCTATCATGAAATGTAAAATCTGTTAAATTTATTCTTACTATAGAGCTATCATAATAGTTATTTTCAGGACAATTATGTATATTTGATGAAAGAAAATATAGAAGGTTATGTTTTTTATGAATCCCACAATAGCGAATATTATCACTACCTTTTCCTGCTACGGCATGGGGATATGTTGTAGTTTTAGCTCCTAATAATAACTGATTTGTGAAATTCTGTTCAGACAAACTATATTCTAATACCTCAACATATTTTTTGCTCTGACTGCAATATTGTTGATTATACATATATCTACCGGGATTTGTTGATGTAACAAAATACATTTGTTCATTGTTTATGACGGAGCAACCTAATCCTGTGTATGGATAACTAGTTTCTCTTAGTAAACTATTTTTTGGAATATCAACCCATGAAAAGGACGTGGCATTATTGTCTAAATAGGGCAATGCTTGGGTTGCTGAAAACAAAAAAAATAACCACAGAAACCATAGCATATTATAATTAATTTATAATATAGTATTATTAATTATTCTTAAATGATGAATAAATTGAAATTAGTTTTTAAATAAGAAAGACGTTACAATCTTCTACGACCAACATGAACAATTTCAGTTTTCTCAACTTTACAACTTGTAAACCAACTTCGCAATGTTGTATTTGTTTAGAAAAAACTAAAAAGTCTGGCTATCAGTGTATTTTATGCAACAGAGGATTTGTATGCAGAAATTGTATTCCGCAGCTATGCGAAAATGGATTGTGTGGTAAATGTCCTATTTGTAGACAGGAAAATTGGAGAAATATTAAAATAAATCAAACAATAGTAATTCCTATTACACAAGCGGACGTTGTTATAGTCGAATCGAGTGTTAGAAAAAAAGAAGAAGAAATCATCAGTTGTTGCGGACAGCTACCGCCATATCATATAATCATGGACCGAATGAGTACCATATGTTCTATTTTATTCATATCATATATTTTGGGAGTATTTACAATCGGTGAAGCAGTACGATTGCCTTATCAAAAGTGGGGAGCAGCAATTCATATTTTGGCACTAACAATCGGTAGTGTCGATTTTGCCATTATTAGTTGTTGTTGTTATCATGCCCTCTGTAAGCCACGCGAATCTAGTTATTAATAAGTTAAATTTAAAATAAAAGGACCATTTTTTATTGGAAACTATAATAAATATAATATCTATATATTAATTATGATTGGTCGGGGAAGAAATTGTAAAGTTGTTTTTTTAGGTGACACATCAGTTGGAAAATCTTGCTTAGCTGTTCGTTTTGTTCGAAACGATTTTTTTCAATTTCAAGAACCTACAATAGGCGCTGCGTTTTTAGCAAAAAATATTACATTGAATGATACTCGTTATAAATTTGAAATATGGGATACCGCAGGACAAGAAAGATATCGTAGCCTTGCTCCAATGTATTATCGTGGCGCAAAAGGAGCGGTGGTAGTATATGATATAACAAGCGAAGATACATTTAAAGGGGCGAAAAGTTGGATAAAGGAATTAAAAACGAAAACGAAAAACTGTGTTGTATTATTAGTTGGTAATAAAGTTGATTTAATAGAAAATAGAAAAGTAGATATTGATATGGTAGAAGACTTTGTGAAAAACCATCATCTTCTTTACCTGGAGACCTCAGCTAAAACAGGTAAAAATGTAGAGGAGATTTTTAAAACTATTAGCAAAAATTTACCAAAAGACTCGGAAGACGTACAGTTTAACGAAAGCTTAGATATAACGTTAGAAGGAGATAATAAGGAAAGGTATACTATATACAATTGTTGTTAATAAATTAATATAAGTTATTATTTAAAATAATAATTTGTATTTATGTAAATGAACATTGTTGTAGCTGAAAAACAAAGAGAAATATGTAGAGAATTAAAAAATTTAGTAGCGAAAATCGAAGATAATATTAAAGAAGAAGAGGAACGAATACAATTAGAGATTGAACAAATTGAAAGACCTGCTGCCGGAATTCGTCAGACTAGACCAAACAGTGCGCATAATTATTGGATTGGTGGCTTGCGAACTAGTGGTTGGATCCGCACCCACAACTACTAGTTGTGCAATGACTTTCGTGTGAATGATTTGAAGAATTTCTCTCCAAATAAGTATCCCATACCTCAGCAAAAGTAGGGATGTTTTCTATTCCCATCTGCTGCATGATAGCTACTTTGGCGACATGTTCACGGATAAGTGACCTTTTGGCTGCTAGCAGCAGGGCATCATTGCCACTCGGATCCGTAAACAAAGGATGATGATTGGCACGCGACGACCCCTTTCCTGATGTTCGGGAGCTACGAGTCGTTACTGGTTCTTGTTCGAATATCCTTTGCTCTTGTAGCTTATTGCGAAGCTTCAACTTAAGAGCTGCGCGATGTTCCTGTTGGCTAATCTCGCGAGCGACCTTGAGTTTCTGCATAAGAGGAGCGATTTGAGTGTGGGTGATGGTTTTGGTGGACATACTGAATGTTTCTGTTTATAGTTGTTTGGTTTTTTAAAACCAATATTAATGAGTTCAATTTTTTTATTATTTTAGGCAAGATATACAAATGAATAAATTTCGCGCGAATCTTTTTCGGAAATGGTTGAGCACCGTTCCATCGTCATCAAATTTTATCTTCGATTTAGACTTGACTCTATGGGATTGCACCATTGAAGAAGATAAATTTGTAAATAATAGTAATATTCATGATTACGTTCCAAAAGAGAGACATTACATGCTAACTCATTTGCAAGAAATGGGTCATATACTTAATATAGGTTCTCGTAGTTCAGAGCCGGAAAAATGTAAGCAACATTTAAAGCGTATATTTCCAAATATCACATTTAATAATATGCAAATTTATCCAACACCACAATTTAAAAGAAAACATGTTGACGCCATATTTGAAGGCCGCCAGGTAGAACCCTTTTATTTTTTCGATGACGAACTACATATTTTAAAAGATTTGGAAAAAGGATATCCAGGAAAAGCTCATATATTTCATACTCCAACTGGACTTTTATACGAAACGTTTAAACAAAAGGATAGTGAAGTAACTAGTACCGATTGTTGAAATCCAGAAAAATACATCCAAATAACTCCATTGATAATCTTTATCCCAATCTCCTAAAACATATTTAGTTAATCCACCTACAATCAAGGGAATCATAATAACTGTTGGAAAATTGGATTTATTATCAAAATTAACTAAAATTAGGGAAGCAACAATTACAAAAAGTATAGTATGAATATATTTATTCATTATATATATTTATACATATTAGATACGATGAATTAATGTAATGTAAAATTTGACATAGGGGTTACATCGTTTGATGGTAATGGAAAAGCACTCTCTTCTTTCTTTTTGTTCCAATATGCGGTTGTATATAAAAAAAATACGATTGGACCAAAATTAGTAAATCCAGCACACGGTTTTTTCGTCATCATCTCCCCATCATGAATATGAAATCCTATTAATTCTTTACCAGTTTTGTTATACAAGGTCATATTAACTTCCACTACTGCATTCTTATTATATTTTCCATATTGAAAATTTTTAATTTTAATGCTACCCGAATATAACACTTGTTCAGAAACCGAATTAGTATTCATATGCACGGTTGGTTGATGTTTATTAAGTGAGATGGTTAATGTTTTCTTATGTGAATTATATTTTGTTACTGGTCTTAAATAATAGGTCTGTCCAATAGGATTTTTTGCATCAATATGTTTAAAATGTGCGTCAATATATGGTCCATTTTTTGAGAGAGCCCGTTTACTAATTGGTGCAAGTGAGCTCCATGTTGTCTTAAATCTAATATTTATTTTTCTAGCAGCGTGATTTGATCGACGTTTAGTTCTATTCATTATAAATAATGGTTAGAAATTATTAAAATAAAAATTGAAAGAAAAATATTAAATAAATTATAATTATTTATTAATTATAGTTTATGTCAGCAGAACAGAACCTTAAAATGAGCACAGCAAAGATATTTGATATTAAGGGTAATGTCCTATTAACAGCTATGGCAAGTGAGAGGATGTCCTTAACTTGTGCCCCGGGTGGGGAGAATCATGCTGGTATGGAGATTATAGGTCGAATGCCGATTAAGGGTGAAGGGTTTACAGCAAGTGATATTGAAGGATTGGGTACTTATTTTGAAGATAAAGCTGAAGTGTGGATAAGTGAAGCTGGGATTGAGCCTGTTACAGTACTAAATCTTAATACCTTAAGTGGGGAAAATACTATTATGGGTTTAGGTACCGAGGACCAAGCTAGAGTTTTACTTTTAAGGAATTGGGTACAATCAACATTTGAGCCTACGACTGTACAGGATATATATAAAGAATTGATAGCGGACACATGGGATGCAGAATATTTGGATAAAAATAAGTATAGAACTGAAGTGGTAGATGGAGTTGAAACTAAGGTGCGAGGAAAAAGGATGAATAAGCGAGCTAGAACGAATCTATGCTATGTTGCTGGTAGAGAGCAGGAGCCGGATGTATGGAAAGGTAAGGGTAGAATCGTAAACCTTAAAAAGAAAACAGCATTGAATCAAGCAGTAGATAGGCTTAGAAGTATGATTGAGGAAGGGTTATTGTCGTTTGATAGCAAAACGAAAGTAGAAATTAATGTAGTCGAAGGTAATCGGTATTATAACCTTAAAAATACAGGAATTGGGTTTCATGGCGATACAGAACGAGTAGTTGTGATATGTATTAGTATTGGATGTGATAATTATCCGATGAGATGGCAATGGTTTAAGGATGGTATGCCGGTGGGTAATCCGATTAATATAACTTTGAATTGTGGTGATGTATATATTATGAGTGAAAAAGCTGTAGGAGCAGATTGGAAGCTTCGTAGTATTTATACCTTAAGACATGCTGCCGGTGCGAAAAAGTATACGAGTTTAGATAGGTGGGAAAAGCGCAGACCAGCATATGAAGCAAGAATTAAGGAAAAAGCAGAGAAAAAGTCAATTAAGGAAGCATTTAAGGCGGCGACGAAAAGCGAAGCTAAACCAAAAAAGAAAAAAGTGAGTAAAAAAATAAAAGCAAAAACAAGAGAGAATTATATGGCTGCCTTAAGAGGACTAAGTTGGGAGGATACAGATGAAGGATTTTATAGCTGGATAGTAGTAGAAGCCGACCATAACTGTACTAAACAGTATAAGGTATTTAAGGTGTTCCGAGAAAAATGGTTGGGAAAAAAGAAAAATAGTAAAAAAAGTGATGTTGAACAAAATGAATGGAATGGAAAAAGAGCATTTTATACGAATTTGTGTGCGTATGGGTGTTTGATATAGATATAAAAATTTAAAATTAAAATAAAAATTGGAAGATTGGAGATAGCTTTTTTATTCAAGGTATATTATTCCATGAAAAAAATTGAATTAAATTATTTATATAAAGATAATATAACAAACCAATTATATCATGTCTAAAAAAGCAAACAAAACAGGTAGAAAAAAAGGTAGCGATAAACGCAAAAATACCTTCAACAAATATGGTAAAAATACCACCAGAGGTCTTCGAATAAAACAAGCTGATTTGGAAAAAAAAGCAGCAAAAAAAAACACTGAGGGCGATCATAAATTTATTAAATTAAATAAAGAGCACGACAAAAAGGGAAAACATAGATTTAAACGCTCTGACAATAAAAGTCTATGTAAAAATACTTGTCGCAACAAAAAGAAATAAAAATAAATAAAAAGAAATGAAAAAATAGCTTTTTTTATATTAATTCATTAATATAAACCGGTAATATAGGCTTTTCTGGTTTATATTCTGTGTTACACCATTTGATGGTCAAAGGCATAGTTTCAGCAAGAGGAGAATTTTTAGTCCATCGTTCTTTATTACATAAAATAAATAATTTTTGTATTCTATTAACAATGCCTCCTGCATTTCGAGGCGGCACATGTTTTAATGCCCATTCAAATTGCATTGATTCTATTTTTGTTGGAAATCCACTAATTATACAAATATGTTTCCAACCAGAACCTTTACTTGTAGTATATTTTGCCCCACCTTTTATCTCTCCATTATGAGCTCGCAATCTTTTATCAGCGTTGTTGGAAACGCCTACATATGTATAATCTTTGTTTTTTATAATATAGCATACCCAGTTATCCATAGAGTTAATATAACTTATTAACTTTATATTAGTCATTAAAAATATACGTTACTCTCTCGGATTTCTTGTAATAAATTTAAACAAGAATTCGTCATATGAAAGTTCATTTATATTTCTATTATATTTAAAGTGGGGCATTGCCTCATCCACCTTTCATCCTATATCTTCTTGTTTTCTTTCTTCGTCTTCTATGTCTTTTCCTTCTCTGAGTTTTTCTTCTGCGAGTTTTTCTTCGTCTTTTTGTTTTTCTTCCGCCTGACTTTATATTTCTTGAACGTGCCATG
>Ga0315327_10002032_pt1 | contig 10676 bp, 5 predicted proteins | sample M110032315metaG_FD_203460 | JGI IMG/M metagenome (GOLD analysis project Ga0315327, IMG submission 203460) | Ammonia-oxidizing marine archaeal communities from Monterey Bay, California, United States - M1 100m 32315 | ecosystem: Environmental > Aquatic > Marine > Coastal | place: USA: California... | reverse complement strand
GCGAGAGGCTCCTGTCCGGGACTTCCGTCGGGTCGGAAATGGCCCGATCCGTAGTTAGGGGTGCGTTGATAGTTCCAGCGATCAACACTGTAGCGAGACATGCTGGTCGCGTGATCGTGATCGAGGGGATGATCAAACCTGAGGACCACACCTTCCTTGAAGGCACGGACGGTGGAGGGCAGGGAAGAGGGTTTTCCCGTGGGACGGACCCGGTAAAGTCCCTGGATTTCCTTGCCGGTCGTTCCCCAGAGATTGAACCCTCCCACGTAGAGCCGGCCATCGACGGGATTGACACGGCCGCTCAGCAGGCCGGTCGCAAAATCGGTGAGCAGCGGTGCGACCGCGCCCTGTTGGTCGTGGGCATCAAGGTAGATCCTGAAAAGAGCGGGCTGATTGTATCCGACGTGTATGAGGCTGTCATTGAGGGTGGCCATCCTGGCGTTTCGGAGCCAGACCTGACGGGCGCCGGACTGGTTGACGAAGTGTGGAATCCAAAGGGGAGGTTCATTGATGGTTCTGCCCTCGTTGGCCTTGGGACCGAGTCGGACGGGTTGGAATCCGTAGTATGAACCGGGCTTGATGACATGAAGCGGAGTAGAAGGGACCCAGTGGCCCTGCTGGTCGCTGGCCGTCAGGGTGCCGCTGACCGGGTCCACGCCGAGGAAGGGTTGACGCAGGCCCGTGGCAATCACCTTCATGGTTTTTCCATCGGCGGAGACCTCCAGGATGGTCCCGTTGAGTTTGCCACGCGGTCCGTGGACCTGTCCTCCCTTGGAGAGAAAGAATCCGCCCCCGGGCTTGAGTTCGAAACCCATCGCGAACTCACGGGTCTCCGCGGTCTGAGCCGGCAGGCTGCAGAGATTCGCGTAGAAGTCGGCTTCACCGTTCCGGTCACGGTCGCGCAGGGTCACGAGACCATTACGATCAAAGACCACGACCTGACCGTCCACGATGCGGATCCCCATCGGTTCATGCAGACCACCCGCAAAGCGTTGCCAGGTGATGTGCTTCCGCCTGCCGGTCACATCGTCCGCAATCCAGACGTCCCCGTCGAAGGTAAGGAGCGCGAGTCTGCCGTCGGGAAAGAAATCGAAATCTGAGGGCCGGACGTTGCGTTTCCACGGATTGGGAAGAGGGAGTGGGATTTCCTCGTGGACAAAGGCTTCGTGGCCAGGCTTCTGCCCAGGATTCAGTTTGGTGGGGACCCTTTTTTCCCAGATGCGCGGGTGGGGGTCGAAAACGTGAGGGTCCTTGCTGCTTTGCCGGGTCGGGTCTGCGGATCGCCTGGAAAGGTTGTAGGTGATGATCCACTTCCGGGCCATATCGGAGGGCATCAGGCTGACCGGAGGAGCGGGAGGGAGGTAAATGGTGAGTCGTTGGTTGCCGGGTCCGACTCTCAGGATCCGCTGAAATCGAATCGGGGTCTTGTCGGTGTCGAGGGAGATTTCCCATTGTTCTTCGATGGGGACTCCCTGGATTTCATATGCGAGGACCGGACCTCGTCGATCCATGCCGAGTCCGATCCAGAGACCGATATGCGGGGGAAGGGGGCCAAGTCCCTTCTCTTCCCCGTCGATTGACGGAGAGCGGGGATCTTCCAGGGCGGGTGGGGATCCTGCGAGGATCCCCGGATGCATGCCGGTGGCAAAGAGAGGGGTGCCAACAGGTCTCGGCAGGGCCGCCTGTCCTGCGGCGGCTTTGCGGTGGGGTTGACGGTAGGAACCCGGCGCCATGCCGCTCATGGTCAGGTAATCGCCGGGAGCGTGTTCCTGCCAGATCAGGGCGATGCGAAGCAGGTCTGGATCAAAGCAGGCGTGGATCCCGTGTCCGAGATTCAGGATGATGCCGCGGGGAGTGAGATTGTCTGTCGGCCATGGGTCACCGAGATGGCGGGCATCCAGGGTCTGACCGAAGAATGGCAGGCCGTTCTCTCCGTAAGAGCCAAAGGGTGAGGGAAGAAGGGCGTGCGCCCGGTCCTGGGCCGCGAGTGACTGGGCGAGGCCGGCGCAGAGAGAGAGCAGAGTGACCGTAGTCCGAATCATCGAGCCGACGCTATGGGCTGTTTCGCCCGGTCGCAAGAGTGTGAGACAGGAGAGGGAGAGATTCCAGATCCTGATGGGTCTGAGGACCGGCTCCTGCCCATCCCGGACTGGAATTGGCCCCGAGCGGGCACATATTGGGCCAAAACCCGCGCTCGGTTTCGTCCTATTGCATGGCGGCGAATTTTTGCCGCATGAGATCCTGGGGAGCGAGATCGCCCTGCTTGTCATGGACCTCGTTGATCCACTTTTGCTCAAGGTCGTTCTTGCTGGGCCGTTCGTTCTGGTAGAAGACCCCGAATTTCCCAGGGAACTCGAGTTGGGCCAATTCAAAAGCGTCTTTGATACTGGTGAGGTTGTGCTTTTCTTCGTCGATGAGGTCAAACTGGCCGCCCTTTCGCGGGATGGCGGAATCAAAGGCGCTTGGATAAAACATCGTGCATTCGGAAAGCACTTCTACCACGGAGAATCCATTGTGCTTCACCGCCCGTTCGAACATCTCATTCATGTGCTTGACGTGAGTGGCATGCGAGCGAGCGATGAAGGTAGCTCCACTGCTGAGAAGCTGCATCATGGGGTTGATGGGATGGTCCACCGAGCCCTGGGGATCGGTCTTGGAGCGGCGGCCGATGGGTGTGGTTGGACTCGTCTGATTCTTGGTCAATCCATAGACAAAGTTGTCCATGATGATGTAGGTGAGGTTGATGTTCTTTCGTGCGGCGTGGTTGAGGTGGTTGCCCCCGATGGAGAATCCGTCACCGTCGCCTCCGAAGACGAAAACGTGCTGGTCCGGGCGGCTCAGGGAAATTCCCGTTGCAAGGGGGAGGGCTCGCCCGTGAATGAAGTGGATACCGTGTGAATTGACGAAGTAGGGGATACGGCTCGAGCACCCGATCCCGGCCACACAGGTGAATTCGGTCTGGGTCAGTCTGAGTTCCTGGATAACGTTGAAGAAAGAGGCGAGGACGGCGAAGTCACCGCAGGCAGGACACCAGGTGGGATGGTCGGCCTTGAGCTGCTTCTTGGTAAGCTTCTCTTCCGGGTGGGCGGACTGGGAGTCAGACATCGCTTTTGGAGGTTGGGAACGGTGAGGAATGGAGGCCGGGGGAGGTGCAGGTTGGTCAGGCGAGGAAGTTGTCGACCCCATCCACAATTTCGCTGACCCGGTAAGCCAGGCCATCGGTCTTGCAGATGGAGTGGATGGCGGGGTTACAGCTGGCAGTCCGCAGGATGGTGGCGAGCTGGCCGTGGCCGTAGACGCCGGAATCGTTCATTTCGATCACAAAGACGTGCTCAAATCTGGCGAGCAGTTCGTCGAGGCCGGCGGGGAGGGGATGGAGATGGCGGATGTGGGTGGCGCTGGCACAGAGGCCTTTGTCCCGCAGGCGGTCACAGGCTTCACGGACCGGGCCATAGGTGGAACCCCATCCCATCAGAAGGATCTCCCCGTCCTCTTCGCGGTAGACTTCCGGGAGCGGCAGGTCGGCGGCCAGACTGACCAGCTTGCGGCGGCGCTTCTCGGTCATTTTCTGGTGATTAACCGGATTACCGGAAGGGTGGCCCATCTCGTCGTGCTCCAAGCCGGTGACCTTGGGGTAGGTTCCTTCCGGCATGGGGGATCCGGGAGGGGCATGCCGGGTTAGCCCGTCGAGGGGGTATGGCTTGAAGTCTTCGCCCCTTTCGCTCAGGTCGAGTTCGGGTTCGATCCAGTGTTCGTCGAGGTTGGGCTCACTGAAGGCCTCGATGCGGGTGGCAAGAGCCTGGTCACTGAGGATGATGACCGGGCAACTGCAACGCTTGGCCAGTTGAGCCGCTTCCAGCGCGATGTAGAAGCAATCTTCCACATCCCTGGGAGCCATCACAATCCGCGGGCTGTCGCCGTGGGAGCCGTAGATGGCCTGCAGGAGGTCGCTTTGTTCGACTGAAGTTGGCAGGCCGGTGGAGGGGCCACCTCGTTGGACGTTGATGACAAGAAGAGGCAGTTCCGCCATGCAGGCGTATCCAATAGCCTCCGCCTTGAGGGCAAGGCCGGGTCCGGAACTGCCGGTCACGGCAAGATGGCCGGCATAGGAAGCCCCGATGGCAATGGAGACCGCGGCAAGTTCATCTTCGGCCTGGACGAAGATGCCGCCATACTTTGGAAGTTCGCGGCGCAGTAGTTCCATGATACTCGACCATGGAGTGATGGGATAGCCTGCTCCGTAGCGCACTCCAGAGGCGATCAATCCCAGTCCAAGCATGGTGTTGCCATCGGAAGAGATGCGCTTGGAGTGGGTCGCTTCCCCAGGCGCAAAGCGGAACTGGCGGAGGTCGGTGGTCTGGAAGGCGTAGCCTGCATCGAAGGCATTCATGCAGTTACGCAGGATGTCCTCACCCTTGCGGCCAAATTGACGCTCGATGATGCCGACGAGCTTTTCCCTGTCGAGGTGGAACATGGCGCAGAGGAGTCCCAGCACGAAAATGTTCTTGCCGCGATCCTTGGCGGTTCCGCCGATGGCTTCCACGGTGGCTGAGGTGAAGGGCACCCCAATGTGGTGAATTCCACGCTCGTCTCTGGTCTCCTCCACCTTTTCGGAGTCGTAGAGGCAGATCCCACCCTCCTTGAGGGAGTCAAGATGATCGTCGTAGCTGTGCTGGTAGAAGGTGACCAGCACATCTGCAACATCACCTGCGTGGAGAACCTCTCCGGAACCCAGGTGGACCTGGTAGATGGAGGGGCCACCCGAGATGGTGGAGGGGATGGTCATGTGGGTCATGACCTCCTGAGCGGTCCGCCCGGCCAGACGACCGAGCATTCCTCCAATGCTCTGGATCCCGTCCTGGGAATTTCCAGCCAAGCGGATCACAACATTCCGCAGAGCGTCGTCTTGCGTTGCCTGGGGAGAGGCGCCTACTGAACTCATGGGGCAGGTGAGATGGGCGACGCTAGATACGCGTCTAAATGATCCTTAGGAAGGAAAAAGATGGCCGCAGGTGAAAAAAATCAGGTCTTTTGAATAAGATGGGCTCTAGCGCTCACGGGGCCTGAGTTTGTTTATTATTTTCGAGGGGGCTTCTCCCGGGAACCGGGGCCCACCGGGCTATGCTGCCAGGGCCTTGAGCTGGGCCTCTACGGTGGGGTGGGAGCAGTAGGGGTCCTTGAACTTTTTCCCGTAGGCGACAAGGTCCTGGGCGAGAGATTTGGCCACGTTGCGGTGGTGCGGACCACGGATGAAATTGGTCAGTTCGTCGGGATCCTCCTTCAGATCCAGGAGCCACGGTTCTTCCTCGCTGGAGAGAATGAGCTTATGGCGTGGAGTGACCGCTGCAACCCAGCCCACACGGTCGCCCTTGGGTTGTCCGGTGGAGCGCAGGAAGGTGACATCGCTCCATCTTCTGGGAGGTTGCCCGGTGGTCAGGACGCTGGAGCAGTCGCGTCCTTCCTCGCGACCGGCGGTTTTCACGTCCATCATGGCAAGCATGGTGGGAAGGAAGTCGACCGTGTTGAGAACCTGACTGACCCGAAGATCGGCAGGAATGGATTTTGGGTAACGGATCACGAAAGGGACCTTGGCGGAGGCTTCCAGGGGTACGCCCTTGTTCTGACGGTGGTGCTCGCCACGCATGTCGCCGTGGTCAGCGGTGAAGATGAGAATGGTGTCGTCCAACAGCCCGAGTTTTTCGAGGTGCCTGGTGATCCGGCCCACATTGTCATCAATGCACTTCATCATCCCGTGGTACTGCGCCATCTTGTAGTGGCACTTGGGGGTGGGCCTGGCCCAGGTGGGAGCCTGCTTGCCATTCTTCTCGAAGGTGCGCGGTTTCTCCACTACCGTGTCGTCATACATGGTGTCGTAGGGGGCCCGGACGGTGTCCGGTCCGTGGGGATCGGGGATACTCAACATGTAGCAGAACGGCCTGTCCCTGTGTTTTTCGATGAATTTCATCGCCTTGGTGGAGAGGAAGTCGGTGGCAAAGGAATTTTCGTCGGCGCCTTTCACCGCATAGTCCGGCTTCCCGTTCTTGCGGGCTTTCACCCGCGGCCCCTGCGGGGTGTCCTCAAACTGCTTCCAGTGTCCGCGGTTGAACATGTAGCGGTTGTCTTCGAAGCCGAACTTGCGTCTGGGCGCCCACTGCGGTTTGGCCTGGCCATCGAGATGCCACTTGCCGGCGTAGCCAGTAGCGTATCCGGCTCCTTTGAGAAGTTCTGCAAAGGAGACCACCTCGTCGCTGAGGTGAAGATTGTTGTTGGTGACCGGTGTGTTCTGCGGATACTGCCCGCTGATGAAGGACGAACGCGAAGGTGAGCAGACGGGGGTGGCGGCGTAGAATTTGGTGCAGAGCACCCCTTCTGCGGCAATGCGATCGATATGCGGCGTTTCACAGATTGCCCCCTTCGCTCTGCCCCACATGAAGGCCTGCTCGGGGGGCAGGGTGGCGCGGTAACATCCGAGGGTGCGGAAGTTCAGTTCATCACAGTGGATGATGACAAGATTGGGTTTACGGGGTCTGGGGCCAGCCTCGGCGCGGGAATTCGAGGATGTGGACAGGCCTGCTCCCGAAGCGGCGGTGGTGGTTTGAATAAAGCGGCGGCGTTTCACTCTTCTGGGCAGGGTAGGGTGTGCAGGTTTCCCAGATTAGAAATTCGTTGCTCTATCCAACTGAGCTATGGGAGGGACCGAGGGATTCTACGCGATGAGAGAGACTTGGCAAGACAGCTGGTGGGGCAGGGGGTGCCCTTATGGCGCGGGATTGCAGGGTGGGGAGAGAAGTCAGAATACTTGAGATCCACCGGTTCAGGTGTTGTCCCGAGACGCCACCGGGGGAGTGACATCCGCCTTGAGGGTGGGGGTGTCAACGGCGTGGAAACTAACGAGGGCATCATTGCATAAATGCCTTGGCGGGGTGATTGGCAACCTGCAAGACTGCGGCGAACCCGTTAGGATCACATGAATGGCAGAGGCTGACGCAGCGAACCGCACATCAAGTTCCGAGTCCTCCGGCAGTAAGGACAGCCTTCCGTCCTCGGCCCAAGTGGTGATCGTGGGTGGGGGAGTGGTAGGCTGCAGCGTCCTCTACCACCTGACCAAAATGGGATGCAAGGACGTCATCCTGCTGGACAAGAACGAACTGACGAGCGGCGCGACCTGGCATGCCGCGGGATTGGTCGGGCAACTGCGACCGTCGCGCAACCTGACCCGCATGATCCAGTACAGCGTCGAACTCTACCAGGGGCTGGAAGCGGAGACGGGACAATCGACCGGTTGGAGCGGAGTGGGCGGCCTGCGCCTGGCTTCCTCGGAGGCGCGCATGGAGGAGCTCCGAAAATCGGCCAGCATGGGATTGGGCTTTGGATTGGATATTCACACCCTGAGCACCAAGGAGTGCGCGGATTTGTTTCCAATCATGGATCCTGCCGGTGTACATGGCGGGGTCTTCCTGCCGACCGACGGCTACGCGGATCCCTCCATGCTCACCCAGGCGCTGGCCAAGGGAGGCCGGACGAACGGAGGACGAATCATCCGCAACACCCGGGTGACCGGATTTTCCGTGAGCAAGGGACGTGTCACGGAAGTCCAGACCGAAAAGGGGAACATCGCCTGTGAGACGGTGGTGAACTGCACCGGGATGTGGGCCCGACGGGTGGGGAAGATGGCCGGAGTGAACGTGCCGGTAGCTTCCTTCGAGCACCAGTATATGGTCACCGAGGAAATCAAGGGGGTGGCTCGCGATCTTCCCGTCACGCGCGACCCGGATAATTTCGTCTACTACCGGAGCGAAGTCGGGGGATTGATCATGGGGGGATTCGAAACCGAGCCGATCCTGTGGAAGGGGGACGACATCCCGTGGGACTTCGTGACGCAGCTGCTGGAACCGGACTTCGACCAGTTCGAGTTTCTATTCAACCCGGCATTGAAGCGCACACCATGCCTCGAAACGGCGGGCGTGAAGCAGCTTATCAACGGACCGGATGCCTACACCCCGGATGGGAATTTCCTACTTGGGCCGTCGGTGGAGATCCCCAATTTTTTCGTCGCGACCGGCATGAACTGTTTCGGGATTGCGGGGGCGGGCGGGAGCGGCCGGATGATCGCGGAGTGGGTCCTCGACGGTGAACCAAGCCTCGATATCTACGCCCTCGATATTCGGCGCTTTGGCAGCCGCCACAATCGGAGTTCCCATTTCGTGGCAGAGCGAAGCCGGGAGCACTACTCGAAGCACTACAAGATTTCGTGGCCGCACTATCACAACCAGAACGAGCGTTCGCTGCGACGCAGTCCGCTCTACCACGTGCTTGAGAAAAAGCGGGCCGCCTTTGGTGAGAAAAGCGGCTGGGAACGGGCCCAGTGGTTCGCTCCGGAGGGAATCGAGCCCGAGGAAATCATGGCGTGGGGCCGTCCAAACTGGCACGAGCACGTCGGGCGGGAGGTGAAGGCGATCCGCGAGAAGGTCGCCCTCATCGACCAGACTTCCTTCGGCAAGATCGAGGTGCGGGGGCCGGATGCGCTCGCCCTCCTGCAACGACTTGCAACGCGGAACATCGACCGCCCGCCCGGTAGCCTCGCCTACACCCAGATGTGCAATGGGAAAGGTGGCATCGAGTGTGACCTGACCATCTCGCGCACCGGGGAGGAAGAGTTCTATCTCGTGACCGGGACGACCTTTGCCGCCCACGACCTGAGCTGGATTGTGAACCACATTGAACCAGGCCAGGCGGTTGTTGCCTACGACGTGACCTCGTCCCGTGGGGTCCTGAATCTCTGCGGCCCCAGGGCACGGCAGGTGTTGGAGAAGGTCACCAGGGAGGATGTCAGTAACGAGGGCTTCGCGTTCGGCACCGGCCGGGAAATTTACATCGGTTCGGCACCGGCCCTCGCGCTGCGGGTCAGTTATCATGGCGAACTCGGATGGGAACTGCACATTCCGGTCGAGTACACCGCCTATGTTTACGAGAAGCTCTGGGAAGCCGGGGAGGAATTCGGGATTGCCGACGCCGGCTACCGCGCCCTTGAGTCCTGTCGTCTCGAGAAGGGTTACTTCTATTGGAGCGGCGACCTCACCACCGACTACACGCCTTACGATGCCGGGTTGGGGTTCAACGTCCACCTGAAGAAGAAGGACTTCATCGGGCGCAGTGCCCTGGCGAAGATTGTGAAAGAGGGGCCCGCCTGGCGCATGTGCTTCTTCACTCTCGAAGAAGAAGTCGAACTCTACGGTTCGGAGCCGATTTCTCGCGAAGGGGAGGTGCTGGGGATTGTCACGAGCGGCGGATTCGGCCATACCATCGGCAAGACAATCGCCTTTGCCTACTTGCCACCCGCGGAGGCCGTCCACTCCGACTATGTCATTGAGGCCTTCGGACGCGAAATCCAGGTCACCCGGCACGACCAGTGTCTCTACGATCCCAAGCGGGAGCGCATTCTCTCCTGACAATTTCCGATGAAGATCCTTGTTCCAACCAAGCGAGTCCCGGACCCCGACCAGCGCATTCGAATCGCGGCGTCGGGGCAGGCCATCGAAGAAGATGAGCTGCCTTTCGTGGTCAACCCCTTCGACGCCATTGCGATCGAAGAGGCCCTGCGCATCCGCGACGAGAACCGCGCCGGGGCCGACGAGGTGGAGGTCGTGGCGGTGGGAATCGGTGGGGAGGCTTACGAAAAGGAATTGCGCACCGCGATGGCCATGGGCGCCGATCGGGCCCTCCTGGTCGAATGCGACACCGCGCCCGATCCGTGGAACGTGGCGCGGATTCTTCTGGCCGTGGTAGAGCGCGAGCAATGCGAATTGATCCTGATGGGCAAGCAGGCGGTGGATGATGACAGCAACCAGGCCGGACAGTTTCTCGCGGCTCTCCTCGATTGGCCCCAGGCGACCTTCGCTTCGAAAATCGGGTTTGACGCCGGCCGGGTGCACGTGACCCGTGAGACGGACATGGGAATCGAGGCGGTCTCCATGGAGCTGCCCGCTGTCATCACGGCCGACCTGCGGCTGAACGAGCCGCGCTATGCGTCGCTCCCGGCCATCATGAAGGCCAAGCGCAAACCGGTCGACCGCGTGTCTTGTGCGGAGCTCGGAGTCGCGATCGAGCCGCGGGTCCGGATTCTCGAAATGGAGCCTCTGGTCTCGAAGCGAAATTGCGTTCAGGTTTCCAGCACGGCGGAACTGGTGGCCAAGCTGCGCGACGAAGCCGGCGTCCTCTAAGAAGCAGCCATGCGAATACTCGTAGTTCTCGAACATGACGAACGCGGTTTGCGTCTTGCCAGCCGCAGCGCCCTGACACTCGCACGTGAGGCGGCGGCATGCACGGATGGGGAAATCGAACTGCTCGTGATGGGGCACGAAATCGATTCCGTCGCACAGGAGGCGCGCGCCTACGCCCCTGTGCATTGCGCGGACTCGCCGGGATTGGAGCATTGCACCGCCGACCGTGCCGCGGCGGTCATCGTCCGTGCGGCTCACGACAGCGGAGCCGGGCTGGTGGTTGGCGCTTCCACCTCGTGGGGGAAGGATTGCGTGGGACGTGCGGCCGGATTGCTGGGAGGTGCGATGGCTGCCGATGTTTCGGACTGCGAGATGAGGGACGGAGTCCTGGCGTGGAGACGCGCCATGTTCGCCGGGGGGGTGGGCGCCTGGATTGCGCTGGAAGGTAATCCCCTG
>Ga0315327_10002031_pt1 | contig 10684 bp, 7 predicted proteins | sample M110032315metaG_FD_203460 | JGI IMG/M metagenome (GOLD analysis project Ga0315327, IMG submission 203460) | Ammonia-oxidizing marine archaeal communities from Monterey Bay, California, United States - M1 100m 32315 | ecosystem: Environmental > Aquatic > Marine > Coastal | place: USA: California... | reverse complement strand
CATTAATCGCAGCTGGTGCGGGATGTTCTGGTGCAAGACTATATTTCGGTGCTATCACATCAATGTGACAAAGCTCTGCCAGCGCTCCAATGATGGTTAAATCACTATAGGGGCAACCAAAGATGAATCCACCACCGAATAGATAAACCAGGGTTCCTGTAGACGTCTGGGTGCGTGTGGAACGTATATGTTCACAAGGAACGCCGGCAACCACCGTGTCTTTCCTGGTAATAGCATGGCGCTCAATAGCCCGCTCTGCTGTTGGTGCGTGATTGCTTATTGTCTCTGCTCGAAACTCTTGGATACGTGAGAAGTCTATGGGCGTATCGTCTTTCTCAAAGGCGTTAAGAAACCTAACTGCCTCGGGGGAGAGATCATCTTCAATTATCAGATTTACTCGCAGTTGGTCTGGATGTTAGAGGTTGGTCGCCCCAATCGCGCTATCCGATTCAACTGAATTGCGGGGAACATCTCTGTTCGGTGCAGTTTGCCGGTCACAGCTGTCAAGACCTCTTGATTCTCCAGGTCGCGGCTCGACTTGAGAAATATTTCCAGTGGCACAAATACCGACCACCCATCTGGGCCGGCAAGCCGAAATAAAAGAATGACTGACCGGAAAAGATTCAGGCTCCCGCAGGAGCCTGAATTGATCCTAGCTTGGTATCTTTTAGGGTAACCACGAGCGCCATACAGACTCGTTCGCTTCCATCCATTCCGCAACTACTTCGTCGACGTCGCGTTTATTAACGTCAATCTCGTAGATCATCACTGCCTGCTGGTTGTTGGTGAGGCGGTGATTTTCCAGTACTTTCACTACGTCGGGATGGTCTTCGATAAATTTCGGGTTCCCGAACTTGAAAGTAATGTCCTTTGGCCAGTTGGTCGCGGGCCACTTCGCTTCATCGTACTCAGGCAACTCGACCTCGACCAGATCGAGGGCAGCGAATATCCAGTGCGGCGACCAGGCGTAGGCAACGAATGGTTCGCCACGCTTGTGCTTTGCCATTAATTCAGCCCAGTGCGCGGTATCAGAGCCCAGTGCCTGTGCGTGAAAATCGACGCCGAGCGCATCGAGGCGTTCCTGGTCTTCGCACTGCCACGCCGCTACCGGACAACCAATCAAATTACCTCTGTCACCGGACTCAAGACTTTTGAACACGTGTTTATATTGATTCAGATCCTGCACGGTCTTCAAATTGGGTGCGACCGCTTCGATCCCGCGTGACGAATCGCCTTCGATAACGTAACGCGGCACCCAATAGCCACTGGCCCCGATGATTCCGGTATCCGCGATAATTTTCAGCGAACCATCGCCACCGTATTCCTCGAGGAATTCTGATTTGATCGGGTTATAGGAAGGCCACGTCTCGGATTGGTAATCAAGGTCGCCCGCCTTCATGGCATGCCAGACCCCAGGACCACTAGCCATGGTAACTTTTTTGAACGTGTAGCCCATTTCGTTTTCGAGTACGTATTGTATGGTTCTTTCGGTCACGAGACCGCCGGTCCAGTCCGTCTCGACCGTGGTTAGACGCTTATCTGCCTGGGCTGAGGGCAGGATGCTGATACTCATGCTTAGTACTGCAAAAGCCAGTATGGCCTTTAGTTTTGACGACATGTTACTCCTCCTATTTACGATTGCTTTGCTTCAACCAATAATTATTATAGACATATCTCAATTGGATAACTTAAGTAATTAGAGCGCGAAGATGGGTGCCGGGATTCGACAATTGAGCGTCAGTATTCGACAAAATAACTCATAAAGTCGAATCAATATTAAGCTCTGTCGAATTTGTAAGGATCGCTGCAATGAATCATTGCACAATCGCTGACACTGAGCAAAATTCTACACCGGTATGAGAAATGTATGATCGGCTACTTAAGGTAGAGTGTGATAATCAATCAGTACGGACAGTTCCGTCTCTAGAGTCTCGTTACTACACGGATCCGGAAATTTTCGAGCGAGAGAAAGTCGAAATTTTTCAGAAGAGTTGGATTTGCGTAGGGCATCAGTGTATGGTCGCCACGCCTGGGCAGTACTTCGTTTCGCGGATTGTTGACAAAGAAGTACTAATTGTAAGAGCGAAGAATGGCGCTCTCCATGCGTTTCACAATTCATGCAGGCATAGGGGACATCGGCTCGCAATCGATTCGGGGACCTGTAATAGATTCGTTTGCCCTTATCATGCTTGGACATACGACCTCGACGGGCAGCTTCTTGGTGCGCCCAATTCTAGAAATGTAGCGGATTTTGATGGTTCTAAATTTCGACTCAATCCCGTCAGATTAGAATTACTGGCGGGTGCAATATTCGTGAATCTTGATGACGCAGCTCCTGATATGGTTGATGTATATGGTGATGTCGAGTCAGAAATATTAGCGGCCAAGCCAGGCATCAGTGAACAAGAGCTTGTTATGGACAATCCCCACCCGCATCGTTGCAATTGGAAGGCGTCGGTTGAAAACTTTTCTGAGTGTTACCACTGTGGACCTGTCCATAAGTACTTAACTAGTAATGTGATTGATCCAACCACCTATAAACTTACCGCACAAGGACTAATTCAACGCCATCAAATAGAGGCGTATGAAAACAATATGGTTCAGAGAATTTGGCATTTCTGGCCGAATACCGCGATAGGTCTATATCCTATACCCGGTTTCGGCACCACCCTGTGTATAAGACATATGTATCCAATTGACCACAAGAACTCGATTTACCACTACAGATGGTTTGTTGATCAAGGGAGTTCTCACGCTCCCGTGGCAGAGTACGCGGAAATTCATGCCAAAACAACAGTGGTCGAAGACGGGCAAGTTGCAGAGGGGGTGCAATACGGTATGGAGCATTGTGGCTACAAACAGGGATACTTGCTGGCGGACCCGAATCATGCGATGTCGTCTGAACATGTCATAGTACATTTTCAGGCGCTGGTTAGAGCGGCCTTAGAAGCAGGTGAGTGACATGATCGGCGGTAGCAGGATCTCGGGCGCAAGATGCCTTGCCGAGACACTTTCAGGATACGGAGTCACTCATATTTTCATGGTGCCCGCTGTACTACGTCGTTCGATGGCAGAAATGGAACGATATACTAAGATTAAGAATATACATACCCACGGTGAAAAGTCAGCAGCCTACATGGCCGATGGGTATGCTCGAGCATCCGGGCGGCCGTCCGTCTGTATGGCTCAACAAACAGGAGCGCTAAATCTAGCAGCAGGTTTGCGCGATGCCTGGCTTGCACGGTCTCCTGTGATCGCGATGACAGGCGGTAGTAAACCCGACCAACGGTTTCGAGGCCTCTATCAAGAGGCCGAAGACTTTCCTGCATTTGAACCCTATACAAAGTGGAATGCTTCGGTCTACTCTATAAATCGATTCCCAGATATGCTGCGACAGGCATTTCGAACAGCTACTAGTGGGAACCCGGGTCCAGTACATTTGCAGTTTGAAGGCCAAGAAGGCGAAATCGATCAACAGGAAGGTGACATAGCTGTAGCGATCGATAGGGCATTCAGAAATGTTCCTCCCTTTCGCCCTATGCCCGATCCTGAACTGATTAGGGACGCAGTTGAGTTAATCCGCGGCTCTAAGAAACCAGTATTAGTTTGTGGGGGAGGAGTCAGGCATTCGAGAGCAGGCGAGATGTTGGTCCGATTTGCCGAAACGGCCAACATTCCAGTTGCTGCGACGCTTAACGGTCGAGACTCGATACCCAGTACGCATCCGCTATCGATGGGAACAGTTGGAACTTACTCACGACCCAGTGCCAATCAATGCGTTCACCACGCCGATTTAGTAATTTTCGTCGGCTCAAGTGTTGGTAGTATGTCAACTAACTTCTGGCGTCTTCCACAGTCTGGGATTCAAGTTATACAAATTGACATTGAAGGTGAAAATATTGGAAGAAACTATTCCGTAACTGTTGGGATTCACGCAGATGCCCGTGTATCCCTAGAGGCTCTTTGCACGGAATTTAGCAAACAACCTAGCCAACCGGAACGCGCAAGTTGGGTAGTAGAGAATCAAGAGCGTTACGAGGACTGGTCGAAAGCCAAAAGTTCAATTATTAAGTCGAATGATGTACCTATCCGACCCGAACGTGTTTGTGGTGATTTAAGCCAGCTCTTACCAGAAGACGCTATTTTGGTAGTCGATACAGGGCACGCAGGTATGTGGATGGCGAGCATGTATGAAAACAATCATTCGTCACAATCCTTTATCCGCAGTGCAGGTCACTTAGGATGGGCATTTCCAGCCGGTTTAGGAGCAAAATGCGCGTGCCCAGATCGACCGGTAGTGACCTTCACTGGTGATCTTGGGTTTTGGTACCACATAGGGGATGTAGAAACAGCTGTTCGGTGGGGCATTAATGCGATAACAATCGTTAACAACAATAGTTCGGGAAATCAATCAAAGCGCGGTTTTGCTATTGCGTATGACAACGAGCCGACTGAACGCTCCCGAGAACTTTGGGTGCATGAAGAGGTTAGCTTTGCCGATATCGCCAATACCATAGGGGCGTTAGGTATTCGCGTATCACACCCTGACGAGTTCGGTGACGCGTTGTCAACCGCTCTGTCATCGAATAGACCTGCAGTTATTGATGTGGTCACGGATATGGAAGCGACAGCCCCGCTGGCTTGGGACGCCGAAAATTGGATGCAGAGATACTAAGATTATGACTGAAACGCCGCCCGAGCACTTGTCAGAACCGTTATCTTTAGATCCATCCTGCTGGAGTCCACAGGACATATATTACTTAAATGCTGCGCTGATTGTGCCACGGCCAATTGCGTGGGTTAGTACGCTATCTTCTGATGGCGTATCTAATATCAGCCCGCACTCTTATTTCAATGGCATTTCGGATGACCCGCCGTATGTTATGTTCAGTATTGAAGGTGAGACCGACACTTATGCGAATTTACGGGATATTCCTGAATGTACCATTAGTTTTGTAACCGAAGATCTTGCTAGTGCTATGGAACTGTCAGCGGTGAAATTTCCGTCAGACGAAGATGAGTTTGAGTGGGCAGATTTAGAAAAGTTAGAATCGGAATGCGTTCGGCCAGCGAGACCCAAAAGTGCGAAGGCCTGCCTAGAATGCTTGGTAGATCGCATAATCGACGTGGGTAATGTAAACCACATGATAATTCTAAAAGTCGTTCACTATCATGTGTCGCCGGAGATTTGGGATAAAGGTAGGATTAATATGGAAACCTATCGTCCAATTGGAAGACTTGGCGGACAATACACAAAAATGGGAAGCCGGTTTAAACAGCGGCGCCCAACGTGGATTGAAATTAGGAACGCTAACTCAACTGGGGTAAAACAGTCTGTCGAAGTGACTAGTTGCGACTAAAATGTCTGTCGGACGGCTATTCCAATATTTTTGCGTTCTTCCAGCGGAGTAACTCCAAATACCCTCTGGTAACGTCTCGTGAAGTACCCTTGCGATGAGAAACCACTCGCGATAGCGACATCCAGAATGGGCAATCCCGTCTGCATGAGCAACGCACGGCCATGCTGTAATCTAAGCCAAACGTAGTGTTCTTGAGGTGTGCACCCATAATGGGATTTAAAGTACCGCTCCAACTGCCTTTGGGCGACGGCAACCCTAGAAGAAATCTCCGGAATGGGAAGTGGCGATTCAATGTTGTCCTGCATAATTTTTATCGCGTTCGCCAATTTCGGAGACACGGCAGCAGCTCGAATTTCGTCAGACATTTTCTGCTGATCTGCCGGTGTTCGCATTCGGTCATGAATAAGTTGATTCAAGATACCTATCGCTAGTTCGTTTCCGTGTTCTTTTGCGATTAGCTGGACCATCATGTCTAGTGCGCCTCCACCACCGCTGCAGGTAAATCGATTTCCATCAATCTCATATACATTTCGAGTAACCACAAGATTCGGAAATAACTCGATAAGTGTCGGTCTATCTTCCCAGTGAATGGTGCATTTGAAGTCATCCAATAAACCTGCCTTCGCCAATATATATGTACCTGTACCGATAGCCCCAACACCGACATTTTGACCCGCAAGAGTATTCAAATGTTTAGTGAGTACTTCTGCGTTGTATGTCTTAGCATGGAAACTTGCGCATACGAAAAAGTAGTCAGGCTCCGGACTAACATCAATGGCGTAGTTAGGCATTATCGGAATGCCATTACTTGCTGTGATCAGAGACTGTTCTTCACCAACTACTGACCAACGGTAAAGATCCTTATCAGTTAATCGATTGGCTACGCGCAAGGCCTCTATGCCCGCGGTAAAGGACATAAGATTGAAACCAGGAAGAATAAAAAATTGGAGGAATTTCCCTACACTATCCGACAACAGCGTAACTCCTAAGTCAAAAGCAGTTAATAATTGCAAACTAAATCAAGAAGCTATCACTTTCCTCAGATATCGACAAACATTAATAAAACCTGTACAAGATACCATCACCGTCTGTTGTTAGCGGACCTTAACTGCGCTCCACTATTAGAGCGCAAAGATGGGTGCCGGCACTCGACGAATGAGGGCCAGTATTTGACAAAATAACTCACCAAGTCGAATCAATATTAAACTCTGTCGAATTTGTAAGGATCGCTGCACTGCAGGTCGAGATAATACAAACACATCCGTTAGGGTAGTTTCATGGCAAAAAGACTTATGTCAATCCCATGGCTTCACGTTGGGATTTGGTCCAAGCCTGGGAAATTCGATCAAGGATGATGGCAAGTAGCACGATCCCTATCCCCGCTTGTAAAGAAAGCCCGATGCCGTACGTACTCATACCCTCGAATACTTGCAACCCCAACCCTTTACCACCGATCAATGGTGTTATCACTTCCATCGCCAGCGCCATCATGATGCCCTGGTTGATGCCGACCATGATCGTGGGCATCGCCATGGGGATTTTCACCTTGACCAAGATTTGGATCGTCGACGCGCCAAACGAGCGGGATACTTCGTCGATCTCCTCGGGCAAGTCGCGTATACCTAACGTGGTACAACGGATCAAGGGAGGTATCGCGTAGATTACTGTCGCAATCACCGCGGAAACTTGTCCACCGCCGAACAACATGATGACCGGTACCAGGTAAACGAATATCGGCATGGTCTGCATTGTATCGAGCACTGGTTTGAGTAACGCATCGACGGTCCGGTTATAGGCGGCCAAGATGCCAAGGGGTACACCGGCCATGAAACAGATCAGCACCGATACCGTAACGGTCGACAGCGTAATCATGCCTAAGATCCACAGGTCGGTGGCGCCGATGAACAGGAATCCAATAGCCGTTGCGATGGCCAGTCCGCGACCGCTGATCAGGAAAGCGATGCAGATAAATATCAGGGACGTGTACCACCATGGCAATCCTTTCAAGAATGTGTTCAACGGATTGATCAGGCCGAAATAGAGGCCTTCTTTGATCCCGGTGCTGATTGCGTAGAACACTTGGTTGGTCACCAGCGTATCCATGTATTGGTTGACCGGCGTGCGGAAACGGTACTCCCATGCACGTGGGAACTTGCCGAAAATATCGGTATGAGCATCGAGCAACATTGTGACCGCGATCAGCACGACGCTCGCGACCAGAAAACTGTGCGCGAGCAAAACCTCGCGCAGCTTGACCGCTAATTCAGAATCATGAATCGCCATGAGTTTGCAAATTCCGGTTGCAATGACCAAGGTTAACAAGTTCCCTGTGCGGGCAATCTGACGCCAGACCCAGTCGATGCCGTACTCAACATAAAGAATAGGTTTGACATGCTCGAGTCCCTGCGGGAAAAGGCGATAAACGTGATCGTGCTTGCTACCGCTTGTTTGCTCGATCTGCCCCATCGCATAGGTGACGCGATCGAGCACGATCGCCATCAATACGATCGCGAGCCCGCCCTCGAGTGCCTTACCAACGTTGAGCCGCTGCATACCCCGAAGCACGATATCGCCCAGTCCAGGCGCCCCGATAAAAGTCGCTAATACCACGAGCGCCAAAGCCATCATGACAGTCTGGTTAACACCGAGCTTGATCGCCGGCATTGCCAGTGGGATTTTGACCTTAACAAGTGACTGGATTTGTGTTGCCCCAAAAGAGGTCGCAGCCTCGTCGATGCCGACTGGCACCTGGCGGATACCAAGGTTGGTGAGGCGTACTACCGGTGGCAGCGCATAAATAACGGTCGCGAGAATCGCGCCGGGCGCGCCCAGGCCAAACAAGTAGAATGCAGGGATTAGGTAGATGAAAGCCGGCAAGGTCTGCATCGTATCGAGGATTGGCTTGATGATCGCCTCGACACGGTCGCTCTGTGACGCCACGATGCCGAGGAGCACGCCGATCATGACCGAAATCGCGATCGAGATGGTCATCAGGCTCAGCGTTTCCATCGCCTCGTACCACATATCGAGCACCAGCCAGGAACCTACTGCGAAGGCCGCAAGCAGTCCGAGTCGCAGTCCGCCATATGCGAAGGCCGGCAGCACCAAAATCACGAAAATAATCTGCCACTGGGTGACCGTCAGCCAATCAACCATTGATTCGTAAAACCAGGTGACACCGGCTCCTATTGTACGGGTCGTGGGTTGGATGAATGGCCGAATCCATTTGTCGAATTCGTTGACTTTGTCGGCGAAAGGAAAGGCTTCAATCCAGCTTTGGGGAAAGACGGTTTCAGTGCCATGGACCCTCCAGATCGCAAGCGATGCCAGCAGCGCCGCACAGCTCAGTACCCAACCGCGGTGTTCTTCCCAGATGTTTTGTAACAGAGAGTCTCGCTGGTCTTCGATGACTGTGCTCACAAGTATGCGCCCCGAATCGGTGTGTCGACTAGCATATCGTCGATGACCTGCACCTGCAATAATTCAGGGTCAGTGTACAGCCCGCTTGAGTTCGATCTAAGATAGCGCCAGAAAAGGCACATAATGCTATTACTATGCCAGATACACCTAAGATCATCTGCAAGAATATCTGGAAGATATTCGGTTTCTATCCCGAGCGGACGCTGGAAAATCTCGACCATTCGTTGTCGCGGGCTGAAGTGCAGGCGCAGACTGGACACGTGATTGGCGTCAACGATGTTTCCTTTGACGTCAAAAAGGGTGAGACTTTTGTCGTCATGGGTCTTTCGGGCAGCGGTAAATCGACCCTGGTGCGCTGTATTTCACGGCTGATCGAGCCAACGGCCGGAGAAATATTTATCGACGGCGAAAATATCATGACCTATAACAATGCCCAGCTTACCGAGTTGCGCCGATTTCGCATGAGCATGGTGTTCCAACATTTTGGTCTGTTTCCGCACCGTAAGGTCATAGATAATATTTCCTTTGGCCTAGAAATCCGCGGCATGGACAAGAAATTACGCAAGGCCAAAGCGATGGAAGTGCTCGAAAAAGTTGGTTTACACGGTTGGGCCAATCACTACCCACGCGAACTTTCTGGCGGTATGCAGCAGCGCGTCGGACTCGCGCGTGCAATGGCGGTAGATCCAGAAATTTTAATGTTCGACGAGCCTTTCAGCGCGCTGGACCCGCTAATTCGCCGCGAAATGCAGGATGAATTACTCAACATCCAAGCCGAAGTCCAAAAGACCATGGTGTTTATCACCCATGATTTTCTGGAAGCCATCAAGATGGGCGTTCGTATTGCGATCATGAAAGACGGAGTCGTGGTGCAAATCGGCACTCCTGAAGAGATCGTCACCGATCCGGTTGACAACTATGTACGAGAATTCACCGAAGACGTGCCGCGTTACAAAGTGTTGAGCGTCGGGAAAATTATGCGCGATGCCTCCGATGCGGTGCTTAACAACGACACCGCGCGCGTCAATGCACACGCCAAGCTAGATTCATTAATCGATATCGCAACGCAGTGTGACGGGCCACTCGCGGTAGTCGACGACGAAAACGAGATCATTGGCGAAATCGACCAGACAATGATTCTTAAGGCCATGGACAGCCGATCATAAACAGCTAATCAAGCAGATTTCATCACTTGTAATCTGATTGGATCAAAGGATGATTTACAAACTGCATCAGAAAGATTGCGTCATGCGTCTACTGATACAGCGAATAAGCATTACCGATCCAACGTAACTAAGGTGATGCCGCTAAGTTCCAATTCAAAATAGAAGCTCTCGTTAATTCAGGACAATTCAAGCAAATTCTGTGAAATTCAAATGGAAAATTGAATTACATTTACTCTGTGATAACAGTCTGACATGCACTTTTGGGTATCCGACTTTTAATCAGGTGGTCGTAGGTTCGATCCCTGCACGGCCCACCATAAAATCAAAGACTTAGGGAGTCTTTTAGAAATCCAAAGATCCCAATGAACCACAAAGGTCCCAATGAACTGTTCATAAAGTATTTTCAGTGTCTTCCGAAGTAGCCAAACAAGTAAAGTTACAACTCATTGGCAGACATCTCTCGTCTATAAAAGTTAAGTTTCAGCGGTCTCAGTGGTGTCCGAAATGGAAAACTCTAAAATCTACTCCTTAAAATACGTTTATCCGCAGGGAATAATTGAGAAAAGATAATCTCAGTTAATCTTTCTCCTACTACTTGCCAGAAAGTCTAAACACTAACTTCTCAGCCACACCCGGACGGCTCCAGGGGCAAACGCCCAGGCAAATTCCACAGCCATGGGTTTCGTTGAAATACGGCAAACATTTGTCAAAGTCGACGTAGTACTTCTCAACACCACG
>Ga0315327_10002016_pt1 | contig 10726 bp, 9 predicted proteins | sample M110032315metaG_FD_203460 | JGI IMG/M metagenome (GOLD analysis project Ga0315327, IMG submission 203460) | Ammonia-oxidizing marine archaeal communities from Monterey Bay, California, United States - M1 100m 32315 | ecosystem: Environmental > Aquatic > Marine > Coastal | place: USA: California... | reverse complement strand
GGAGTTCGAAACCCATTGATTGCAGGGTGGAATCGAACTCCTCGCCAAGACTGTAGGGAAGACGCAGCTTGCCCAGGCCGGTTTTTACCGCAAGCTCCCATGGAGTAACGGAACTAATGAGGGAGCGGGAGTCGAGGCTCTCAATGAGCCCGGCTGCAGTTTCGGAAAGTTCGGAGGCTCCTTCGAGAAACCAGACCACCGTATTGGAGTCGAGCAGGAGGTTCATGGGGGAGGGGGAACGGGTGGAGGGAGAGGACCCAGTGCTCCTGAAGCAACCAGACCCCGGGACGAGTCCCGGGGTCCGGCAGGTCAGGGGGTTTGCAGGGTAGCAGTAAAGGGGGGGACAGTGTGAACTCTGGACGGGGGATTGCTCTAAGGGTGGGTCAGGCAGGGGCAGGGGTCATCTTGTGCCAAGGGGTGATCGGGTAAGGGGTGAACAGTCTTGTCCCGCGGCTGCTTTGGAAGGGGCGCGGCAGGAAAGGTGGGCAGTTGAAAGGTAGTTACAAAGGTTCGTCGAAGTCGGCGGCCATCCAGAAACCGGGACCACTGGCGGTGCCCCGCTGAGGGGAGACTGGTTGCCCGGTGGGGGGACGAAGTTCGGCCACTGGGCGGCCATGCTTGGTGATCTGGAACACCTCACCTTCGGACATGATCTGTGCCACGATGGCACTGAGCTTGGTCTTGGCCTCAAAGATTCCAATTCGTCTCACCAGATATAAACTAGTCTAACTAGTTTGAAATGGAAAGACCAAAATAGGCAGAGAGTTGATTTTTCTTAAACAACTTAATGTTAACAGTTTGCTCCAAAAGAGGGCGATTTCGAAGAGGCGGGGCATTGATCCGCCCTCCGGACGGCAGATGGGGGTGCCTTGAAGCCAGGAGAACGGCTTGGCTCAGAACTTCAGGAACTTCCGCAGGCGTTCCAGCTGGTTCTGGTAGGGGGCCTTGACGAGGAAGGGATCCTTGCAAAGCCAGCGCCGGGTGACCGGCCGCTGATAGGTAAAACTCTCGAATCCGGAACGACCGCGGTAGCGGCCCATGCCGCTCCGCCCCAGTCCGCCGATGGGAAGGAAGTGGTTGGTCCCGGTCTTCATGACGTCGTTGAAGCAGATCGACCCGGAGGGCAGGGCAGATGCTACCTGGTCGCCTCGTTCGTGGTGATGGGAAAAGACGTAGAGGGCAAGAGGAGATGGCAGGGCCTGCATGTGATCCAGTGCCTCGGAGAGGTCTTCATAGGGGATGAGGGGTAGGATTGGGCCGAAGATTTCTTCCTGCATGGCTGGGCTGTCCCAAGGGGTATTAGGCAGAAGGCGTGGAGCGAAAAAGAGGTTCTCAGGATCGTCCTGTCCGATCGTGAGAGCATCAGGAGGAAGGAGGTTCTGCAGTCGCTGATAGTGAGTGGAATTGATAATCCGTGCGAGGTCGGGGCTCCGACTTGCCCCGTGGCTCGATAGGATCTCTGCCTCCGCACGTTCGAGAAACTCATCGTGCAGGTCCGCAGGGAGGACCACGAAGTCGGGTGCGATACAGGTCTGGCCGGCATTGAAGAACTTCCCGGCGACAATGCGTTCTACACTTCGCTTGAGATCGACGCCGTGGTCGAGAATGCACGGGCACTTGCTTCCCAGTTCCAGGATGGCAGGGGCAAGATGTCGGGCTCCAGCTTCCGCATAAAGACGTCCTGTATTCTCGCCACCTGTATAGAAGAAGAACTGAAAGGGCAGTTCCAGCAGGCGGGCTCCGGTTTCCGGACCACCCTCGATGAGGGCAACGTGTCCGGGTTCAAAGACCGAGGAGATCAGTTCAGACAGAAAGGCGGAGGTGGCGGGGGCAAGTTCAGAGGGCTTCAGGATCACACAGTTGCCGGCTGCCACGGCGGAAAGGAGGGGGCTGAGGGCGAGTTGCAGCGGGTAGTTCCAGGGGGAGGCAATGAGAACCCGGCCAAAGGGTTCCCGACGGATTTCGCTGCGCGCGGGCCAGAAGTAGAAGGGATTCCGGCCGCGTTGCGGCTTTTGCCAGCTCCTGAGGTGTTTAAGGCAGTATTTCAGTTCGGCCTGCAAAAAGTGGATCTCTGCCAGCCAGGCCTCAAGGGCTGGTTTTCCCAGATCGGCATGGAGGGCGGCAAGAGCATCGTCGCTGCGCCTTTCAAGCTCCCGGGCAAGGCTTTTGATTCTGCTTTGGCGGTAGGCCAGGTCCCGCGATTGTCCGCTCTCAAAGAATATGCGCTGGTCCTCGAATACGGAGATGGCATCGCATGGAGAGGTAAACATGGCCTGATCTGCAGAGGACTGTGGCCGAGAATGAAGCAGGCCTCAACCTTTGTGCGGTGAGAAGAGATCTGGATTCTCTATTTACGGTTGAATCGAGGGAAATCTCGCCAATCATTGTGCACGGTAGACCCACAAGGGACTGCTCAACCATGGCTGGTTCCTCTTCGCAACGTAATAAGTCCGTTCTCGTGATCGGGGCTGGACTCGGGGGGCTCTCCGCAGCGATTTCCCTTCGAGCGGAAGGATTTGATGTCGAAATCATCGAGAAAAACGACAGGATCGGGGGTAAGCTCAACTTCAAGGAGATCGACGGATTTGGTTTTGACCTAGGTCCTTCCATCTTCACCCTGCCGCAATTCTTCCGTAGTCTCTTCGAGCGCTCGGGCAGGAAGATGGAGGACTACCTTGAGTTGGAGGCGGTTAATCCTCACTGGCGCAATTTCTTCGAAGACGGCATGGTGCTCGACCTGGATGACGATCCGGAGGTCATGCGGGGGGAGCTGAAGAAGCTGCCGGGTGAGACAGCCCATCACTGGCGTCAGTTCCAGAACTTTCTCACCTACGCCAGAGGCCAGTATGAACTGGTGAACGACGGTTATTTTGCCAAGGGGTTGGATAACCTCTGGGAGTTCATCCGTCATTACGGCTTGCGCAAGCTGCTTTTCAAGATGGACCACCGCAACCGGATGTCCGAGTCCATCGCCAACTACTTCGATAATGATTACCTCAGACGGATCTTTGAATATTTCATCAAGTATGTGGGTTCTTCAGCGCTCGATTCTCCAGGCTATATGAACATGATGCCTGTCATCCAGTTCGATTACGGCCTGTGGTATGTGAAAGGCGGGATGTATAATCTGGCGCGGGGATTGGGCCGGCTCCTTGAGGATCTCGGCATCAGGGTGCGTCTGGGACAGGAAGTGGGCGCCATCGACCGGAACGGAGGACGCGCGGTGAGCGGGGTGACCCTGGAAGGAGGGCCGCGCCTGGCTGCAGACTACGTGGTGTGCAACATGGAGGTCCTCCCCGCCTACCGCAAATTGCTGAGTGAGCCTCCGTCCTTCATGAAGAAGCTGCAGCGCTTTGCTCCTGCCTGCTCTGGGCTGGTCCTTCATCTCGGAACGAACCGGGTTTACAGTGAGCTGGCCCACCACAACTTCTTTTACTCGCAGGACCAGAAAAAGCATTTTGACTCCGTCTTTCAGGAAGGGAAATTGCCTGAGGATCCAACCATTTACCTGGTGGCGCCGACCCGAACAGATCCGAGCAAGGCGCCGGAAGGTTGCGATAATCTTAAGATCCTTCCGCATATTCCGCCCATCAACCCGGAGAGCCCGCACACCATGGACGACTACCTCGCGTTGAAGGAGCGGGTAATCGACAAGCTCGAGAGGATGGGGCTGACAGACCTTCGCAAGCATACGATCGTCGAGGATCTTCTGACCCCTCCCGACATTGAACGTCTTTACAATTCGAACGGGGGCTCCATATACGGGGTGGTGTCGGACTGGAAGAGAAACCAGGCGTTCAAGGCGCCCAAGCAGTCGAGTAAGTACCGTAACCTCTTCTTTACCGGGGGGAGTGTCAATCCGGGCGGGGGAATGCCGATGGCCATCCTGTGCGGACAGAAAGTGTCCGACCGGGTCGTCGCTCGGGAAGAAAACCGGAGGAAGTGACGCGATGGCGTTCCTGCAGGCCATGGAGACATCCCTCTGGTTCATGACCGGACTCAGCTTTTTCTGCTGGCTGGTCGCGTGGGGGATGTTTACCCGATTTCGTCGGGTGCCGGCCATAGGTGCGGGGAGGCGGGAGGACGTGCGAATCTCAATTGTGGTGCCAGCTCGTAATGAGGAAGAGAACATAGGAGGTCTTCTTGACTCGCTGAGGGGACACGACCTGCACGAAGTGATCGTCGTGGATGACCAGTCGGAGGATGAGACGGCAGCGGTGGCCGCCCGGCAGGGAGCGCGGGTTTTACACGGGCAGTCTCCTCCGGAAGGTTGGCATGGAAAACCGTGGGCCTGCTATCAGGGAGCCCAGGTTGCTACCGGTGACTGGTTGCTCTTCCTCGATGCGGATACCCGGTTCGCGGGGAGTGGCTTTGCGCGTCTTGCCGGTCTCACGGACGGCGAACCGAAGGTTCATTCGGTCTGTCCCTATCATTGTGTGCGTGCTCCTTATGAGCAGTTGTCGGCCTTCTTCAACGTGATCATGATCCTGGGGATGAATGCCTTTACTCTCAAGGGAGAGGCGGCACGGGAAATCGGTCTCTTCGGGCAGGTCATGCTGGTTTCGCGTGAACATTACGACCTGGTTGAGGGACACTCCCGGGTGAGGGGGGAAGTGCTGGAGAATTTCCATCTCTCCCGGCATTTTTCCGCGGCCGGGATTCCCCGTCGGTGCTGGCTCGGGAAGAACACGATTACCATGCGAATGTTTCCGGGAGGGGTTCGGGATCTTGTGGCAGGATGGAGCAAGGGTGCAATTTCGGGTGCCCGCAACACGGCCACTTCTGCCCTGGCAGGAGTTTCGATCTGGATGTCCGGTCTCTTCATGTCGGCGGTGCCGGTTTGTTTTATGGCTCTTGCTTCCCCCTCTCTCGCGGCCGTTATGGGGGCGCTCTACCTTCTCTGGGTTCTTCAGTGCGCGTATCTCTTCCGCTCGGCCGGATCGTATTCATTCCTGACCGCGATCGTCTTTCCTGTTGGGCTCATCTTTTACCAGGCTGTATTCTTCGAGGCGCTAAGGAGGAAGACGAGCGGGGGAACCATCAAATGGAAGGGGCGTCATGTTACTTGACCTTCCCGGTGTTCTGATCGTGGTCCTTAATTTTGTGATGATTCCGCTTTGTCACCTGGTGCCTTCATGGATTCTGACACGCGCTTCCGGGGATGGGTTCCGCCCTGAGGCGTTCCTTTTCCGGGAGCGTAGGTGGGAGCAGCGAGGGGGAATCTACGAACGCCTCTTTGTGGTCAGGGTATGGAAAAACCTGTTACCGGACGGTGCTCCATGGCTGGGAGGTTTCCCGAAGCGGTCGCTCTTAACCCGTGATGTGCACTACATGCGTGCCTTCCGGGTCGAAACCTGTCGCGGTGAACTGGCTCATTATGTCCAGATACCCTGTGTGCTCCTCACGCTCCTTTGGAATCCCTGGCCGGTGGCAGCGATGATCATCGCGGGGTATGCTCTGCTTTCGAACCTTCCCTGCATCATTGTCCAGCGACACACCCGGCACCGCCTTGCCCGCCTTCTGGATCAGCTTGAACGGGGGGCGGCCAGGTAGAGTCATGACGAGGGTTCTCCCGCTCCTGGCAGTGTTGCTGGTCGGCACTCTCGCGGTCCTTGCCATCATGCGGGTACGGTTCTCCTCGGATATCTATGAGCTGTTACCGGAGGATCTTCCAGAGGCGCGGGGCTTGGAGCAGGTTAATCGTTACTTCAACCGGGATGCACAACTTATCGTAACGGTTCGAGGCCAATCCAGTTGGGCTGTGGAGGAGGCTGGCGGTGCGTTGGCAGCGCTGCTCCGAGAGCAGGACCAACTGGTCGGCGATTTATTCCAGGAACTGAATTTCGAAACGATGGTGGCGGAGGGGGGCGCGCTCCTCGCATGGGCCTGGTTCAATTCTCCCCCGGACCAACTAGCGGCATTGGACGGGAAACTTGCCTCCGGGCAATCAGGGGAGGTGCTCAAGGACTCGCTAGAGCGAATCAACGATGCGGTCACGGCGGAGAAGGCCTTGATTCTGAGCTATGACCCACTGGGGTTGACGCAGGTGGGACCGGGAGAGGGAGCGGAGGGTGTTTTTGCGGCTGATCCCATGCGGTCCGAAGCCGGTGATTTTGAAATATTTTTTGTGGAGGGGAGAGGGGTGGATTTTTCCGACTACCGGGAGGTCAGGTACTGGCTCGATCAGGTGGAGGTCGTGGTCACGGAGTGGCTTCAGGAATGGAATGCGGAGTTGAAGGATGAGTTGCAGGTCGAAGTCGGACTGACGGGAACACCAGCCTTCATGGCGGAGATTGGTTCAGAAATGGAACGGGACATGACGGTATCTGTCCTCCTCACACTAGTTCTGATTTCTGTCCTGTTTTTCTTGGTGCACCGTCAACTGGTTCCCCTTTCATGGCTCCTGGTGATCATGTTGGGGATTCTTGCGGTGACCCTCACCCTGGCAGAGTTGGTGGTTGGGGAGTTGAGTGTCATGAGCGTGGGGTTTGCAGCCATCCTGATGGGACTGGCGGTGGACTATGGGATTGTTCTTTACCGCGAGGCTCTGGGGACTCCTGGCAGTGCCCGGCAACTTCGGCGGGCAGTGGGTCCGGGTATTGGATGGGCTGCAGTTACAACTGCGGCTGTATTCCTGATCCTTAACCTGAGTTCGCTGCCGGGTCTGGCGGAACTTGGAAATCTCGTTGCGCTCGGTATCCTGCTGGGTGCGGTTGCTATGTTGTTCGGGTTTGCGCCAGTGGCCTCGGCAGTGGTCCGGGGGCACGCCTCCGCCGGTTCCCGCGACTGGGTGCCTTCCTCTCCGCGCAATGCGGTTGTGGCGGTCCTGACCATCTGTGTACTGCTGGGCGCCCTGAGCTCCATCATCTTCGGAGAGCGGCCAGGACTGCAGCCTAATTTTCACCCTTTCAGGATGAAGGAGAGCCCGGCGCTGGCTACCTGGAAGGAAATGCGGGATGAGCTATACGGGGAGGGTGAGGCCACTCCTGCCGTGATTACCGCTCCTGATTTTGAACAGCTCCATATTCACCTGGAAGCGTTTGGCAAGAGAGTGTCCGGAGCCGAGGAAGGGGGATTGCTGGACCAGGTGATCCTGCCCACTTCCTGGGTGCCACATCTCGGGCACCAGCGCCGGAATGCGGACGTAGTGCGGAGCCTTTTGTTAGAGCGCATGCGCCTTCTTTCTGAAATTGACAAAGCCGGATTTACGGAAGAGGGAATGGCCCTTACCCGCACCGTGATGGATTCCTGGGAGAAGTGCCTTGGGCAGTTCGATGGCGAAAACCCCGTGCTTCCGGCAGGCAGCCTGGCAAAGTGGACGATTAACCGGATCGTGCGGGAAAAGGAGGGGAAGGTTGCGGCCATTGCTGCTCTGCGGCCCGTTGCGCCACGAGACCGCTCGTGGATTCAGGCCGTCTGCGACGAGAATGCCAATGTCGCCAGCCTGTCCTCCCTGGGAACAGCCCTGAATGAGCGCATCCAAGAGGATTTATGGAGGGTATTCTTACCCATGCTGTTAATCCTGACCTTCATTCTGGCGATGGTTTATCGCTCCTGGAGAGAGCTGGTCCTGACGCTTCATGCCCTTGTTTTTGGAGCGGCTATACTCGTGATCCTTACAGTGTGGACCCCTCTCTCGTGGAACTCCTTCAATGTTTGCGGGATACCGCTTCTCTTCGGGACCGGCCTTGATTTCAGTATCCACATGTTGTTTGCGCTGCGGCGAAGTGGGGGGAACCTGGGCTCGGTTCGCAGGGGAATGGGAAAGGCCGTGACCTTCTGCGGGCTTTCCTCTGCAATTGGATTCGGTTCGCTAGCCACTGCGTCCGCCCATGGGCTTTCGAGTCTCGGAGTAGTGTGTGCAGTGGGTATTTTGGTCAACACGTTCGTCGCAGTGGTGCTTCTGCCCTCGTGGTATCAGCTCCTTCATTCCAGAGTGAAATCGGAAACTGACAGTTCCGGTCTCGTTGATTAGCTTTGCTCCAAATGCTGCGCCTGACAGTCCACCTCCTGATTATCGGATTCCTGGGCGCAGGTCCGCTCCGTGCCGACCCGGTTGTAAAGCGCTGGCTGGCCAGCAACGAGGGAGTGGACACCCTCAGGATTGAATTCACCCAGACCCGAAAGCTGACCAGTTTGAAGTCATCTATCCGGCAGAGGGGTGTGCTGTGGGTCGATCATCGGCGGGGCGGACGTTTTCGCTGGCAGACCGGGGATCCTCCGCGGACCATAGTGACCGGCAAGGGCGGACAATTGCTGATCATACGACCCCGTTCCAAGCAATACGAGAGAGCCCTGGACGGGGAAAGCAGGAGCAGCATGGCGATCCTGGCACGGGAATTCCCTCGCAGCTGGGAAGAATTCCAGCGGAGGTATCATCTGTTGGGGGTCAAGAGCGACAGCAAGACCCACCGTATCAATGTGCAGCCCCGCGGGCAGCCGGAACGCGGTATTCGGGTACTCACTTTTGTGACAGGAAAGGAGAAAGGGAGCCTGCAGGCCATTGAAGTGATGTTCCGTGATGGATCTTCCCAGCAGATCGCATTTGACAAGGTGGTGAGGAGGCTCCCTCTTGGCCCTGAGCTTTTCAGCCCAGATTTGACAGGATATCAGGCAACAAGATTTTAGTGATTGTAGCGGAATATGACGGCTTCCCGTAAGAACGCGGATCGCCACATTGTTGTGGTGGGCTCTGGTCCTGGAGGGCTCACGGCGGCCATGATCTTGGCGCACCGTGGATTCAGGGTCACGGTCTTGGAGAGGGCCGGACGGGTAGGCGGACGCAGTGCCTGCCTCGAGGCGGGGCCCTATGCCTTCGACACCGGGCCGACCTTTCTTCATCAGAAGTTTACTCTCGAGGAGATGTTCCAGGAAGCGGGTCGTAACCTGGATGAGGAACTTGACCTGGTGCAACTCGATCCCATGACGCGATTGAAGTGGGGCGAGACCTCGCTCGATACCACTTCCGATCCCGGCAAGATGGCAGCGGAAATTGAGCGGGTGTTCCCCGGGGAAAGCGAAGGCTTCGGGCGCTTCATGGCTGATCATGAAGAGAAGATCCGGTTGCTCATTCCCTGCCTGAGGAACTCATACAGCAACCTGCGGGACCTGTTCAATAAGCGGTTGCTCAGTGCCTTCCCCTACGTGGCGACCAAGAAGTCCGTGTTCTCACTCCTTGGAGAGTATTTTCATGATGAGCGGCTGCGACTGGCATTCACCTTCCAGTCGAAGTACCTGGGGATGTCTCCCTGGAAATGCCCTGCTCTATTCAGCATCCTCGCATTCCTTGAGTATCGGTTCGGAATTCATCACGTGCAGGGGGGCATAAGCCGGATCTCTGAAAAAATGGCGGAGATTGCGGAGCAGGAAGGGGCTGAGATACGGCTCAATTCCTGCGTCCGGGAAGTTTTAAGCCAGGGATGGGAAACCAGTGGAGTGCTCCTTGAGTCGGGGGAGGTCATCAAGGCGGATGCGGTCGTGCTCAATGCCGATTATGGGTATGCGGTCACCCAGTTGCTGAATGGCCACAATGTGCCAGAGGAAAAGGTGCGCCGGAAGGGGTTCTCCTGCTCGACCTTCATGCTCTACCTCGGCCTCGATACTCTTTATGCAGATGAGCCACATCACCAGATTCTCTTCGCTGACGACTATCGCCGGAATTTGAACGAGATCCAGGAGGAGCGGACTGTTTCGGAGGACATGTCGATCTACGTGCGGAACTCGTCGGTGACCGATCCGCTGGTGGCTCCGGAGGGACACTCCAATCTTTACGTCCTGGTTCCGACCATTAACACGCGTCACCAGGTTGACTGGTCTGGCAAGCGATCGCCCTACCGGGACAAGGTGCTCGATCGAGTGGAGGCGCGTACCGGGATGAAGGACATCCGCAGGCACATTGTAGAGGAGCGGATCATCACTCCCCAGGATTGGCAGGATGATGGATCGATTTTCCTGGGGGCCACCTTCAACCTGAAGCACACCCTGGACCAGCTTCTCTACCTGCGCCCCCACAACCGCTACGGGAAGTTCCGCAACCTCTACCTGACCGGAGGAGGCACGCACCCCGGGAGCGGCCTTCCTACGATCTACGAGTCGGCCCGCATCAGTTCCAACCTGATTTGCGAGCAGTTTGGGTCAAATTATGAGCGGGTGGACCTCACTACTCCTCTCCTGCCGGAGAGGGAGTGAAGGGCCAGAAGGCAGGCAGGGGAGAGGGGGGAGCCCCTTCTGGGGACAACCATGCCGGGGTGGAGGAGACCGGAACTGCTGACGCCAGGGGTTCACCCTGTAGAACTTCCGATAGGTTGTGGGGCTCATATGCCTCACGCTGGTGAAGACGCGCGTGCAGGAAGACGAAGCGGCTTTGGCGGTTTTTGATCCAGAAGAGAACATCGGGCAGAGCCTCAAGGAGTCCCAGTGCGATTTGACCGGGGCGCAGTGTTCTCACAAAGTGCTCAAGTCCGGATACCGGTGGAATCGATGTAGATGCCGGGTTCGGCACTTAGAATTCGCAGGTCCTGAGGAAATCCGTCCCTGCGGAGTTGAGTTAAATCAGATCCGGGAGGAGTTGGCTTCTTCCGATGATGGCGCAACGATTTTCAACAAGAAGACCCCGGATTTATTTCTGGTCGGAGAAGAGGCTGCTTTGTAGCGTCTCGTCGCCCTGAACTATCGTGGTTCAGGGCGCCAAACAGTTTTCGCACATCATGTCAGACTACTTCCCCAA
>Ga0315327_10002012_pt1 | contig 10731 bp, 7 predicted proteins | sample M110032315metaG_FD_203460 | JGI IMG/M metagenome (GOLD analysis project Ga0315327, IMG submission 203460) | Ammonia-oxidizing marine archaeal communities from Monterey Bay, California, United States - M1 100m 32315 | ecosystem: Environmental > Aquatic > Marine > Coastal | place: USA: California... | reverse complement strand
AGGATAGAGATCAATCATTCGCATACTTAGTACAGGTTCAGGATGGCAATGGAGTAACTGTCTCACTAGCATGGATTACAGGTCAACTGGCTGCTGGACAATCATTTAGCCCAGCATTGTCATGGATTCCATCAACCTCTGGTTCATACGAAGCAACTGTCTTTGTATGGGAGAGCGTAGATAATCCAACTGCTCTATCTGATACTGTATCAGTAAGCATCCGAGTCGTATAAGGTAATTAGACATCAAACTTTCCTTTTTTTCTTTTTTTTGAACACCTCTTAACGAAAGTTATAGACAAATTTCTCAAACAAAATTTCCATAAGTAATATCTATTAGAATTTAAATAATTAATTATGAATTACATTGTAATACTGTTCTCAATTCTCTTACTATCTTTTACACCAATGACATTTGTAAATGCTGAAGTGTTTCAGGAGAGATTAGAAGGTACTTTGGATGTCTATACAAATCAATTGGTATTTGCTCCAGGAGAACCAATATTTGTACATGGTCAGGCTATGCCAAAAGAACCTATTATCATTAGACTGTTTGCTCCAGATGACACAATCGCAGAATTTGAACAATTGATGACAGGAGAAGATGGTTCTTTTCATCATTTTTTAATGGAATGGGATCGACCAACAACCAATCTTCCATATGGCACATACATTCTAGAAATAATTTCTAATCAACAAGGAGGAATATCAAAAAGAATTGAGTTAAAATTTACAGCAGAGTCTGAACTAGTTCAGATCCCAATCGAACGAAATCTAAACACAATTGTTTTTGCTCCTGAAACTGCAGCTGTTAGTAGAGATTTTAGAATCTTTGTTCAAACTTCAAGTGATGGTTTACTAATTGGAAATAATCCTAATGAAATACTTGGAACGTCTCATGTTCATTTACCGAATGGCCAAGTTGATAATTTAGAAGATGATCTGAAAACATTACATCAAGGATTGTATTATGTAGATTATCTTCCTGTAATTGAAGGCATATACGTTTTTCATATGGTAACTTTTGATGAAGGTAATATCTCTCATGGTTCTGGTGCAACCAATGTTTTAACACAAGATATTGGTGGAATTTCTGCTCAAATTTTAGAATTAAATCAAATTTTAGATGAAACAAAATCAGAACTGACAAACCTAAAAGAAGAAACGTCATCTTTTGGATCTTCATTATCTGTTGCTAGTTCAAACCTAGACGAAAGTGTAGTTCTAATCTCTAATTCTGTGGGAAATATTGAAGAAGGTTCTTCTCAATTAAATGCACTACTATTTCCAGTAGTTGCATCAATTGCAATTATTCTTGCATTACAAATTGTAATAATAGCTAGAAGAAGATAGCTATAATTATTATTGATACATATTTTTTTATCATGATGAAACTAGTTTTTCTAGTATTACTCCTTGTGTTGATACCAACCCTGATTTCTGAATCCTTTTCTTATTTTGATGGTGATATGATTAATTATGATCTTGAAAATACAAGTTATGATTCTTTTAATACTGAATCTCAAATTATAAAACTGCATGAATTCTCAAATGAACAAAAAGTAAAACGATATCTAATATTTGGTAAAGGTTCCATTTCTGAACTTGCAACTCTGACAAAAACTCCAAATTATATATCAACATCAAATGGATTTTTTTCAATAGTGACAGCTCCTGAAAGTATAATCTCGATTTTTCAATCAAAAGGATTTAAAATTATAGAAGATTTTGAATTAGATTTTCACTCAAAATATATCTCAAAAAATAATATTAGCCAAATATCTACAATTGGAAATATTGCAAATTCTAATCTTGTACACAGTCTTTATAATATAACAGGAAAGGATGTTACAATTGCTATAATTGATACTGGTGTAGATTTTTCAAATTCTGATATACAACATTCGTTAGCTCGTGATAATGAAAATATGCCAATAATGTTAGATCCCGATGGTCAAGGTTTGATACTAACAAACGCTACTTTTGCTGCAAACATTGACAGATACGGAACTATCAAAAATTTTACAAAACCTTCACAATACAACACAACTTCTGATATCTATGTAAAATCTAGAGGTGATGGTGTATTTCTAAATATTAAACAAGACGGTGATGGAACTAGTCTCTTAGTATACAATTCAATGTTTCCTATGTTTGGCTCTTCTCCACTTTTGAATGGAACATTAAATGATGATATGAAAATTGGAAAAGACAAACATGACTATATTGAATCCAAAAGCGGAATATATCATCTAGGAGTAATGTATCAAGGTTCTCCTAGTCAACCACAAGTGGTTCCTGTATTAGTTGTTGATTCACAACAATCTGGTTATTATGATACTATTATTCCTGATATGTCAACATCTTGGCAAGACTTCACAAAAAATTCTGAAAATGATGAATTAGAATTTGATTTCGATTTCACTGATGACATCCATCATGTTATTGGAGATGGCAACGAGTTTTTAGTTTATGATTATAATGATGACGGTGAATTTGATTATAGTGTAGGTACACTTGGTGCTCAAATATTGGATATCTATGGTGTAATTGAAAATAAATCTGAAATGGATGAAAATTTTGGTGCAATAAATGGAACCCTTCTTCCACCTATTGATCGTAATGGTCAATTTTTTGGTGTAATGACCGATGTACAAGGACACGGAACTAGTAGTGCTGCAACAATTATTTCAAAAGGTACTAATGAATATGATATCTATAATGACACAAAAAAATTTAACATCAGAGGAATTGCACCTGATGCAAAAATCATTCCTGTAAAGGCATTATGGTTTGGTGATATTTTATATGCATGGCTCTGGTCTGCAGGATTTGATAATGACGATGTTGAATGGAAATTTTCTGGAAATACTCGAGCTGATATAATATCTAATAGTTGGGGCGTATCGACATTTCCAAATTTTGAATATGCACCTGGATTCGATTTATTATCTTTAGTGATGACTACTCTAAGTTTACCTGATTCATTTTCTGAAGACTATCCTGGTGTGTTAATGGTATCAAGTGCAGGGAATTCTGGTCATGGTTATGGTACTATTGGATTACCAAATGCATCTCCTACTGGAATTAGTGTAGGTGCCACAACAAATAATGTCTTTGTTGGATATGGACCTTTCAAAGATGAACCTAGATTTGGAAACTCTACAAAACATTCTGATCATGTAGTTGATTTTTCAAGTAGAGGTCCAACATTAATTGGTGATCCGAAACCTGATTTGATGAGCATTGGAGCTTATAGCTTTACACCTGCATCCGTTACAAAACTATCTGAAGATTATGATCAAGATCCATTTAGTATGTTTGGAGGCACCAGCATGTCTGCTCCCATCGTATCCGGAACAGCTGCATTGGTAATGCAGGCATTAAATGATAATTCTAATTCATTTTCACCTTCTGATGTAAAAAATATTCTAATGTCTACTGCAAATGATATGAATAATGATGTATTTACTCAAGGTACAGGAATGGTTAATTCGCTTGACGCAATTCGTTTAGTCCATGGAGAGGGTGGTGTTTTCAAAGTCTATAATATTGAATCTTCAAAAAATCTTAATCAGATACTTGAATTACCGTTAAAAAATCTAAATTATACCGCAATTGGTATGTCATCTCCTAACATTTCATTAGAAAATATGCCTCAAACTAGCTGGTTTGGTGGACGATTAAACCCTGGAGATGTTACATCAGCTTCATTTAAAATTGAAAATCCAACAAACAGTACTCTAATTGTAAAAGTAATTCCTGAAAATCTAAAATTAATTGAAAAATTCATCTTTGATGGAACAACAGAACCTCTTTTACAGGATTCATATAATAACAAATCTAAAACATATCGCCCAAATTATATTCCATTAGGTAATCTTACTACCTCTGAAATAATACCTACAAATTCTTCTAAGATTATCCCTGAAGATTCCTCGTTACTGGTACTGAACGCTAATTTTGCTTTTGATCATTTCATGAACCAAACAAATCCCATATACGCTGATGATCTAAAAATTTCATCTTTGTATCTATATGATTGGAAAGATAAAGATGATGATTCTGAAATAGCTAGTGACGAATTATCACTAGTAAACAGAGGCGGTTCTTGGGGAACCGTACAAGAATTGCGTATTTCAAAACCAACTGAATATTTTGAAAATCAACCAGTTGTTGGTGTTTACCCTGTTCCTGAAAGATACTCATTCTGGGGAGGATCAATTAAAGAAAACTCAACAGCATTTGATTATACATTATCTGCAAGTTATTTCAAAAAGGATACTTGGACAGATGTGATATTAGATGAAGAAATTATTTCTATTCCACCAAATCAAACAACTGATGTTAATGTAATTATCCAAACCCAAAAAGATCAAAAAACTGGTATCTATGATGGCTTTATAAAATTTGAAGGTGAACATCACACCGTAAACATTCCTGTTTCATATGTCATTGTAGAAAAAATACAGAAAGATATTCCATTTACTTTTATTGGAAAAAATGATGATGTAAATTTTAGTAATGAATATGTCAAAGGTGCTTTTGATATGACCAATCGTTACATGGCTGGAGATTGGAGACAGTATTATCTTGATGTGCAAGATAACACAATCAATAATGCAGCTATAGAACTTTCATGGGAAAACAAAAACACTAATTTTTCTGCGTTTGTACTAGATCCTCAAGGTAAAATTATTTCTACAAATATGCCAACTGGCGTATTTGGCCACTTCATGAATTGGGCGTCATTAGATTGGCTCGGTAACTCTCCATTTAGTCAAGGTGGAGGATTTTTCCCTGTAAAAAATAAAGACAATACTTCAACTTTGATCTTTGCTCCAATCAATCAAACTGGAACTCATTCATTATTAATCCATTCAACTTTATTTGAAGGAAAAAGTATAACAGAACCAGTTACACTTGTTGCAAAATTTTCAACACTAACTTCAGATAATATTCCTCCTGAAATAATTCTTGAACTAAATGATTTTCTGAAATCTAATTATAAAATTATACCGAAAATTATTGAAGATAATCTTGTTGGTGTAACTTATACATTAGATGGAAATTTAATCCAAGTAAATACTACTGGTCTTGATGTTAGTACTCTAAATGATGGTAAACATTCTCTTACAATAAATGCAGTTGATAAATTTGGATTAACAAATTCAGAAACATTTGATTTTATTGTTGATTCAAAATCACCAACTTTCAAATTAGAATCTAAAAATAATACTATAGTTTCAAAACGATTAGATATCCAAGTATCTGTTTCTGATGAAAACCTTCCAAAGTCCAATTATCTCTCATATCTTCTGCCTAACGGTGAACGAATAGTTGATGAAAAATCATACTCATTTGATGTAAGTGACCTTGATGAAGGAGAATATTCAATTGATATATCCATACAAGATATGGCCAAAAATAATGCATTATCCAAAATAATGTTTGAAATTGATCATTCTGTAACTGATCCACCAAAATCTTCACTTTCAACCATCTCACCTGAAAATGTACAAAGTGACGAAAATTATCTACTGATAATTATTATCTCAATAATTGCCGTTGCGATCGTTTCTGTTTTAGTAATTTTAAAACAAAAATCAAAAACTCCTCAAAAAAATTGAAATAAGGTTTATAACCAATTCGTCAAGATTTGAACTTAAGTTGTCGGCAACATCTGATAAAAAACAATTATCCAGACGTGATTTTCTTAAATTAATGGGTGCTGCAGGTACTGGTCTCGCCTTTGCACCATTTGTGCCATGGGGAACTTTTCTCCCAAATCCATCATCTGCTTCTGCTGAAAAAGTACCTGTAATTTTACCTGATGGTTCTCAAGCTAACGCTTTCACTTTTCCTGTTAATCATGCAGAAGTTATCACTTATCCAAAAACTGGTGATGCCGTATTGGATGAAGAAGCATTTCGTAAATGGCAATTCATCAGATTACCAGAAAAATTTGGAGGCGATAAAAATGATGTTTCTTCATTTAGAGCTTATAGTATGATTTGTCTACATCTGTGGTGTGTATGGAAATACTGGCCACAAGAAGGACGTATGCGAGGTGAATGTCCATGCCATGGAAGTATGTATGACCCTGTCACTGGTACTGCCTTTGCAGGACCTGCATCATTACAAGCACCGCCATCTAACACATTACCAGAATTAAATTTTGAATCTGACGCTGAAGGTAATCTATTTGTCACACCACCAACGTGGGGACCAAACAAAAATGGAGTAGTAGGATATGGCCGTTTCCCTAAATAGACGTAACGGCACTCTTGCCTTAATCTATTGGATATGGGATGGTCTTGATAGGACTATCTTTACTGCAATAAAGTTTTCATTCCCTGCAAGATTTGTAAGTCCTTTTGGATTTTTAGGAATGCTTACGTTCATCACTTTCATTATTCTTGGTGTATCTGGTGCGTTACTCATGTTCTATTATGAGCCAATTCTTGATAGAGCGTGGGATAGTGTAGAGTTTATCAATAATGATGTTCCATTTGGATTCCACATACGTAATATACACTACCATGGTTCAAATGCAATGGTAATGCTTGCGTTACTTCACATGTATTACCAATACTTTAGTGGACGTTACAAAATTAGAAATGAAATTTTATGGATTACAGGTGTTATACTAGGAACTGTAACAATTATTGAAGCATTTACCGGTTATGATATTATCTTTAGTGAACGTGCAGAACTAGCAATTAGTATTGCGGCGTCACTTACAAATTCTATACCGGTAGCTGGGCCAACGATTAGAGATGCAGCGTTTGGAAGTGGGTTCCATGACTTTGTGCTGCGATTCTATACGCAACATGTATTCGTATTACCTATAGTCATGCTTGGATTGATGGCAGTTCACTTCCCACGATTCTTAGTATTTGATGTACCAATGGTTATGGCAATTGGAGGTGCAATTCTAATTACTGGTGGTGTATTCCCTGTTGACTTGGGATTCAAGTTTCAACCTACTGTGCCGCCTGGTATCACAGTTCCCGAATGGTATCTTACAGGACTTTATGCATTCCTGCGGACGCAATATGATAAGTTTGTAACTGGTGTATTATGGCCTGGGCTTTTCATAGCGGCTATCGCGCTTGTCCCATTCCTTGATAGATATAAAAAATTCTCATGGAAGGATAGACCTTGGGTTACAGCATTTGGTATAGTTGGACTTGCTCAGATCTTAGTTACAACATATTGGGGATTCTACATTCCTACTGATTCTACTCTTCCATTAGTAGAGAGACTAGTAATTGATCCAATCAATCTCTATGTAGTAATGATATTATTAATTCCATTAGGAATAGGATTTAGCTATATGATGATCCATCTGGCTAAAGAGGCTGAAAGAAAAGCCAAATTAGCAAAAGATAAGGGGCCAAAGAACGTAGCACAGATTCAATTCTCTGAAAAATGGATTAATTGGATAATTGTAGCTTTAATTGCATTTCAGGTATTCTTAAACTTGGCAGCGTACAATGCCGCACTAAGTGGAATGAATAATATGTCATTATTCTTTGCAGGATTAATCTTGATAGTATTTGCAGGAATGTTCCATGTCTATAGATATGCCATGGGTCAGGCAAAAACTACTCCACCACCACCGGGTGCAAAAATCAAAGTAACTAAATCTATGATTGGTTCTCATAAAGAAATATCTGATAACGGTGAAACTTCATCTGGTGGTAGTACAGCAAATGAAGAGGCTAAAGATGAACTAATTGGAAAAATTGAAGAAAAAATTAAAACTACTAAAAATCCAAATGCTACGGTACCACCTGATACTTCTGAGATTAAAGCCAATACTGCTGATTCGGATTTAAAAAAAGATTCAGATCTTGGTATGTCCGAACTCAAAAAACCATAATTAAGTAAATAAGCTTTATAAGACTTCTAGAAATCAAGCTAGCTATTGAGTGCAACTGAAACTAAATCTAGTCATGGTTACGGAATAGGAATTTTAGTTATGATCGTTGCAATGAGTGTAACAATTAGTTGGTATACTATGTATTGGTTACCTGAAGAAAATCAGAAAGTTTTCGTAGATGAACATATCTTGCATCCAAGCGGTGAAACAATTGTAAATATTATTCAAGGCTCCTCTAGTCCTGATCAAAAAGACAACTACATGCCAAAATTGATTCAGGTGCAATTAACTATTGATAATTTTGTTATATGGAAGAATGTAGATAGTACGCCGCATACGGTTACTCCTGATAGTCATGATAGGGATGAAATAACTGATCCTTTCAGTGGAGAATTTGGTTCTACTGGAGTGATTATGCCAGGTGAAGATTATGAATTTCTATTTACTGATGCACCTCCAAACGGGGCTAAAGTAATTCCTTATCACTGTGATCCACATCCATGGATGGTAGGAACTATTGAAATCACTAAATCAAGATTCTAGGCTGAATAATTAGCAAAGAGTTGAGCATTTTCTACTTCTTTGTGTTGTTGAATTATTGATGCACGAAATTTTACGTCATGTTCTTCAGTTGGTTCAAACTCAATTGTTGCAGTAAAATTTACTTTATTATCTGGCATTACATCCTTGTTTACAAATAATCTTGAAACATTCTGTACAATTTTCTTTCCATTATATTCCCGCCATACAACTAATTCATTTGAACCAAGAATCTGTGTGTTTATCACAACACCATCAAAAAGTCCTGAATAATTTACAGTAATATGACCTGTTATTTTTTCATATGGTTTAATATCCATGTTATCTAATTTTATTTCAATATCTTTCAATAACTATTTCACAACTCATTGAAAATAAAAACTTTAGAGCGCGCGGGGAGGGCTTCGATCCCTCGACCATCGGATTAGAAGTCCGACACTCTATCCATGCTGAGCTACCCGCACAAAAACTTGCCAGTAGATTGCAATATTAATCGTTATCCTAACCATTTCTTATCAAAATTATCTCTTTCATTCTTGAACAAAAACTGTTGTCCATATCCTGCATATTTTCCAAAATGTTCAACTATTTTGTGATGTAAGTCATCATATGTTTTACTTGTGATTGATTTAGTTTTAATTTGAAATTCTTTCGAATAATATTTTTCCAAAATACGTAATACCCATCTATCTAACGGAACTGCTTCTAATTTATCAAGTGAAAATAATAATATGCAATCTGCAACTTTTTTCCCTATTCCAAATACTTGACATAACTCTTCTCTTGCATCTTGGTAATCTAGTTTTTTTAGAGATGTAAAATCTATTATTCCATTATTAACTGCAATCGAAGCCTCTTTAACATATTTTGATCTATATCCTAATCCACACTTTTTGATATCTTGAATGGATGCATTAGCTAGTTTTTCCGCACTAGGAAACAAGAAAAACTCTTTGTTGTCAATTATCTTTTTTTGACCAAATCTTTGAGATAATTTTTGTAATCTGGTCTGAATATTTGGAATATTTGAATTTGATGAGACAATAAATGAAATGTAACATTGAAATGGGTCTTGTCGCAAAATTCGCATTCCCGGAAAATTATTGATTGCCTTTTTTATCACATTATCTTTTGCTAGTTGCTTCTTAATCTTTTGAAAATCATCATCAAATCTAAAAAAATTATGAATATTTTTACATTTTATATCTAATTTATCTTCTAAAATTAGCATATTTTTACCATTAACACCATACCATTTTGAATCAAATTTTTTCCATAAGAAAACTTGACCACTGTTTATAGTATCGTCAACATTTACCTCAAAATTATTTTCCAATCTAAATTGTTATTTTCTCATCTAACTTTGCTGCATGTGCTTCTAATCCAAATTTTTCATGTATCTCTTCTGCAAATCGTGTGCATGATGCATCATCTCCATGAACAGTCATTATTTTTGGATTTCCTTTTAGATTTTTTATCATTTCAAAAAGACTGTCTCTATCTGCATGGCCTGAAAACTGAAATTGTTTTACTTCTGCTTTAACACTAAGATCTTTACCACGGGTTTGAACTTTTCCTGTGTCTAATAATTTTTTACCGGGTGTTCCTTCTCCTTGATACGACACTAATGCAATCCCATTTTTATTATCAAATGATAATTCTTGTAAATAATAAACTGCATTTCCTCCAACCAACATACCTGCAGGTGATATGACAACGCATGGTTCTGTTAATGCATTCTTTCGTTCATTATGATCTCGTACTGCCACAACTTTGTCTATAACATCCTTGAAAATCTTACCATTTCTCAAATATTCTGGATATTTTAAAAGTACCTCATTTACCTTTAATGCCATTCCGTCCATAATTATTTTATGATTAAATCCTGAATTGATTAACACACTGGCCACTTCTTGTGAACGTTCAACTGAAAACGATGGAATAAAAAGTGTACCTTTTCTATCCATGACTTCATTTGCAAAGTCAATCAAGCCTTTTTCTGAGTCTTTTCTTGGCATTTGATTTTGTTGTGAATATGTGCTCTCTGTGATCACCATATCCATTTCGCCTATATCCAAATCTGCAGGCGGTAATAATCTTGAACCTCTTAAATTAATATCTCCTGTATAGAATAATTTTTTATTTTTTGATTCTACTATTACCGTGCTTCCACCTATCACATGTCCTGATGAACGTAATTCAAATGATGCATTTCCTCTAATTATTTTTTCATTGAATTTAATTATTTTTGCTTTTTGCATCATGTTATCAATTTCTGGAATTCCAAAAGAATGAGAATTTTTT
>Ga0315327_10002010_pt1 | contig 10733 bp, 7 predicted proteins | sample M110032315metaG_FD_203460 | JGI IMG/M metagenome (GOLD analysis project Ga0315327, IMG submission 203460) | Ammonia-oxidizing marine archaeal communities from Monterey Bay, California, United States - M1 100m 32315 | ecosystem: Environmental > Aquatic > Marine > Coastal | place: USA: California... | reverse complement strand
TGAAGTGAATGATGTGGACGGTTGGACGTCGATTAAAAAAAACACCAATAAGCCGATTGCTTCAGCAGTACTTACATTAGGATTCCCCGATGGTAATACGGTGGCAATCGCTGATGTTGCCAAGGAGGATATCAGGGCATATGGTCGAATTACGCTTAATGTAGGAGCTGAAACAATAACGCTTGTACGTCGTGACAAAGCGACATTACCTGATTTCGCGAGGTACTACGACGCATCGTTATTAAACCCAAAGATTTTAGTTGGTATCTTTATCGGTTGTATGGCGACCTTTGTATTCTGTGCGATGACGATGAACGCCGTTGGTCGTGCCGCTGGTGGCATGGTGGAAGAAGTTCGACGGCAATTCAGCGAGAATCCTGGCATAATGGACTACAGTGTTAAGCCAGATTATGCATCGCCGGTACGAATTAGTACATTGGCAGCTCAAAAAGAAATGATTGCGCCGTCACTGTTGGGACTGCTAACTCCAATTGTCACTGGATTAATACTAGGTGTTGGCGGTGTTTTGGGGCTATTGGTTGGAACGATGACTTGTGGTTTTTGTTTGGCGATTTTCATGTCCAACTCTGGTGGCGCTTGGGATAACGCTAAGAAATATATCGAAACCGGTAAGTTTGGTGGTAAAGGTTCTGATGCTCATAAAGCAGGGGTTGTTGGTGATACGGTCGGTGACCCGTTCAAAGATACGAGTGGTCCTAGTTTGAATATACTCATTAAATTAATGAGTATGGTTAGTGTTGTCGTTGCTGGCTTGATAGTTCGCTATAGTTTGACCTCGCTCGAAATTTTCTAATCAAGCGTCGTTTGACGGTTTGCTAAATTAAAATAACAGCCCGCTCGTGTGAATGACAGGCTTTGGATGGTGACAGTTGTTAAGATGCCAAGTAAAATTTTTGGTAGATGCAACAAAGTTTTCAATCTAATTTAGCTAGAAGCTTAATAACCCATGACTAAATCGTCTAAACCGACTGATGCCATTGATATCTCCGACATGATTCCTGAATCGGATCGTCTACGTCGAGGAGAAGTTCCTAATGAAGAAGCTAGAATTGCGCGGTCGTTAGAACTCGCCAAAGCGGCTGCTCGTACCGCCGCGGAAAATAATGGTCGCGATATTGTCGTGCTCGATTTACGATTGCAGTCGTCCATGTTTGATTTCTTTGTACTTGCAACAGGATCCAGTCGGCGACAGCTACATGCGATTAGCGAGGAAATAGATCACACATTAGAAGATGATTTAGAAGATCGTCGAATTGGTATTGAAGGCTATAGCGAGAGTCGCTGGATATTGTTGGACTATGGCAGTGTGGTGATTCACTTATTTGATGATGAAACTCGTGAATACTATAGTTTGGAGTCATTGTGGGCCGATGCGACACAAGTAGACATCTCCGATCTTCTTGCAGCGGTCGCCGCGGAAGATACTCGGAATCAAAGCTAATAACAATACTCCACGCGACGGTCTCTGCTGTAAGTGATGTTGCTTGGCGGTCGAATGGTTGAAATTTATGAATGTTCTAGCGGAAATTAAACAGCGATTTGCAGGTGTCTTAGAATCATACGCTGAATCGGGTGATGTTGAGTCATTACTGGCAATGATCAAGTTGGCTCAGGATTCGCGTTTTGGCGATTATCAAGCTAACTGTGCGATGTCGGTTGGGAAGCGTCTGTCGCGTGCGCCACGCGATATCGCAACAGAGATTGTTGAAAAAGTCCAATTGGATGATTTATGTGACCACGTAGAAATTGCTGGTCCCGGATTTATCAATTTGACTATCCGAGATGAATATTTGGCACAACAAGTCACAAAAGCATCAACTGATGATCGGCTAGGCGTTCCCGTTGTTGCGACTGAGCGAACTTATGTTATTGACTATTCTTCACCCAACGTTGCGAAACCCATGCATGTTGGTCATATACGCTCAACGGTAATTGGTGATAGTTTAGCACGTACACTAAAATTCCTAGGGCATCAGGTCATTCGCGATAATCACTTAGGTGATTGGGGCACTCAATTCGGAATGATTATTTATGGCTATAAGCATTTTGTGGAGCCAGATGCATATACGGCTAATCCTGTGGCTGAGTTGAGCCGTCTGTACCGCTTAGTCAATCAACTGGTTGATTACTATAAAAGTCAATCACAACTAGGTTCTTTGCTGGAACAAATTGAAATTCGCCAAAGGGAAATTGAAGAACTGGCTGCTATGAATCTGACAGGTGATGAATCCCAAGATAAAAAACTAAGAAAATCGCAGCACCGGGTTGAGACTCAATTGAATCAAGCCAAATCGAATCACGAAGCGGTTGCCCAGAAGTTATCGGCTATCGACAACGACGCCATTTTGAGTCAATTGGTTGTGGCGCATCCAGAAATTGCGAAGAGTGTATTACTTGAAACAGCAGCCTTACATGCTGGAGATGAAGAAAACGTTAAGCTCTGGAAGGATTTCTTACCCAAGTGTCACGCTGATATTCAAAAAATATATGGTCGTTTGGATATTGAGTTTGATGTGGAATACGGTGAGAGCTTTTATCACGAGATGCTGCCAGGGGTTGTACAAAAACTTCGAGACCAAGAGTTGGCTGGCGATAGTGAAGGGGCTGTATGTGTTTTTCTTGATGACTTTGACACGCCAATGATCGTTCAAAAGAGTGACGGAGCGTTTCTCTATTCAACGACGGATTTAGCAACGATTGAATATAGAGTTGAGCAGTGGCAACCAGATGAGATTTTATATGTCGTAGATCATCGCCAGAGCGAGCATTTTCAAAAACTATTTGCAGTGGCACAGTCATGGATAGCAGACAGCGTGCAGTTGCGGCATATCAGTTTTGGAACAGTACTAGACGAACATGGCCGTCCTTATAAGACGCGATCTGGTTCTGCCGTGGGGCTCGAGGGGTTGCTTGATGAAGCTGTTGCTAAGGCTCTTGCTATTGTTTCTGCTGATTCAAGCGATGGAAATAGTGAGTATGCGTTAACGACAGAACAATGCGAAGAGGTCGCTGATGCCGTTGGTCATGGTGCGATAAAATATGCAGATCTTGCTCATAATCGGACAAGTGATTATGTATTTAGCTATGACAAGATGATGGCCTTAGAAGGTAATACGGCGACCTATATGCAGTATTGCTATGCTCGTGTCCAGAGCATATTTCGCAAGGGCGAGATAGATCTAGAACAGATTAGGGCGACTCCCGATAGCGTAATTCTGCAACATTCGGCGGAACGATTGTTAGCGCTAACGCTAGTACGTTATGCCGAAGCATTAGATGAAGTGTTAGAAGACTATCGACCGAATCAACTAACCAATTATTTGTTTGACTTAGCGAAACGTTTTTCATCGTTCTTTGAACAGTGCCCTGTACTAAAAGCAGAGGACGATGCGATTAAGTTGAGTCGCTTGCGACTTTGTGACTTAACCGCCCGCACCATCGCTCACGGTTTAGATTTGTTAGGTATTCGTGTTGTACAACAGATGTAGGCTTACTCTTCGATTTAAATCAGGGTTTCCTTCAGCCTGAGGGGCTTTAAGTAATGGCGCACAACAATTTACAGACGATTGCTGAGCGTGAGGCGCGTATCTTGGCACCCTATGCGATGCACAGTCGAGACACCTTGGGTCGGCGCTATGATGAGCAGCAACAATCTTATCGTGGCCCGTTCCAACGCGACCGTGATCGTATTGTGCACAGCGCGGCATATCGGCGGTTGAGCGGTAAGATGCAAGTTTTTACAGGTGATATGGGTGATTACCATCGTACGCGGCTTACACATACTCATGAAGTTGCATCCATCGCCCGCACCTTAGCGCGAGCCTTACGATTGAATGAGGATTTGGTAGAAGCATTAGCGTTATTTCATGATATCGGACATCCACCGTTTGGGCATGCTGGTGAAGACGCATTAGCGGAATGCCTTGAAGCAGAGGGTGGATTCTCTCACAATCAATACGCCTTGACGATTGCTGAGCAGTTAGAAACGCGACATCAGCATTTTCCAGGATTAAATCTCACTCAAGAGGTCCTTGCTGGTCAAGCGACCCGTGTCGATAAGAGTGCCATGGAGATTTCTCCGTTGTTGGAAGTCCAGGCGGTTGAGGCTGCAGATTCCATGACCTATGACGCTCACGATATTGATGATGCATTGAAGTTGGGACTCGTTAAATTCGCTGAAATAGAACAGCTCGATATGATAAAAATTTGTCAGCAGCAGATTGCATTACGAGTAGATGAGCTAGGAGAGCGAGCATATCAACGTGCGATTATTCACACTTTGTTAGATTGCCAAGTTACGAATGTCCTAGAGCATACAAGTACTGCCCTAACACAGTTTCAGTGGGATTCTGCCAGCGCAGCGTGTCAATCAGATTTTCGGATTGGGACTGTTGGAGAAATTGCTAAGGCTAAGAAACAGCTTGAGGTATTTTTGTATGAACGCGTTTACCGACATGTTGCAATCGTAAAAACTCGTAATCTTGCTCAACGCCAAATCCAGCAATTATTTTCGGTAATCGTCGAAAATCCGAAGATTATGCCTACAAGGTTTGTTGATCATGCCAAGCAAGTTGGGTTGCCCCGTAGCGTTGGCCATTATATTGCGGGCATGACAGATCGCTTCTTTGAGCAACAGTTCTTGGCTCATGTTAACCAATAGCCATTCTTTACCATTAATTATAGTCGCCGCTATTGATATGCTTTTGTGTTCGATTCGGTCTTTTGTGGTAGCACTCCAAATTTTTGGGGTTTAGAATGAAACAGCGACAGTTTTTTACTAGTTGACTGCAGCATAGAGTAAGCCATAGTCTGTTGCGATTATATTCCTATTTTTTGGCAGTGACGCATGATTTTGTAGTTCACTGCACCTATTATTATTCCCATTTATTTCATTCGGCGGTTTTATTATGGTTCTATGGTTCTTGCGCGGTATTTTTCTCGCGATCGCATTCGGTGCGGGTATTTCTATTGTTTCCAATGTGGGCGAAAACCAGCAGGAGTACATGCTGTTGGGTACATTGTTGATTGTGATTGCTACGATCATTGTGATTGTGGACATTTTGGTCCGCCGTAAACCTGTCGAAATCATTTCATGTACCTATTTTGGACTAATTGTTGGGCTCTTTTTAACCTATATCATCGGTACAGCGATTGATCCAGTTTTGACATTTTCTGACAACGAACAACTTCGAGGGATATTGCGAGTTTCAATCGCGATTCCTTTGTGCTACATCTGTATATCCGTATTACTACAAACAAATCATGATTTTCGGTTTATTATTCCCTATGTGGAATTCGCCAAAGATTACAAAGGACTACAACCACTGGTGCTCGACACAAGTGTGATCATTGATGGTCGCATTATTGACTTAATCGGGACTAAAATATTTGATGGTAAGCTCGTTTTACCCCGATTTGCGTTGCAGGAGTTGCAAAATATCGCCGACAGTAATGACAAGATGCGGCGGACACGCGGTCGTCGAGGTTTAGACGTTCTTAAAGAATTGCAATTAAATCCGGATATTGAATTGATTATTCATGAGACGGAGTCGGAAAATATGCGCGGGCAACCCGTTGATATGAAATTAGTACTGTTGGCGCAAGAACTCAATGGTAAACTCGTCACGGGTGATTACAACTTAAACAAAGTCGCCACACTGCAAGATGTTACCGTTATTAATCTTAACGATGTAGTAAATGCATTGAAGCCCGTCTTTCTTCCGGGTGAACAATTTAGTATCAAAGTTGTCAAAGAGGGTGAAAGCGATTCTCAAGGCGTTGGTTATTTAGACGATGGTACGATGATTGTTGTTGAAGGTGGACGACGGCACTTACATGAGACCGTAACGGTTGCGGTAACAAGTGTCTTGCAAACAAGTGCTGGGCGATTAATCTTTACGACTTGTGACAATGTGGATCAATCATAACTTTTCAGCAGTAAAAATATTGTTATGGCGACGATCGACAATCTTTCATCTTCGACTCCGCTGAGTACTGGTGATCCCAACAGTATTTGTATTGATGGCGCCCGAGTTCACAATCTAAAGAATGTGAGTGTGGTAATTCCTCGTGGACAACTTGTTGTCATTACCGGTCCTAGTGGTTCTGGGAAAAGCTCACTGGCTTTTGATACGTTGTATGCCGAAGGGCAGCGACAATATATTGAGAGTTTGTCCGTCTATGCAAGGCAATTTCTTCATCAAATGTCTCGACCGGACGTCGATACTATTTCCGGTTTGCAACCGACCATCTGTATTGACCAGCGAGTAGGAATTCAGAACCCTCGTAGTACTGTAGCAACCGTAACGGAAATCTATGATCATTTGCGACTGCTCTTAGCGCGGCTAGGTACGCCGAGGTGTTTCGGGTGTGGCGAGGCAATTCGGCAGCAATCAAAAGAGGAAATTCACGAGGCAATAATGAGCATGCCTGAAGGTACCAAGGCAATGATCATGGCACCGATGGTACGAGGCAAACGAGGACAACATCGCGAGATACTGGAGAAAATTCGAAATCTTGGTTTCGTACGTGCGCGAATTAATGGCCGCGTTTTTGACGTGGAGTCGTTTCCGGAGTTGGAGCCGAGGAAAATACATCAAATCGATGCAATTGTTGATCGTGTGATTATTCGGCCAAATGTTCACTCGCGTATTAGTGAGTCGGTCAAACTGGCGTTACAACATGGCGAAGGGTTACTAATGCTGTGTAGTCGTCACGTTCCTGCTGACGCAGATGAATCTGAGGGTGAATGGATAGACACTCTGTTCAGTTCACTGTATGCCTGCCCCAGTTGTGGGATTAGCTACGAAGAAATAGAGCCGCGAACGTTTAGCTTTAATAGTCCCTACGGCGCATGCACGGATTGTACTGGGCTTGGACAATCACAGCAATTTGATTGTGAACTGATTTGCCCTGACTTGTCTCTCAGCCTTGAAGGAGGTGCGTTAGTTGTACTCGAGGGAGTCACTGCTAAACGTGAAGTAATGTATCGTGAAGAAATTACTGCATTTCTCGAGACAAAAAAATTAACCTGGGATGTACCACTCAAAGAATGGTCGGCTCTAGAACGCAAACAATTCTTTTTAGGTTGCAAAGATAAATTTGTGGGCATTTTGAATTTATTGGAGAAAGAGTATGCGACGACCACTAGTAAAGGGCGACTTGAACAACTGGCATCTTATCGTGATATCGTTACTTGTGCCGAGTGCGACGGTTCGCGGTTGCGCAAAGAAGCGCTGAGTGTTTCCTTTCACGGTCTAAACGTCCATCAATTTGTAAAAATGTCGATTAGCGATGCACGGACATGGTTTTCGGAATTAGAAATCAGCGAACGTGATATGTTGATAGCAAAGCCGATTATTGACGAGTTGGTCTTGCGGTTAGAGTTTTTGTCAAAAGTAGGGTTAGATTATTTAACATTAGATCGCTCTGCAGATACTCTTAGTGGTGGTGAAATGCAGCGGGTGCGATTAGCCAGCAGCATTGGATCTGGTCTTGTTGGTGTTTGTTATGTGTTGGACGAACCCTCAATCGGATTACATCAGCGTGATAACCAACGGTTGATTGATTCACTACGTGATTTACAGCAATTAGGTAATTCGGTGATTGTGGTTGAACATGATGAAGCGATGATGCGTGCAGCAGACTTACTGATTGACATGGGGCCTTTAGCCGGTGAACATGGTGGCGAAATTGTAGCAATCGGAACGCCAGTTGAGGTTGAATCACAAGAATCTTCGTTAACCGGCCAGTATTTATCTGGAGCACAGTGTATCCCAATTCCAAAGAAACGGCGTCGCATATACACAACAAGACAATTGGAATTGAGAGGTGTTTCAACAAATAATTTAAAAGAGGTGAATGTTGAAATCCCGCTTGGTGTTTTTGTTTGCATTACCGGTGTGTCTGGATCTGGAAAAAGCTCACTAATTAATGAAACTCTGGCTCGTGTGGTGACTAGGCAGTTAGGGCAAGTGGCACCAAAACCTGGGCCACACAAATCTCTAAAAGGTGCTGATCAAATTGATAAAATCGTACGCATTACTCAGGCGCCAATCGGACGCACTCCGCGTAGTAATGCCGCAACGTACTCCGGTGTGTTTGATGAAATTCGTAAAGTGTTTGCAAATACTCGTGACGCCCGACAACGAGGATATCGCGCCAATCGATTTAGTTTTAATGTGAAAGTTGGTCGCTGTAGTCATTGTGACGGACAAGGTGTGCAGAAAATCGAAATGAATTTTTTACCCGACATGTTAGTGACGTGCGAACACTGTCATGGCGCCCGGTTCAACCGGACAACGTTACAAGTTTGTTATAAAGGATTAAATATTGCGGATGTGTTAGCGTTATCTGTACGTGAGGCGTTAAGTTTTTTCGAGAATTTTCAAGTTATTCACCGGACTTTGACTTGTCTGAATGATGTAGGTTTGGGTTATCTAAAACTTGGACAACCATCGACGACATTATCAGGTGGTGAAGCGCAGCGGGTGAAATTAGCAACGCATTTAGCGAAAGTCGATACTGGGAAAACGCTATACCTACTTGATGAACCTACCACAGGTTTGCATTCTGATGATATCCGGAAACTACTTGATGTGCTGGGACGTTTAGTTGATCGAGGTAATACCGTCGTAGTGATTGAACATAATCTTGATGTCGCAAAATCTGCGGATTGGTTAATTGACTTAGGACCCGAGGGCGGCCAACTTGGTGGTGAAGTCATTGCGACAGGAACACCAGAAATGGTGGCCCAGTGTGAAGCGAGTTTTACGGGAGTTAGTTTGCGGCCTTTACTAATAGAAAATAATTAGAACGCGGTCTATATATTATGCTGAAATCAATAATGCTCGTTTCGCTTGGTGCGGCCGTCGGTGCGGTCGTACGATATTTGTTGACCGAAACGACCGTGCGAATGTTTGGTGATGGATTTCCATATGGAACTTTGCTAGTGAATGTCATTGGCTGCTTTGTCATTGGTATTTTTGGTGGCTGGGGAATCCCCGATTTATCCGATACGACTAGATTGCTATTGATCACAGGATTGCTAGGAGCGCTAACCACTTTTTCTGCGTTCGGGTGGGAGACGTTGGACCTAATGCAAAACGGTAAAGTTGGCGTTGCCCTAATTAGTATCGGACTCAATGTCGTTGTCAGCCTTGTTGTAGTTTACGGTGGTTATTTGGTAGGACAATATTTTTCTCCAGACGTAGTATCCTAGCCTTGTGATAATGAATCGCCCTTTACCGGCTTGTCGAAAATGTTCGCTTGCCATAGCCTGAAAGCTACGATGGGCTTAATTGGTGTTACAGTTAGTATAATTTGTAGTAAACAAGTTGCTTCTTATGCAATTATTCTGCAAAAACCTATCGCCGTACGCGGATATTAGCCCATAATTACCTATATATACCGAGCAGTAATATTTGAATTGAGACGTCATTGGTGGCATCATTGATGACTGGAGAAAGATACGATGGCAACTGCCAATAAAACGACCAATACTGAAATCATGACCGGTGCGGGCATTATTGTCGAAGCTCTCATTAGAAATGGTACGCAGGTTGTGTTCGCCTATCCAGGTGGCTGTAGCATGCCATTGCATCAAGCGCTGTTGGCAAAGAAAGATATGTTGCGCACGATTTTGCCTCGTCACGAACAGGGCGGTGGCTTTGCTGCTCAGGGTGTTGCCCGTACAACCGGTCGCGCTGGTGTTTGTATAGCCACGAGTGGCCCCGGTGCTACGAATCTAGTAACTGCAATTGCTGATGCCAAGCTTGATAGTATTCCAATGGTTGTTTTGACAGCACAAGTACCAACGGCTGTCATTGGAACAGATGCTTTCCAAGAGACGCCGATGGTTGAAATATGCCGTGGAATTACTAAGCACCATTATTTGGTGACTCGTGTTGAAGAGTTAGCGCGAGTTGTGAAAGAGGCATTTCATGTTGCCACGACGGGTCGTCCAGGCCCCGTGTTAATTGATATCCCTAAGGATGTTCAGATTGATCAATGTGCGGTCGACTGGGACGAAAAGATGAATCTACCGGGGTATCGAGCAACGGTTAATTCTGAATCACCTGTGGAACAAATCAAACAAGTTGCTGCAGCTATTAAACATGCGCGTCGCCCATTAATTTACGCTGGCGGTGGAATTATAAATGGTGAAGCGACCGAGCAGTTACGAGAGCTTATAGACACGACCGGTATCCCGACAACTTTAACGCTAATGGGCCTAGGAGTTCTTCCTCCGAGTAACGACCTATGTATGGATATGTTAGGTATGCACGGTACCGTCTATGCCAATAAAGCCGTAAGTGAATGTGATTTATTAATAGCCTTGGGTGTCCGTTTTGATGATCGAGTGACTGGTAACCTCGAACGTTTTGCCCCAGATGCTAAAATTGTGCATATCGATATTGATCCTTCAGAGATTAACAAAAACAAGCCGGCACATATTCCGATCGTGTGTGATGTCAAAGATGCATTGCAGCAGTTAGTGCCGTTGCTGGAATATAAAGACGACATTGATGATTGGCGGACACAGTGTCAGCAATGGAAACAAGAAAATCCGCTGACATACGATCAGGACTTTGACGGGATTCTGCAGCAACATGCGATATCTGAGTTATCGCGTTTAACGTCAGATTTGGATCCGTTTATTACTGTTGGCGTTGGTCAGCATCAAATGTGGTCGGCTCAGTTCTTTCAATTTC
>Ga0315327_10002009_pt1 | contig 10736 bp, 10 predicted proteins | sample M110032315metaG_FD_203460 | JGI IMG/M metagenome (GOLD analysis project Ga0315327, IMG submission 203460) | Ammonia-oxidizing marine archaeal communities from Monterey Bay, California, United States - M1 100m 32315 | ecosystem: Environmental > Aquatic > Marine > Coastal | place: USA: California... | reverse complement strand
ATGATTGCGGTTAATTTAACTGGACCCTATCTTAGTTGTAAGGCCGTAATACCACACATGATTAAACAAAGAAAAGGCAAAATTATAAATTTTGGATCAATTGCAAGTTTTATGGGCAGGCCTGATCGTGTTGGCTATGTTGCAGCCAAAAGTGGCGTTCTAGGTTTAACTAGAGCTTTAGCAGTAGATTTAACTAAAAAAAACATAAACGTTAATACAATTTGTCCGGGATTAATTTCAACTCCTTTTAATAAAAAATATGCTGAAGATCCAAAGCACGGTGAAGCATGGGGGAAAGAAACTATTGTTGGAAGATGGGGACTTCCAACTGATATTGTTGGTGCAGTCGTTTTTTTATCGAGCGATGAATCTGATTTTATTAATGGATCTGAAATAAAAATAGATGGAGGTTGGTTGGCTGCAAAAACTAGAAGAGGTGAAATAGATAATGAGTAATTTTGAGAAAAATTTAGAACTTGCGTTAAACAATGCTAAAAGACTATCAAACAAAATACTTATAGATGGAAAATTAACATCTGCAAAATCAAGCAATAAAATCGAAGTCATAAACCCAAGTACAGGTGATAATATAGGAGCAACCCCACAGTGTGATAAAAATGATGTTGATTTAGCAGTTGAATCTTCTGAAAGAGCATTCCAAAAATGGAAAAGAATTCCAGCAAGAGAAAGAGGAAAAATGGTAACTGCTGGAGCAAGAAGGCTAGAAGAAAGAAGAAGTGAAATTGAAACTTTATTAGCTTTGGACACTGGTAATGCACTAAGAACTCAAGCTATTCCAGAAACAGCAGCATCAATTGAACTAACACACATGTTTGCTGGTCTTGCAGGTGAATTAAAAGGTGAATATTATCCACCGAATATTCCAAATAGTATTCATTATACTACACGTGATCCAATAGGTGTAGTTTGTGCAATAGTTCCTTGGAATGCTCCTTTGTTTTTGACGGTTGCAAAAATTGCTCCAGCTATTGTAGCTGGTAATAGCGTTGTGTTAAAAACCGCCGAACAAGCACCTTTCTGCGCTTTATTATTAGCAGAAATTTTTCAACAAGAGCTTCCTCCAGGAGTGTTAAATGTAATATCAGGATATGGTGAAGAGTGCGGAGAACCATTGATAACTCATGAAAAAGTAAGAAAAGTTACATTTACAGGATCATTTGAAGTTGGAAAAATCATAGCCCAGAAAGCTGCACCAAAGTTATGCCCGGTAACACTAGAATTAGGTGGAAAAAATCCAAATATATTAATGAGTGATGCGGATTTAGATATTGCTATTCAAGGTGTGATTGATGGAATGAGATATACTCGTCAAGGACAAGCATGTACAGCAGGTTCTAGAATTTATATTCAAGAAAAAATTTATGACAAAGTTCTAGCTGGAGCCGTTGATAAATTAAGTAAATTTAAAATGGGAAATGCACTTGATGAAAGTTCAGATATTGGTGCAATTATTTCCGAGGAACAATTAAAACGAACATTACATTATATGGATATTGCTAAAAAAACATCTTCAGCAAAAGTTATACATGGTGGCAATCAACCAACGGGAGGTGACTATAAAAATGGTTTTTTTTATGAACCTACTTTAATGTCTGGGGTACCTGTACAATCACCTGTTTGCCAAGAAGAAATTTTTGGGCCCGTAGCTTGTGCAATTCCATTTAAAACATTTGATGAAGTTATGAAAAGTGCGAATGACACACCATTTGGTTTGTCAGCTGTTTTATGGACACAAAATTTATCAAGAGCATTAAAGTTTGCTGAAGAAATAGAAGCAGGATTTGTTCAAGTAAATCAATGTGTGGCTCCAAGAGCTAATGTATCTTACGGAGGACTTAAAATGAGTGGACTTGGTAAAGAGTATGCTTTTGATAGTATGATAAATCATTTTACACAAAGTAAAACAGTTTTGATAAATAGGGGTAAATCAAATATAGATAGTTAAATATGTCAGATCAAATTGCATTCATTGGTGTTGGTAATATGGGCAATCCTATGGCCGATCAATTAGTTAAAGCTGGAAAAAAAGTTAAAGCTTATGATGTTTCTCCAGAAATGATTCAAAAAGCAAAAGAAGCTAAACTAAATGTTGTTGACACATTGGATGAAGCTTTAGAAGGTTCTAATTTTGTAATTTCCATGCTACCGGAAGGTAAGCATGTTAAGTCTTTATATTTAGGTGAAAATGGTATTATTGATAAAATTCCTAAAGATGCGACAATAATAGAGTGCTCAACTATAGATATTGAAACATCATTACTTTTGGGAAAAGAGGCTAAAACTAGAGGGATAAAAATGATTGATGCACCAGTAACTGGAGGAGTTATGGGTGCAAGAATTGGAAAATTAAATTTTTTAGTCGGTGGTGATGATGATGCTGTAAATAAAGCAAAACCTTTAATGGATATTATGGGCCAAAAAATTTTACATGCTGGTCCACAAGGAAGTGGAGTAGGTGTTAAAATTTGCAACAACATGTCTCTTGGCATTTCAATGATAGCTGCATCCGAAGCTTTAATGTTGGCTAAAAGATTGAAGATGGATTTAAAAAAAGTTCATGAAATTATGAAGAATGCTTCAGGTAATAATTGGGCGCTTTCTACTTATACACCTCTGCCAAACCTTACAGAGGGTGTTCCTTCAAACAACAAATATAGACCGGGTTTTTCAGCAGCAATGATGACAAAAGATTTAAAACTGGCGAATGATGCTGCTAAATCAGTTAGTGCATCAACCCCTTTAGGAAAACATGCTTTAGAAATTTTTTCTGAATTCTGCGAAGAAGGTGAAAGTGATACAGATTATTCTGGCATCTCTAAAAAAATTGGTGGTGATGCTTGGGATTATCCTTTTGATCCTAAAGGAAAAAATTAATTTAAACTACAGGTTGAAAAATTTTAGTTTTATCAATTTAGCATTTTACTTTCATCTATCATTCATGTTTATGTGCTAATATTATTAAGACTTAATAAAAATAGAGAGGGAAATAAAATGAAAAAAATCACTTCGATGATTTTAGCTTTAGTATTTGCTGTGTCAGTTATTGGTTCAGCTTCTGCTAAAACTTTAAAAATACAACTTACTTTTCCTAAAACTTCTTACGATGCTCAAATTGTAAAAATGTGGACGGACAGAGTAACTAAATTAACTCGTGGAGAACTTAAATTTCAATTACTAGGTAAAGGTGAAGTAGTTGGTATGAAAGAAACACTAGAAGCGGTTGATAAAGGTCTAGTGGACGGTGGTGCAGCTTGGACTCACTACTGGTCTAACTACCATCCTGCAGCTATGCTATTTGGTTCGCCAGTAGCAGGTGGAGGAATTGGTTTAAGTACTAAATCTTGGTTAGCTTGGTACTTCGATAATGGTGGTATGGAGTTATATGATAGATTATGGGATGAAATGGGTATGAATGTTAAAGGTTTCGTGATGGCATCATCTGGACCTGAGGCATTAGGTTGGTTTAAAGAACCAATTAAAAACATGGACGATTTCAGAAAATATAGATTCAGAACTCCTCCAGGAATACCAGGACAAACTTACAAAGATATCGGTATTGCTTCAGTATCTTTATCAGGTGGTGATATTTTACCAGCACTTGAAAAAGGAACAATCGATGCTGCAGAGTGGTGTTGTCCAAAACCAGACTCAGTTTTTGGTTTCCAAAAAGTTCTTAAAAATTACTATCTACAAGGTTTACACCAAAACGTTGTAAATGGTGACATCTACATTAATGGCGATGTTTATAATTCTCTAACTGATCATCAAAAATATGCAATGGAAATTGCATCTGAAGCTTTGATCACTAGAAACATTACTAATAGAGCCGTAGAAAATGGAAAAGCATTAATCGACCTTACTCAAAATCACGGTGTTATACTTTGGGATACACCTGCTGATTATTTTACTGAGTATATGAATGCTGCTCAAGCTACACTTAAAAAGAATGCTGCAGAAAATGCTTTCTTTAAAGAAGTGTATGACCATATGACAGCGCATGCTAAAATTGTAGTACCTTTTATTGCACAAATGGAAACATCTGATGCTTCAATTGGAACTGCTTTTGCTAGCCAACAATAAGTCATAATTTAAAACGAGGGTTTAATTTTAAGCCCTCGTTTTACTAAATTTTAAAAATAAATATATAGTTCTATGGTTAAAAAAAATCCAAAAGCAAAAGTTAAAGCAAAGTTGGATGTTACTGACGAACTTATAGCCGAACGTAGAACAAGTACAAAAATGCCCAAGGATATGGAACCTTGGATGGCAAAAACAATAGAATTTATTGATTCAAAAATGCTTATTACAGGCAAAATATTTGCTTGGCTCACTCTATTTTTAATTTATGCAATGATACATGAGGTCATTGGAAGGCATTTTTTTAATAGACCAACTTTATGGTCTTATGACATAAGCAGAATGTTGGCTGGTGCTTTATTTATGCTTGGTGCCGCATATGCATTGTCTAAAGGAATTCACATAAGAGCAGATTTTTTATATCGGAACTGGTCAGTAAAAAACCAAGCTAAGATTGACCTTTTCTTATATTTAATATTTTTTATCCCAGGTTTTGTCGTTTTTTTTTATGTGAGCTTTGATTATGCCTATACATCAATATGCGGAAGATCAAACCTTGAAGAATGTTTAGGCGGAAAAGTTAGAATTCAAAGGGCAATGGATACAACTTGGATGCCAATAATGTGGCCTTTAAAAAGTTGCATGCCTATAGGAGCTTTCTTGCTTTTAGTTCAAGGAATTTCTGAAATTTTAAAAACTTATTACGCTTTTATGAAAGGTAGATGGCCATAATGGAATTTTTTAGCCCTGAAATAATTGGAGCAATAATGATTGGCTGCATGCTGTTTGCAATCTTTGTTGGTTTTCCAATTTCTTTCACATTAATTTTTTTAGGCCTCGTATTTGGATATTGGGGTTTTGGAAAGTTAGTCTTTTATTTGATGACTTTACAATTCAATATGATCATGACCGAAAATACTCTGGCCGCAGTTCCACTTTTTATATTTATGGGAATATTAATGGAACAAGCGGGCTTGATGGAAAGATTGTTTAGATCTGTACAATTAATGCTTTCAAAAACAAGAGGAGCTTTGTTTTATGCTGTAATGTTTGTGTCTACAATATTTGCTGCAGCAACTGGTATTGTTGGAGCATCAGTAACCATTCTTGGAATTATGGCTGGAAAAACTATGATAAGAACTGGTTATGATACAAGATTATCGGCTGGATTAATTTGTGCAGGAGGAACACTTGGAATTTTAATACCACCCAGCATTATGTTAGTTGTAATGGGCCCAGTATTAGAAATTCCAGTTACAGATTTATTTGCAGCAGCTATCCTTCCAGGAATATTATTAGCTTGCCTTTACGCAGGATACACAACACTAAGATGTTTTTTAAATCCTAAGTTGGGTCCAATATTACCAAAAAAAGATCAACCTAAAAACATGGCTAAGGTTTGGTATGAATTTCTAATGGGTTTAATACCTCCTGCGGGTTTAGTATTTTTTGCCTTAGGAAGTATTTTATTTGGTCTAGCAACCCCAACCGAAGGAGCTGGTATGGGTGCATTTGGAGCAATATTATTAGCATTAACTTATAAGAAGTTAACTTATGCAATGCTTAAAGAAGCATTGTTAAAAACTTTAGAGATAACAGCTCTCATAATGTTTTTAGTAGCAGCTTCAAACTTTTTTGGAGCAGTATTTTCTAAGTTAGGAACTCCATCATTGCTTACAGATTACCTTTTAAACTTGGATGTAAATAAATATGTAATTTTAGCGATTGTTATGGCAGCAATATTTCTTCTTGGTTGGCCATTAGAATGGGTACCAATTGTTTTAATTGTACTGCCTATATTATTGCCTCTAATAATAGAATTAGGATTTAACTTAACTTGGTTTGCTATTTTGGTAGCTGTTAATTTACAAACCGCCTGGTTATCGCCTCCGGTTGCTTTGTCGGCATATTTTTTAAAAGGTGTAGTACCAGAATGGGATTTAAAAGATATTTACATGGGAATGATGCAATTTATGGTTATTCAATTAATCGGATTAATTTTGATTATTTTATTTCCACAAATAGCTTTATGGTTACCTAGTGTAATGTACCCAAGTCCATAGATTATTTTTTGTTAATATAAGGAATTATTGTTCCAACCAATATAATACCAAGAGATATAAATATTTTAATTGTTATTTCAGCATCTATTACTAACCACGCTGATGTTGCTCCAATAGGTCCAGTTAAAGGATACATTAAGCTTATTCTGCCTATTGGCACTCTTCGTAAAGCAAAATTGTAAAATAGATAAGCAGCAAAAGTTATAAAAGATAACGTTATAGCTGCCATTACAGAAGGTGAATAATTTAAGTGATAAGTGTAATCAAAACTAGAATTAGGCCAGATAATAAATAAAATTAAGAATGACAAAATAAATCCGGTAAAATATTGATAAGTATTAACTGTTAATTGGTTAACATTAGTTTGCATAAATCGTCTTCCAATTACTTCGTTTGTAGAAGCACATAAAATTCCTAAAAAAATAATTAAATCTCCTAGGTAATTCCCTACGCCGGCTTTTGTTTGACTTGTAAGTAAAATGTAAGTTCCAAAAACAGTAATTATAGCTCCAATAATTACTTTAATTTCAATTTTTTCTTTTAAAAATATTCTAGCGATAAAAGGCTGCATTATTGGCAATGTACTAATAATAGCAACTCCATTTATTGGACTTGTTAATAATAACCCTACATGAAAAGATAGAGTTACCAGAAAAGGATTTAAAAGACCCATCAAAAAAGGTTTTATGCCAACTTTTTTAATTGAAAGATCAACTCTCATTAAAATACCAAAGATTAACATTAATATAAATGCAATAAAAAATCTTACTGCTAATAGATCGATTATAAAAAACTCTCTTAGCGCCAAGGTTACAAATGGAGGTCCTGATCCAAATCCAATTACAGCAAGTAACATTGAGAAATAACCAAGATTATTTTTTATAAAATTCATAATATTATAATTTTATAGTTATCACTTATATAGACATATAATAATATTAGTTTAAAGTTATTTTAATGAGTCAAGAAAGAGAAAATTTTCAATTAAGAAACTGGGAATTAGTATCAGTTAATCCGAATAATAGAAATTGGGTTTGGTCAGATTATTTTAATTATTGGGCAATAAGCATTCAAAGTGTAATAGGCTTTTCATTAATAGCTTCTTTTTATTTATTATACGATTTAAATTCTATTATTGTTTTATCAGGTTGTTTAATTGCAACTTTTTTAGTTTTTATTTTTGCAAGCATAATAGGAAAAACCTCACAAAGTAGCGGTTTACCTTTTCCAGTTATTCTCAGACTGTCTATGGGTTTTAATGGTGCGAGATATATAGGAATGATAAGAGGATTGGTTGGCATATTCATGTTTGGTGCACAAACATTTTTTATTTCAAAATCAATAGGATACATAATTCGAATATTTTTATATCAAGTGGACAATCAAATATTAAGTAATGAATATTTGTTAATGTTTTTCAATGGATTAAACCCATTAGATTGGTTTGCACTATTTATTACATTATTATTTCAAATTTATTTATTTACCAAAGGTCCTGAGGCAAATAGAATTTTTTTAAAGTTTTCAGCTCTTTTTGTTTACTTTGGTTTAGCTATTTTTTTTATAATGATAATTGCTGAAAATTATAATGAATTGGTTAATTCTTTAATACTTAGTACAAATGTAGAAAATGTAATTGCTAAAAAAAATCTTTCACCACTTTTTTATATTACAGGAACAATGTTTGCATATTTTTCTATTCTTATTGTTAATTATGGTGATTTTTCAAGATACGCAAAAAATAATAAAGAAATGAAATTGGGAAATTTTAGTTTAATTATCAATTTAATAATTTTTTCATTTTTTGCTCTATTGTTAACAATTGGTGCAGATATAATTTTAACAAAAAATTCAATTTCAACTGAAAGATTACTAACTAATCCTACCGATATAATTGCAAAATTTGACAATAGTGTTTTAACAGTATTTTCATTGATATTTATTTTAGTTTCTATGCTTTCAACTAATTTAATTGCAAATTATATACCTTCACAAAATGCATTAATTAATTTTTTACCCAATTCATTAACTTTAAATAAAACAGGTTATATAATTATTCTTTTTGGTTTATTAGTAGGAAGTTTTTGGTTATCAATATTTAGTCAATCAAACACTATATTTATTATTGATAATATAGCTGCATTTTTTGGACCAATTTTTGGAGTTATGGTTGCAGATTTTTATTATGTTAAAAAACAAAAAATTAACCATAAAGAACTGTTTTATCCTACAGAAAACACAGAATATATTTATTCTTCTGGATGGAACTATAAAGCAATTTATTCTTTAATTATTGGTTTTATTTTTTCAGCTTCTACGATATGGAATGTTAGTCTTAATTCTTTACAATCCTTTGGATGGATTATAGGAGCCTTAATTTCATTTATATTATATTTTCTTCTTAATAACGATCAATAATGAAAGCTTTAGTTTATACCGGTGTTGAAGAATTAATTTATAGAGAAGAAAAAAACCCAATTGAAAAAAATGGAGAAAGTATTCTAAAAGTCCATGCATCAGGAATTTGTGGTTCTGATATGCACGCATATCACGGAAAAGATGAAAGAAGAGTACCGCCATTAATTTTAGGTCATGAAGTAAGTGGAAAAATTTTAAATGGTAAATTTAAAGATAAAACTGCTGTACTCAATCCTTTAATTACTTGTGGAAAATGTGAATATTGCGCAAAAGGTAGAGAACACCTTTGTCAAGATCGTGTTCTTTTAGGAATGAATAAGCCACATGAAAGGCAAGGAGCTTTTGCTGAACTTATAACTGTTCCCAATCAAAATATTTATGAAATACCTGAAAAATTAGATGTTAAAGAAGCTGCAATAGCAGAACCAACAGCAGTTTCGTTGCATGCTGTATTAATGGCTGAAGTTTCGTCTAAAAAAACACTTTCTGAATGTAGAATTTTAGTTCAAGGAGCTGGAGCAATTGGTTTATTATGTTCCTTAATTTTATCAAAAATAAAAGACAACAATAACATTACAATTTCTGACCCAAACAATTTAAGACTAAAAGAATGTTCAAAATATATTGATTGCAAATTAGTTAACCCTTCCGATAAAGAAGTGAATACTGATGGATTTGATATTGTTTTTGACACTGTTGGATTAGAAATATCTAGACAACAAGCTATAACAGTTGTTAAACCTGGCGGATGTATAATTCATATAGGTCTTACTCAACCTTCTGGTCAATTCGATTTTAGAAAAGCAACGCTTCAAGAAGTAACATTTATAGGAACTTATTGTTATACAAACAATGATTTTAAAAATACTATTCAAATTTTAGCAAATAAAGAAATAGGCGATTTAAACTGGGTAGAATATAGAGATCTTAAAGAAGGAGCTCAAGCTTTTAAACAAATTCATGACGGAACTTGTTCAGCTCCAAAAATTGTATTGTTGCCATAATTTATTATTAAAATATCAAAAAAATATTGAAAACGTAAAATTATTATCTATAGAAGTTCAGTGATTAAATATTTATTTAAAATATGTTTTATTAGTCTAGCTTTAATTTTACCAGTTAAAGCTGAACCAATTCAAGTATTTGAATTTACAGATCAAGAATTAAAAACTCTAAAGGTTAGAAAAGTTAGAGGTGCTGATAATAAAACTAATTACATAATTGGAAGCAATGAAAATGGTAATTATTTAAAAGCTGAAGCTAATAATGCTGCTTCTGGACTTGGAAAAGAGATAAAAATAAATCTAAACTTGACGCCAATTATTAACATAACCTGGAAAGTAGAAAAAAATTTAGATGGTATTAAAGAAGATACAAAAAAAGGTCATGATTTTGCCGGAAGAGTTTTTGTAATTAAAAAAACAGGTGCAACTCCTTTATCCAATAGAGCGGTTAATTATGTATTTTCAAGCAATAACAAAGTAGGCAATAATTGGCCAAGTCCTTATACTAAAAAATCAATTGATAATGTTCTTTCCACAACAATAGATCACATGAATGAATGGGTTACCGTTAAGGCTAATGTGAAAAAAGATTTTAAAAAATTTCATGATTTAGATGTGAATGAATTAGATGGAATTGCTATTATGACAGATACTGACAATTCTAAAATGACAGCTATAACTTATTATCAAAATATATATTTTTCAGCAGATTAAATTATAATTTTAAATATTTTTTTAATCCGATACTAATGAAAGACAAAATTACAGCAGCTATAACATCTTCTATTGGTTTAGCAGAAGGATATCCGAAGTTCCATAATACGACACCTATTAACCAAATAATATAAATCTTCATACTTTAAAATCATTAGTATTAAAAAAATTGCTATTTTGATATGATTATTTAATGTCAAAGGAATTTGCACACGAAATTAAAGTGTATTATGAAGATACAGACTCAGGTGGAGTTGTTTATTATTCAAATTATTTAAAATTTTTAGAAAGAGCTAGAACTGAATTGATTAGCGCCATTGGATTGAGTAACAAAATACTACTAGACAAATATAAGACATTAATAATTGTTAAATCATGCAATATTGAATATATGAAGCCCGCTAAATTAGAAGATAAACTTCAAATTTATTCTTCAATT
>Ga0315327_10001998_pt1 | contig 10763 bp, 9 predicted proteins | sample M110032315metaG_FD_203460 | JGI IMG/M metagenome (GOLD analysis project Ga0315327, IMG submission 203460) | Ammonia-oxidizing marine archaeal communities from Monterey Bay, California, United States - M1 100m 32315 | ecosystem: Environmental > Aquatic > Marine > Coastal | place: USA: California... | reverse complement strand
ACGCTTGGTCACCTGGATGTCCTTTTCCGCACGTTCCATGCTGGCGGAGCGGTCGAGGATCAGGATAACGGTTTCCACCTTGCCTCCTCCCCAGCCGAAGAAGCCTCCTGCCAGGGGGCGGGCAATGGCGAAAACCAGCGTTGCGATGGCCAGGGAGCGCATGAGAAGGATGAGGAAGTGCTTGAGGCGCTTCTTGCCTCGCGATTCCTTGGTGGCTTTGAGGAGGAACTGCATTGCGCCCCACTCCACGGTGCGAAAGCGTCGACGGTTCAGCAGGTGAATGATGACGGGGATGGAGACCGCGAAGAGTCCCCAGAGCATTGCCTGTTGGAGGAAAGTCATCTTATTTTCGGCGGACAGTCCGGAAGAGATCTTCGTCGGGGATTAACGGAGCGCGTCAGTCTGCTCACCGGGAATCGATTGCATCTTGCCGGGTTCATCGGTTCCCCTTTTTTGGCAAGCGGTTTGTAAGGAAGTCGCGGAGGATCTCCTCGTAGTTCTGGTCCGAGGTGACCAGGTTGTAGTCTGCGTGTACGTCGTGGCACCTGGCCTCCACCGCGACGAGGAATTCCTGGATGGCGGAGGTGTACTCGTTGGCGATGAGATTGGGTTCCACGACGATGGAGGTGTCGTCCTCGAGATCGACAAAACGGTAGGGTCGGGTGAAATCGAAGTCGATCTCCTGCGGATCCATGAGGTGGAAGACCGCCACGTCGTGCTTACGGTAGCGAAGGTGCTGGAGAGCGTCACCTAAGGCGTCAGGGTCGCAGAAGAGGTCCGAGAGGATGAAGATGAAGGCGCGCTGCCCGACTTTCTCCGCCACGGTATGGAGGGCATCCACAAGGCCGGTTTCTCCCTTGGGTTCCAGTTCGCCGAGAACTTCGAAGAAGTTCTGCAGGTGGGCCGGGCGCCTGCTGGGAGGTAGTTCAAGGTGCAGGGTGTCGTCGCAGCAGGACAGGCCGGCGGCATCTCCTTGGTTGACGAGAAGGTAGGCCATGGTGCCCGCGAATTTCCGGGCAAATTGGATCTTGGAGTCGAATTCGCCGGAGGCGTATTTCATGGATCCACTGCAATCGACCACGAAATAGGCGCGCAGGTTGGTGTCAGCTTCGAACTCCTTGATGTAGTGGCGGTCGCTGCGGGCGTAAGCCTTCCAGTCGAGTCGACGCGTGTCGTCTCCCGCCACGTATTTTCGGTATTCGGCGAACTCCACCGAGGACCCACGATGGGGCGAGCGGTGCTTGCCTACTACGTTTCCGATCATGGCCAGGCGGGCCTCGACCGGCAGGGCCCCGAGGCGGGCGAGGACATCGGAATCGAGGAAATCGTATTTCACGACCCCTCGAGGTTCTCAAGATTGTGATTACTCATCGTAGAGTCGATTGTCCGGACTCTGAGTTCCCCCATCCGGGTCCGCGTCCCCTAATCTTCCCTCATTTCCTCCATCAGGCGCTCGACGACCTTCTTGGAAGTCATGCCCTGCGACTCAGCGGCGAAGTTGGTGATAACGCGATGGGAGAGGACGGGGATGGCCACGGCCTCAATGTCTTCCAGAGAGGCCATATAGTTTCCGCGCAGGGCTGCCCGACCCTTGGCTCCCAGCACGAGATACTGAACCGCCCGGGGGCCTGCTCCCCATCCTACGTATTCCTTGATCCAGGCGGGGGCATCATCGGAGGCGGGGCGGGTCTTGCGCACGATCTCGACGGCGTAGTCGTAGATGTGATCGGGAACGGGCATGCGGCGTACCAGTCGCTGGAAATTGAGAACCTGTTCACCGGAGATGAGAGCATTGAGAGGTTCGCGATCAACCCCGGTGGTTTCCCGGGCGATGCGGCGCTCTTCATCCTCGGAAGGATAGTCGACTTCGATGAGGAACATGAAGCGGTCAAGTTGTGCCTCGGGGAGCGGATAAGTTCCCTCCTGCTCGATGGGGTTCTGGGTAGCCAGAACGAAGAAAGGCTTGTCGAGGTCGTAGGTGCGACCCAGGACGGTGACCTTGTTTTCCTGCATGGCCTCAAGGAGAGCTGACTGTGTCTTGGCCGGGGCCCGGTTAATCTCGTCAGCGAGGAGGAGGTTGGCAAAGACGGGGCCTTTGACGTATTCGAACTCGCGTTTTCCGGTGACGGCACTCTCCTGAATGATGTCGGTACCCGTGATATCGGCCGGCATCAGGTCCGGAGTGAACTGAATGCGGCTGAAGGAGAGATGCATGCACTCGCCCACGCTGGAAATGAGGAGAGTCTTGGCCAGGCCGGGGACGCCCATGAGCAGGGCGTGGCCACGGGAGAAGAGGCAGATGGCCAGCTGTTCGACCACCTCATTCTGGCCGATGATGACTTTGCCCAGCTCGTCTTTGAGAGACTGGTAGAGCGTTCCCAGCTCATCGATGGCAGCGACATCGTCAGGAGGCAGGTTATCCGGGGTGTCCGAAGCGGGGTTGTCGGGGGCGGGGTTGTCGGGGGCGGGAGCTTCGGCACTGGCGGGGGGTTCCAGGGGATCGGGCGAATCTGCAGGGCGGGAGTCCATGAGGTTGGCGAATAGTGTGTATCAGTTAAACGACGCTACCGGCCCCGGTTGTTTTGTCTAGCGGGGATTCCGGCCGCAGCGGCTCGGATCGCATGGGAAGTGCACCGTCCGGGATGGGAGAGCATTGGTGCCCTTCCGGTGCCGGAGGGAGGCGGACGGAGGCCGGGAGAATGCCTCGGCAGGGGAGCTGGAGGCTTCGGCCCCTTTAAAATCGAGGATTTCCGCTTGCCAGCAAGGGCTGCTCTGCTAAATAGCCCGGCCCCTTTCGCGTCAGGCCCCTCTGGCGCGTTCACAACGCCTCCACACTATATGGCACGTATTTTCGGAATCGAGATCCCCAACGAGAAGCGCATCGAAGCTTCTCTCTGCTACATCTACGGAGTCGGGCAAACCACAGCCCTGAAGATCCTGGAGCAGGCCGGAGTGGACTGCAACCTGCGGACAGGGGAACTCTCTGAAGAGCAGTTGGTGAAAATCGCGCAGGCAATCCAGAGCCAGGAGATCGCGATCGAGGGTGATCTCCGCCGGGAGATTCAATCTGCCCTCAAGCGCCTCTCTTCCATCAACTGCTACCGGGGACAACGGCACAAGCGGGGTCTTCCGGTTCGCGGTCAACGCACCCGGACCAACGCCCGCACCCGGAAGGGCCGCAAGAAGACGGTGGGTGCCAAGAAAGTGATCTAAGCAATGACGACGAAATATTTGTCCCACCCCGCTCATGGCCGAGGAAGATAATAACAAGCCGGATACGCCTGAAGAGGCCGCGGCGGAAGAGAAGCCTGCGGCGGAAGAGAAGCCTGCGGCGGACGAGAAGCCTGCGGCCGACGAGAAGCCTGCGGCTGACGAGAAGCCTGCGGCCGACGAGAAGCCTGCGGCCGAAGAAAAGTCTTCTGCCAGTGACGGCAAACCTGAGAGAAAATCCGAGGCGGAAGGCGAGGAGTCTGCCAAAGCCAAGGAAGGTGAAGGGGGCGAAGGCGGGAAGAAGGAAGAGAAGAAAGATATTTTCGCCGAGATCATGGGCGAAGAGGCCGCCGATGCGCTCAAGATTCACAAGGCCAAGAAAAGCAAGAACATTGCCAGGGGGATTATCCATATCGCGGCCACCTTCAACAATACGATGATAACCATCACCGATGAATCCGGAAATACGATCGGGTGGTCGAGTTCCGGCAAGATGGGATTCAAGGGATCCCGTAAGAGCACGGCCTATGCTGCCCAGGTGGTTTCGCAGGACGCCTGTCGCCAGGCCATGGGCCACGGCCTGAAGGAAGCGGAGATTCGGGTCAAGGGGCCGGGGGCCGGCCGTGAGTCAGCGGTGCGCGCGGTGCAGGCCATCGGCATCGATGTGTCCGGAATCAAGGACGTGACGCCCATTCCCCACAATGGTTGCCGGCCTAAGAAGGCCCGCCGGGTGTAACGAGAACTCAATAACCAAAGAATAAACCTTTTCCCTCATGGCACGTTACACCGGTCCCAAGGACAGAATCAGCCGCCGCTTTCTGGTGCCGCTGTTTGGTTCGTCCCGCGCTCTTGAGCGCCGCAACTATCCTCCCGGCCAGCACGGTCTCCGCGCCGGTCGCCGCAAGAAGTCCGAATACGCCATCGCGTTGGGCGAGAAGCAGAAGCTCAAGTTCCAGTATGGAGTCTTGGAAAAGCAGTTTCGCGGTTGCTACGAAGAAGCCGCCCGTCGCCGGGGGGTGACCGGCGATATCATGCTGCAACTTCTTGAGACCCGCCTCGATAATGTGTGCTTCCGCCTTGGGCTTGGAAACACCCGTCAGGCCGCCCGGCAGCTGGTTGGCCATGGCCACGTGCTGGTCAATGGCAGGAAGCTGGACGTCCCCAGCTACCACTGCAAGCCAGGCGACAAGATCAAGATCGGGCCCAAGCCCTCATCGCAGCAGCTGGGGCTCCGGATGATGGATCTCACCCAGGCGATTGCCCTCAAGGACTGGCTCGCCCTGGAGCGGGAGACTATGGAGGGCGTCGTCGCGCGCCTCCCCGAAGTCGAGGACATCGATCCCCTGGTCAACGTCCAACTGATCGTGGAGCTTTACTCCCGTTAACGAGCAGGTTGGCAAACAGACAGAGAATCCGAAAGGCCTTGCAACAATGCGGGGCCTTTTTTGTGGAGCTGAGGGGCAGCAGGGCACATTCTCGAAGGGCCAACCACCGAATTCCGTATGAATCACTACTCCCAGGCCGGCACTTCAGCTTGAAACATGAAGTTTGAAACTTGAAGCTCAGGAAAATGGCTGACGATAAAGAGCGCAAGACTCTCGAAGAACGAAACCAGATGAGTGACCTGGAGCGTCTTCGGCACTCGTGTGCGCACGTAATGGCGACCGCGATCGCCAGACTCTGGTCCGATGCCCAGTTCTCGGCCGGACCGCCGGTGGAAGGAGGGTTTTACTACGATGTCGATCTAGCGCACCGCATTTCGCCGGATGATTTTCCCGCCATTGAGGCTGAGATGAAGAAAGTGGTGAAGGAGAATCAGGTGTTTGAGCGGGAAGTGGTCAGCCGCGAGGAGGCCTTGGACCTGGCCCGGAAAGGGCGACTGGCCGCCCTGGGCGAGCGCGATACTCCTTCAACCTTCAAGGTCGATCTTTTGGAGGATATCCCGGATGACGAGGAGATCTCCATTTTCAAGAATGGGGATTTCTGGGATCTCTGCGCGGGTCCGCATGTGGGACGGACGGGAAACTGCAAGGCCTTCAAGCTGATGAGTGTGGCCAGTGCTTTCTACAAGGGCGATGCAGACAATCCGCAATTGCAGAGAATCTATGGAACCTGCTTCAAGAACAAGACTCTACTGAGTGAGCATCTTGAGCGACTGGAGGAAGCGAAGAAGCGTGACCATCGGCGTCTGGGCAGGGAACTGGGTCTCTTTCATTTCGATGAGATGGTCGGGCAGGGCCTGCCCCTGTGGAAACCCAAGGGAGCCATCATCCGGCGCCAGTTACAGGACTTCATCGCGGCCGAACTGGACAAGCAGGGTTATCATCAGGTCTTTACGCCGCATATCGGCAGACTGGACCTCTACCGCACCAGCGGACATTTCCCCTATTACGAGGAGAGCCAGTATCCACCCTTTGCCGAGCGCGAAGCCCTCAGGAAACTCTCTGACGACGACAGCAGCTGCGGTGATCTCATGAATGCGCTGCGGAAAGGAGAGGTGGAGGGTTTCATGTTGAAGCCCATGAACTGTCCGCACCACATTCGCATCTTTGCAAGTGATCACCACAGCTACCGCGATCTCCCGGTGCGACTGGCTGAGTTCGGTACCGTCTACCGTTGGGAGCAAAGCGGAGAACTCGGAGGCATTACACGGACGCGTTCCTTCACGCAGGACGATGCTCACCTCTTCTGCACCCCGGAGCAGCTAAGTGAAGAAATCCAGGGCTGCCTGGGTCTGGTCAAGACGGTCTTCGGGGCCTTGGGAATGTCGGACTACGCCGTGCGGCTTTCTCTGCGCGATCCCGATTCCTCCAAATACGTGGGGGATCCTGCCAATTGGGACAAGGCGGAGGAGGCCTTGCGGGATGCAGTTCAAACCCTGGGTGTGGACTACACGGAAGAGCCCGGGGAAGCCGCATTCTATGGGCCCAAAATCGATTTTGTTGTGAAGGATGTGATTGGGCGTGAGTGGCAGCTTGGCACCGTGCAGGTGGACTACAACCTGCCTGAGCGATTCGATTTGAGTTATATCGGGGCGGACAACACGCCGCACCGTCCGGTCATGATTCACCGTGCACCCTTCGGATCACTGGAGCGCTTTATCGGGCTTCTCATTGAACACTTCGAAGGGAAGTTTCCGGTCTGGCTCGCACCCGAACAGGTTCGCGTGCTCTCTATTTCGGAGAAGCACAACGCTTACTCCGAAGGAGTGGTGCGCATGCTCGCAGAAGCCGGGGTCCGGGTGGCAAGCAATCTTGCGGCAGACAAGATAGGAGCCAAGATTCGTCTTGCGAGGCTGGACCGTGTACCCTATATGCTCGTTATTGGCGCGCGCGAGGAAGAGTCACAAAGCGTAAGCGTGCGCCATCGGGATCGCGATGATCTCGGCACCATGACTCTTAATGATTTTGTCGGCCAAATATGCGAAGAGATCCAAAACCGCTCGCTGTGAGCGGGACTGAGCTGTGTTGCTTTCAATGATGCAGCGACTCGTTGACCTCGGCCTTGGCAAGACGCCCGGAGCACCTCTGCGTCTCCGTTCGCGGATGCATTCCGCACCCTCAACAACACGGGAGAGACACTATCGCTAAGAAAAAGAAGAAGAGATTTCGTCCGCGTCGGGACATGACGCGGGTTAATGAGCGGATCAGAGCCCCACGTGTGCGGGTCGTATCCGGCAAGGGTGAACAACTCGGGGTCATGGATACCCGGGAGGCTGTCCAGAGAGCCAAGGCTATCGGCCTTGACTTGGTGGAAGTTGCTTCCAAGGCCGATCCTCCGGTATGCCGTGTGGTCGACTACGGAAAATGGAAGTACGAACAGTCGAAGCTCAAGAAGACAAGTAAGAGCAAGTCGGTCACGCGCCTCAAGGAGATCAAGTTCCGGGTGCGGACCGAGCAGCACGACTACAATATCAAACTGGGGAGGATCGAGGCCTTCCTCGCAGAAGGTCACAAGGTGCGTGCGCAGTTGCAGTTCCGTGGCCGGGAAAATGCTCACCGGGAAATCGGGTTCGAAAAAATGGAGCGCATCAAGGGGGACATCACGGCCATGGCGAATGTTGACCAGGAGCCCAAGCTGGTTGGACGAAACGTCGTGATGGTCCTCTCGCCACTCCCGGCCAGCCAGCAGGTACGCAAATTCAATTTGAGTCATGGTGACCTGATAGAGGAAGATGACTTCGAGGAAGATGACGATCTTGACGAGGAACACGAGGGAGCCGAGGGAGCCGAGGGAGCCGAGGGAGCAGAGGGAGCAGAGGAAGCAGAGGAAGCAGAGGAAGCAGAGGAAGCAGAGGAAGCAGAGGAAGCAGAGGAAGCAAAGGAGTAGCGAGGTGGTCGTTTCCTTCTCCGGTTTATACCCGGTGACCTGGTCCTGTTGGATATTGCCGGCAATCTGATCGACACCGGTGAAGCCGGGCGCGCGCTGGAGTTGCTCCTGGAAACGTGGGAGCCAGGACTATCGCGATAGCCCTCGGCAGCTCTTCTCTCAAACCGCGGGGTGCCAGCAATCCCGCCCTGAACGGGTGTTCCTGCGGGGAATCCAGGGAAATTCCGCACTGGTAAAAAAGTTGATCGGACAAGGAAATTGAGTGAGAGATCGATCGGGGGCATACTGCCTGGGCTTTCCCGCGCGAGTCGAATGTCCCAGCAACTCTACAACCTGCTTTCGGGGGCGTGGCCCTTGGTGGCCGAAAGCCGGGAACGTGACGTGGTCAAACCCGAAGGGATGGATGAACTGTGGTCGGTGGGTTGGCGCCATTTTGGGACAGATTTCTTCCGGGCCAGTCTCATGAGTGATGGGGTGCGCCTCAAAAGGCAGATCGCTCTGCGAATCGAAGTGGCCCAGTTCATGAGATCAAGAAGTCAACGACGAACCTTCCGGAAGAACCGGGATGTGGATCTCAGCTTTGACAGTGCGGTCCCCGGGGAGGCCGAGAGCCGCCTTTTCGACAACCACAAGATGCGTTTTGCGGGCAACGTCCCGGATTCTCTCGCGGACTTCCTGGGAACCCAGCCGGACGGGCGTCCCTGCGAATGCCTGCAGTTGAGCGTTCGTCTGGAGGGCAGGCTGATTGCGGCCAGTTTCTTTGCTCTCGGGCGACAGGCATGTTCCAGTATCTATGCGGTGTTTGATCCGGAGTTTTCGCATCGTCGCCTGGGAGTGTTCACCATGCTGGCCGAACTTGAGTTCGCCAGGGAACAGGGCTTCCGGTTTTATTACAGTGGCTATGCCACGGTGGAGTCGAGTTGCTACGACTACAAGAAGCAGTTTGGGGCATTGCACTACTACGACTGGGAGGGGCGCTGGTTGCCAGTCGGGGAACTGAGAGTCTGAAGTCAACCCGGAGGGAGATCCTGTTGCATTCCGCGTGATATTTCATACGATACGTGCCGCCCATGAGCGTGATTGAGAGACGGACAATGCTGTGCGGATCTGCCTTGACGGGAGCTTCGTTCCTTCTTCCCCGGCGGGGGCATGGAGCGCGGGATCCCAGGACGGTCAAGACTGTTTCGATTTTTCATACCACCGATCTGCATGGACATATCCGTCCGACCCGGACCTACCGGGGGATCGTGAACGTGGGGGGGCTGGCCCGTTGTGCCTCGCAGATTCGACAGTGGCGGAAGACCAATCCCCACTCCCTGCTGCTTGACATGGGGGATGTGTATCAGGGCACGGCGGTAGGTTGGATCACCCGTGGCCGTCTCATGATCGATCTCTTCAACAAGTTGCAGTATGATGCGTGGGTTCTCGGGAATCACGAGTTCGACTGGGGCCCGGAGGTCGTCCTCGATGCGGTGACGCGTTCCGCCATGCCGGTGCTGACGGGGAACATCAACCTTGAGGGAAAGCCATCCGGAACACTGGAGGATTCGTCCCATCCCCTGGCCCGGATCATTCCCCACCTGGTGAAGACGGTGGCGGGGTTCCGGATCGGCCTGATTGGCCTGACTACCCCGGGTCTGCCCTACTGGCTACGTCCGGAGTTGCTCAATGGCTACGAGGCGATCGACCCCGTAAAGACCCTGCGGACGAGCCTGAAGTATCTTCGAGAGGAGGCCAAGGTGGATGCCGTGGTGGTGTGCGGACACATGGGGCTGAAGGAGACCGATGATTTTGCAAATCCGGTGCAGGCCCTGCTTGAGGGGGAAGATGGACCGGACATCTACCTCGCCGGACACACCCACCGGGACCAGGGTAGCAGGTTTGTAGACGGGACACTCTATAGCCAGGCGGATTACTTCGGGATCCACTGTGGGCGGGTGGACCTTTCCTTTGATGTTGAGAGCCGGAGAATCGTGGAGAAGCGAGCCTATACCGTGCTGATGGATGAACGTCTTCCGGAGGATCCGCTCGTACTGGAAATTGCGGGGAAGGACCTGGACGATGCCAGAGGCTACCTCTCGGGTGAAATGGGGGAGTTGGCGGTTGAATTGTCTGACAGGCAACCAGCTCCCGGAATGCCAAGTCCGCTGCAGACCCTGATTTCCTCCGCCGTGCTGCACACTGCCGCCAAGCACAAGCTTGACCCGGATGGTGTCTTTCATGGCACCTTCGGGAGCGGCACCCTTGCAGTGGGGAAGAAGACAGTCGGGGATGCCTGGTCGATCCTTCCCTACGACAATCGTCTGGTGGCTCTCTACCTCACCCGGGAAGAGCTGGTGGGCGTGCTCAATGAATCCTTCCAGGGGGGAGGTGATCGCGCCCTCTTCGGTTTCGAGGTGCAGGTGACAGAGGCCGGGGCCGCCAGGGGCGAGACAAGGAAGAGTCGCTTCGTGCGCGGCCTGCAGTGCCTGCGTCATCCGGGTCCCCGTCCGGCTGGACACCGTTACTGCATCATCTTCAATTCCTATGACGCACAATCAGGGGGCAAGAAGCTCATGCGCCTCCGGGCCCTCGCCCAGAGGCCCGAGTGCAAGGCCAGCCTCCTGCCGCCGAGCAGTCGACAGGCCTTGATTGACTTCTTCGCGGACGCAGGGACGGTCACCGCCAGTCATCTGGCTCCAGGTCCGGTTCAACCGGCTGCGGACAAGAAGGACCGGTGATGATGCTGCGAGTCCGTGAACATGGTATCCGGCTCGGAGAGGCTTCATTGCGGGGGGAAGGTTTGTGGACCTGCCCCGGCCGTCCCCGCAGGCTGGATCAGTGCTTCAGATCGTGCTGGCCGCGGCCCGGAGGAGATCCTCCGTGGTCTCCCAGTCGATGCACTTGTCGGTGATGGATTGACCGTAGGTGAGGTCCGGAAGGGGTTGGGGAAACTTCTGGTTCCCGGCTACGAGATTGCTCTCCAGCATGGCGCCAACGATCCCTTTGTTACCTGCAGCCCGCTGACGGATGATCTCTTCGAACACGGCGGGCATATTCTCGTGATTTTTCCCGCAGTTGGCGTGGGAAGCATCGATCATCACGGAGGCGGGGAATCCTGCTTCCCCGATCTTTACGAGAGCGTCCTGAACGTTCGTTTTGTCGTAGTTGGGACCGTCCTCACCACCCCTCAGGATGACATGGCAGTCGGGGTTGCCGGAGGTCGAAATGGCGGAGGCAACTCC
>Ga0315327_10001997_pt1 | contig 10765 bp, 10 predicted proteins | sample M110032315metaG_FD_203460 | JGI IMG/M metagenome (GOLD analysis project Ga0315327, IMG submission 203460) | Ammonia-oxidizing marine archaeal communities from Monterey Bay, California, United States - M1 100m 32315 | ecosystem: Environmental > Aquatic > Marine > Coastal | place: USA: California... | reverse complement strand
TAAACCTGGCATGGCCACTGGTATAAAAACTTTTAATAACATTTGCATATGGTTTGCTCCATCTATTAAAGCTGCTTCATCTATTTCTTTAGGTATTGATGAAAAGTATCCAATCATTAACCAAGTACAAAATGGTACACTTAAAGTTGGGTAAACTAAAACAAGCACCCAATAACTATTAAGAAGGCCCAACCATCCAACTATTTTAAAGAGCGGTATAAATAATAGAGTGTCTGGAACTAAATAAGTTAAAAATATTCCAGTAGCCAAAACTCCAGAACCCCAAAACCTCAACCTTGATAAAGAATAAGCAGCCAAAACACTTATTACCATAGTTATAATCACAACAGATATTGTTACAATTATGGTGTTTTTAAAAAACGTTAGAAAAGGAGTTTCGGTAAATAAATATTTATAATGTTCAAAAGTTAAACCTTGATTTATTAACCAAGGATTAGAAGATAATTCTGCTATCTCTTTATTAGTTTTTAATGAGGTAACCAACATATAATAAGGTGGAAACAAAAAGAAAATAACAAACAATATTAAGCAACCATAAGCAGCAAATAATGCCCATTTTCTATTATTATTTATACTATTTCTATAAGAGAGAATTTTCATTATACCTCATTCGTTCTTTTTCTTACATTACGTAAAATAATAAATGATAAAACTGCCAATACAGGAAACATAAATAAAGATACCGCTGCACCAAGAGGGATATCACCGGATTCTATTCCAACTCTAAAAGCATATGTTGCAAAAAGATGAGTTGTATCTATTGGGCCACCTCTTGTCAAAACTCTAACAATATCAAAATTAGCAAAAGTGACAATTATAGAAAAAAGTATTGTAATTGAAATTATATTTTTCATCATTGGAAGCGTAATAAAAAATAATTTCTGCCAATAATTAGCTCCATCTATAGAAGCTGCTTCATATAAATCTTCTGGAATAGACTTCAAAGCAGCTAAATACATAATTAAGAAGAAAGGAGCTCCAACCCATATATTAACTAAAATAATTGAAAATCTTGCCCAAAAAGTTTCACTTAACCATGGTATTGCGTCAATTGATAATTTTTCTAGCGCCCAATTTAAAGCACTATAAGTAGGCTCAAAAAGCCACCACCAGCCTAATGTAGATAAAGCAGGAGGAATAACCCATGGAATTAATAACATTCCACGCCATTTTCTTTGGCCTTTTGACGGTAGTTCATTTATCGAATGTGCTGCAATAAAACCTATTAAAGCTTTAAAGAATACTGCTACTAATGCAAAAAATATGGATTGCTGAACAACCAACCAAAATGTTTCTCTTTTAAATAAAAACAAAAAATTAGCTAAGCCTACAAATTTAGTTTCAGCCTTATTTAACGTAGCCAGAAATATAGAATAAAAGAATGGATATATTATCAAACAAACAACCATTAAAATTAATGGCAGACACATAAAAAAAGCAATACGGGGTTTTTGCTTTAACCAAATAAGTAAATTATTTATGTTCATTATCCTCTCATAACGCCTTCTAACTCATTTTCTGCCCATCTAATTCCTTTTTTTATAGACTGTCCCTTTGAAGTTATTCTAGCTACTAAATTAGCAATAATATATTGTGTTGTGATTTGTGATGCTATTTCAGGCGGAGCAGGATAGCCGGGGGCAACAGGAACTTCATCACCCCTCATCGGATAATTATAAAGAACTCCATCAGGAGGAGAGGCATCTACCCATGTTTGATTATCTTTAAAATGAGAAATAATCAGGGGTATATCATAGCCTTGTGAAGCTTCTACACAAGCATCAACAACTGGTTTCTCTGAAACATATCTTAGTAAATCCTTAGCAGCTGATTTATTTTGAGCAAAACTCCATATACCCCAAAATTGTGAATTATCAGGCCTAAATCTTCCTTTAGGTCCTCTTGGAGCGTCATGATGCCATAAATTTTTAGCTACGTCAGGATTATCTCTTTTTGCCACAGCCCATGCACTGGCTGGATTTGAAATAACTGAACCTTCACCTGAAATAATCCAGCGATTGTTACTAGAATCATCCCATGCATATACACTCTTAGGCATAAATTCTGTTAATTTTTTTAGATATTCCAATACCTCCCTCACCGAGTCAGAATCAACTGAAATATCTCCGTCCTTATTTACTAGTTCTGCGCCATAAGCTGTAAATAAAGAGCTTAACCAACGACTATCAGGAGTAGCTCCTATAGTAGCTCCAAAAGGCCTACCAGCATTATATAATTTTTCTGCAGCTATTAAAAATGTATCATAAGTCCAATTATTTATAAGTTCTTTATTTCTATTTTCGTTAGCTGGAAACATTTCCTTTAGATCAATACCAGCATGTTCTTTAAATAAGTCAAAACGAGAAACAAAAGAATCAAAAAAGGATCCGGTTGGAGCCGGTGCTCCTCTCCAGTGTCCATCTAAATGAGCATAAAAACGTGCTGAATCTAATAAAGGTCCATGTTTATTTATTATATCTTCAACCACATCATCAATTGGTTCTAATCTATGCTTAAACATAGTTCCAAACCAAGTAGGTAACGAAAATATATCGTGACCGGTTTGAGCTCTTGATTCCGCTTGTGCTGTTAAAAGCAACTTATTCCCTATAGAAGTAATAAAATCTACCTTAACTTCAACTCCATTCTTCTCTCCCCATTTGACAAGAATATGTCTTAGCTTATCATCCGCTCCAGGGATCCAATGAGACCATATTCCTAATAATAATTTTCCTGCTGAATGGGCTGTTTTCACATATGGAGCAGCTATTGTATATCCACCTGCTGCACTAATACCCTTTACAAATTTTCTTCTATTTAAATATGCTTTTTTCAATTCCATTTCCTCCTCAAAACTGAGTTTAATTTGATATGATTACAAATAAGGTAATTAAGTTTAATAATATTTTAGGAGAATATACAAATAATATTTAAGAAAAATGGACTAGTACTGTACTAAGTTGTATTTTTATTCACAAAAACAAAAAACGATATAATAAAAGTAAAGAATAAATAAATGAAAATTACTAAATTTCTGAATATATTAATTTTAACTATATTTGTTTTTAATATAAATTATGTCAAATCAGAAGATAATCTAATTCCACTAAAAGATTTGTATAAACAACAAAATTTAAAATCAGAAATAGGTAAACTAAAGTATCTTTCAAATTTTTCTTTGCAATGTGGTAGTTTATTTCAAGCTATTAATGAAGTAATACCCAATAATAATATATTATTAGCTTCAATAAACCTACAAGAAGGGGCAATTATTACTAACATTATGATTAAAAAAACGGAACAGAGAAAAATTAAAGAAGAAATAGATGAACAAATAATTTTTATGAAAAATAAATATGTAGACTTAATGAATAAAAATAAAAAAGTTAACGGAGAATATATTATTGGTTCAGATATAATATCTAATGATCAAAAAATATGTAAAAAATTTGTTCCTAGATTTTATAAATTTTTAAGAAGTAATAGTTTTACAATTAAAAAATAATTTCGATAAGAAATGGTCCATTTTTTTTTATGCCAATATCTAATGCATCCAAAAGATTTTTGCAGTCATTAACTTTTATTGCTTCTACACCCATTCCTTTTGCAATATTTACCCAATCTAAATATGGTCTGTCTAATGTTAACATATCCACTGCTCTTGGGCCTGGATTTTGAACTCCAACATTGGTAAGCTCACCCCTCAATATTTCATAAGTACGATTAGCAAATATTAATATAGTAATATCTAAATTTTCTCTAGCCATAGTCCACAAAGACTGAACTGTATACATTCCACTTCCATCACCCTCTAATAAAATTACTTTTCTATCAGGACATGCTACTGCTGCTCCAATTGCAACAGGCATACCATACCCTATAGCGCCTCCTCTATTATTTAACCAGTCATGGGGCGGCGCACCAGCAGTTGCAGGAAAAAAGTCTCTTCCTGTAGTAACTGATTCATCCACTACTATAGCATTTTCAGGAAGTTTATTACCTATAGCTAAAGCTAATTTTTCCTTAGTTATATTTCCATTTGGCACTTCTGGTCTTTTATATTCTGCAAGAAATTTAGGTGATTCATTTATAGCACCTAATTCAACTGCAAGATCAGTTAACGCAGATAGAATATCTTCATGTATATCCGCTAGACTCATTATAGATACATCTTCCCTATACAGTAAACTTGGTTTATCTGGATAGCCAAAAAATGCTACAGGAGGTTTTGAACCTACTAAAACTAATTGTCCAGCTTTATCTAACATAGCTAGTGCTCTATCAATTACACCTGCCCCAGGTATTCTAAGCATATCTAATCTACCTGCACCTCTAGATAAACGAGAATTAGCGGCTTCTGTAATTATTCCGCATCCAGTCTTTCTTGAAATTTTACCAGCGAGTAAAGTTGCTTCTTCGGTTAGAGCTCTCCCTCCTAAAAGTAGAGTAGAATGCTTACCATTACAAAGAAACTTAGCTATATTTCGAATGGTTTCTTTATCAACTTTAGTTTTACAAGCAGAATCTTTAGCTTTAATAATATCTCCTCCTTTTCCCCATGCAGTGTCAGCTGGCAAAATAAGAGAAGATATTTGGCCAGGTGCTTTTTTAGCATGCTCTATGGCTTCAGCACCATCTTTAGATAATTCTTCTGATTTTTTTGAAGTTTTAACCCAATGCGACATAGGTTTTGCTATTGCTTCTATATCTGATGTTAAAGGAGATTCAAGCTTCAGATGCTGTAAAGTATGCTGCCCTATTATATTAACCATTCCTGAATTAGCTTTTTTAGCGTTATGAATACTAGCCAATCCATTAGCTAAACCTGGCCCTAAATGTAATAAAGTGGAGGCAGGCTTTCTACTCATTCTAAAATATCCGTCTGCAGCACCTGTAATAACACCTTCAAATAAACCCAATACACATCTAATTCCAGTAACTTTATCTAAAGCACCTACAAAATGCATTTCAGATGTTCCAGGGTTCGAAAAACAAACATCTACTTTATTATGAACAAGGGTTCTTACTAAACTTTCTGCGCCATTCATTTTTAATTTAGATTTCATTTCCTATATTAATTAACCTTTAATTGTTTGGACATACTTGAATATTTTTTAAACAATATTTTATTTGCTTCCAATTTAATTGCCTTTTTTCTCTACTTAAAAGGTCTTTTACAAATAATACATATTGCTGGAAGCTCACTTTTATTCATTTAAAATATTTGTTCTTAAATAATTATTTTTTTGCATCAGCAATCTCTCTTTTAGATGCTTGCGTTAAAAGCGCTGCATCTGCAGAAATTGTTCCTAAGTCGTACCCTATATTAAAACGTTCTTTAACAGTTTTACCATCTGGGCAGTGAATACCAGTTTTAATATTATATTTTTTACAAGTCTCCGCTATATGTTTGATACAATCCTCTACTTCCTTCTCATAAGTAAATGGAACATAGCCCATCGTAACTGCTAAATCACTTGGACCCACATAAACAGCATCTAATTCTTCTACTGATAATATTTTATCTAAATTATCAACTGCTTCAGATGTTTCAATCATTGCGAAATTAAGTAAAGTATCATTTGCATGTTGAAAATAATCATCCCCTGCGTAAATTCTAGCTCTTACAGGCCCAAAGCTTCTATTTCCTCTTGGAGCATATCTACATGCAGAAACAAACTTTACGCATTCCTCTTGTGTATTTACCATTGGGCAGATTATACCATAAGCTCCAGCATCTAAACATTTCATGACCATACTGGGGTCATTCCAAGGAACTCTTACCATAGGAGTTATATTATATGCAGAAATGGCTTGTAACATTTCAACAACTTTTTGATATCCCACTAGTCCGTGTTGCATATCTAAAGTAATACTATCAAACCCAGAAGCAGCCATGATTTCAGAACTAAAGGTATTTGCTATTGAAGACCAACCATTTACTATTGGTTTACCATTTTCCCAAGCATTTTTTATTCCATTTTTCTTCATAATAACCTCCATATAAATTTTTAAGGTTTTATTTTATCATGAATTAGAACTATGTACCACAAAATGTTTGAGTAACTATTTGGTTAGCATCAGGAGATCTTTTATAATTTTTATATTGTTTCTGTTCATCATATGGTTTGGTTAAAACTTTATTTAGCATTTCAAAATATGAATAATCTCCTTTTAATGCTTCACTTATAATTTCTTCAATTATATGATTTCTTGGTATATACGCAGGATTAATAGAATTAATAAATTTAAAAATATTTTTATTATCTTTATCTTCTAAAGATAATCTATTTTTCCATTTATCAATCCAGTCGTTAATTTTATTTTGATTTAAGAAATAGTTTTTAAATTGCATATCATTATTATTAATAACTAATTTGCTAAGACTTCTAAACGTTAAAGAAAAATCAGTTTTATTTATTTCCATTAAATTTAATAAGGCATTAATCAATTCTTCATCATTTTCATATTCTTTTGCTAATCCTATTTTATTTCTAAAAATTTTAATCCAATATGATTTATATAAACTAGGAAATTCATCTACTGCATTTTGTGCTAAACTGATTGCCTTTTTTTCATCTTCATTAATTAAGGGTAACAAGCAAGATGCAAAACAGGCTAAGTTCCAACGTATTATTTCTGGTTGATTTCTATATGCATATCGTCCTGTTTGATCAATTGAACTAAATACTTTATTGGAATTATACTCATCCATAAACGCACAAGGACCATAATCTATTGTTTCTCCAAAAATAGAAGTATTATCTGTATTCAATACTCCGTGTATAAAACCTATTCCCATCCATTTTGAGACTAAAAGAGCTTGGCGTTTAATAACTTCTTTTAACAAACTTAAATAAGGGTTATTATCTCTAGCACAACTGTCATAGTGCCTATTTATTACATAGTCAGCTAAAATTTTTAAAGCTTCTAGATCATGCCTAGCAGCAAAATATTGAAATGTCCCCACCCTTACATGGCTATAAGCAACTCTAGTTAAAATTGCACCAGGAAATTCTTCTTCTCTATAAACATTTTCTCCTGTTGACATTGCTGAAAGAGCGCGCGTAGTTGGGACACCCATATTTTGCATAGCTTCACTTAAGGCATACTCTCTTAAAATAGGCCCTAACCAAGCACGGCCATCACCCATTCTAGAAAATGGTGTAGGGCCACAGCCTTTAAGTTGAATATCACGCCTATCACCTTTTACATCTATTACTTCTCCTAAGAGTATAGCTCTACCATCTCCTAATTGAGGTACCCAATGGCCAAACTGATGACCTGCATAAGCCATTGCAATAGGTTTTGACCCATCCAATAATAAATTTCCTGATAAAACCTTTTCACAATCTATTGATTCTAGATTTATACCTAAAGAATCAGCTAGTCGCATATTTAATTTTATAAGATTAGGGTTTTTTACTGGTGTAGGATTAACATTTGAATAAAACTTTTCAGGTAAGCGAGCATAACTATTATCAAATTTAATTTCTTCAGAGTTCTTAAAATTTTTATTCATTGATTATAAATTCCTGTAAAAAATAAAATACTACTTTATTATAAATACTATTCTATATTATATAAATTATTTTAAAAAACTAGATAGTACTATACAATATTGACTAATTTTATGTAATATTATTTGATTGAGTGAAATGTAATATAATTAATAATAATGTAAGCCTATGCAGAAAAATGATTTATTAAAAAGATTTATTGAAGTAAGAAAAGATAGTATTTCTATATGTAAAATTCTTGAAATAGAAGACTATGTTGTTCAACCAAGTGAAGAAGTAAGCCCAATTAAATGGCATTTAGGTCATACATCTTGGTTTTTCGAAGAAATGATATTATTAAAATATAATACGAAACTAAAAAGATATAATAGTACATATAATACTATATTTAATTCATATTATAAGTCAGCAGGTATACATTGGAAACAAAATTTAAGGGGACAATTATCGCGTCCTACAGTTAAAGAAATTATTTCCTATAGAAAACATATAAATATAGAAATTAAAAAATTACTTAAATTATTTCCAAATAATCAAAAAATTAATTTTCTTATGGAATTAGGAATAAATCATGAAGAACAACATCAAGAATTAATGTATATGGATATAAAATATATATTTAATAGCAATCCTCAAAAACCAAAATATGCAAATACTAAAATACCAAAAACCAAACCCAAAGCTCAAAAATGGGAAAATTTTGATGAAGGTGTATATTTAATTGGTAATGATAATAAACGTTTTTCATATGATAACGAAAAACCTCAACATAAAGTGTATATTCATCCTTTCAAAATAAATAAACAGTATGTAACAAATAATGAATATAAAAAATTTATAGATAATAAAGGTTACCAAAAACCTCAATATTGGTTAAGTAAAGGCTGGGAATGGGTTAATTTTAATAATATAAGTGCTCCTCAATATTGGAATTACGTTAGTAAGAATAATATAAAAGAATTTACACTACATGGCTTACAATCTCTAAATGGAAATGCACCTGTATGCCATATAAGTTATTATGAAGCTTCAGCTTATGCAAAGTGGGCTAATAGTCGTTTACCGACAGAAGAAGAATCAGAAATATATTTAAAAGATGCAAATTCAAAGAATACAAACCTAAATATTAGTAAAAGTATATACCAAGCGAGTGACATAAATTTATCTGTAAACAATCTCTGGTGGTGGACAAAAAGTCATTATTCATCATATCCCGGATTTAAGCCTTTTCATAAGGATATAGAAGAATATAATGAAAAATTTATGTGTGGACAATTTGTATTAAAGGGAGGATCTATAGCTACACCTTCCGGTCATATTAGAAATACATATAGAAATTTTTATGAACCTCATCAACGTTGGATGTTTTCTGGCATTAGATTAGCAAGAGATATAAAATGAAAATTACAAATTTAATCCTAAAGGATAAAAAAAATAAATCAGAAATAAAAAATACTTTTGCATATCATGTAAAAAAAGGATTTAGTTTAAAAAATAAAGCTATATCATCAAAATATTTCTATAACGATATGGGATCTAAATTATTTCAGAAAATAACAAAACATTCTGACTATTATCTTACTAAAAAAGAAACAGAAATACTCCATGCTATTCAGGATGAATTACCTAAAGTAATAAATAGTAATGAAATTGATATAATTGAATTAGGGCCAGGAGATGGAAGTAAAAGCAAAATAATCATAAAAGGTTTTCTTAGAAATAATTATAAAATTAATTACTATCCTATCGATATATCAAGAAAAGCTCTTCAACTTTTGGGTAAAACGCTTCCCAACAATAAGAATTTACAAATACATGGTATAATTGGAGAATATTTATTAGGCTTAAAATTTCTTAAAACAATTTCTAAAAATCAACAATTAGTTTTGTTTTTAGGTTCTAATATTGGTAACTTTGAACAAGGACAATCTAAAGCATTCATTAAAAACATTTATAATTGTATAAACAATAATAGCCACACCCTTATAGGTTTTGATATTAAGAAAGATATACCAATACTGAATAAAGCCTACAATGACTCAAGCGGATTAACAAAAAAGTTTAATTTGAACTTATTAAATAGAATTAATAAGGATTTAAAAGGAAATTTTAAATTAAATAAGTTTATGCATCTAGGTGCGTATAACCCAAAATTAGGAGCAATGGAAAGCTATCTAATATCTACCATAGAACAAAATGTATATATAAAAAACCTTAATAAAAATGTTACATTTGATGTATATGAACCTATTCATTTAGAATATTCATTTAAGTACTCAATGAAAGATATTGAACACTTGTCAAGTAATACTGGGTTTGAAATAGTAAAAAATTATACTGATACTCAAAAATACTTTATAGACTCACTTTGGAAAAAATCTAAATAAAAGTACATTTTATTTTTTAGAAGTAGATAAATAATAATAAATATTTTCAATTTCTTTTTCGGAAAATTTATTTTTAAATGCACCCATCATTGTTCCTGCTCTTCCATTTTTAACAATCATTTTAAAAGAATTAATTTTTAATTTAGTACCTATTATATTTGGGGCCGTTCTTTTATGACAAGTAGCGCAATTTCTATTAAATAACATTTCTCCTATTACTTTATCTGCATATGATTGGGAAGGAAATATGTACAATAATAATAAAAATAATCTTAAAATATACACACTTCCCCCCAAAAAAATTAATAAATTAAAAAACTTATTTTTGAGATTTTCTGAAGATTTCAGCCGTAAAAAATACTCCTATCAGTACTATTGTGTGTGCAATAGCGGATGGACCAAAAACTGATAACGAACCAATCCACATTGTAAATATAAATGACCACATAAATGCTAAAGTAGTCATAAATTGAAAACGAACAATTTTAGGAAGACCTCTTAATGGGTTCATATTTGGGCTCATTACTAGTGCATAAGATTCTTTTAACATAATATAACTCCTTTATATTATATTACGTTGTCATAATGTAATTAGATCATTAATATTATTCTAATTTTTGTTATCAATGTCGTATTTTAATCTATGCTGAATATATGCCCATATTTTATTTTTTGTATCTTCTAATTTACAATCTTTAATATGAGTTAAATGACCATTTTCACATGAATATCCGATTAATTCTATAGTAGTTGGATACTTATTACTTAAAAATAATAAATCTCTAGGTCTATTATATGGATCATCCTTATAGGAGAAAATCAATGCTTCTATTCTAT
>Ga0315327_10001991_pt1 | contig 10781 bp, 12 predicted proteins | sample M110032315metaG_FD_203460 | JGI IMG/M metagenome (GOLD analysis project Ga0315327, IMG submission 203460) | Ammonia-oxidizing marine archaeal communities from Monterey Bay, California, United States - M1 100m 32315 | ecosystem: Environmental > Aquatic > Marine > Coastal | place: USA: California... | reverse complement strand
TGAGAGTACACTAACCTACGTAATGCAAGTAAATGGTAGTTAGCCCGCAGATTTCAGCCTGCGTTTTAGATACAAGGGGAACGACCCATACTCTCGTTTAGTACATACTAATTATATAAATCTTTAAACGTAGGGTTCCCAGTTGGCTGACTCCGGAAGTCCGCCCGTTGCAAACGTATTAATCGGCAACCCTATGTTAATGTAGCATCCACATATCTCGGCTACGAGAGCAACTAACATTTAATGTTCGTCTGGTGTCATCCAGAGAATGAAACAGCCGAGCCACATAATACCCAGTAATAGGGTAAATATAATTAGCTCACTGTAGTGCATAATAAAGTCTAACATAATTGCTCGATTCCTTTAGTGGGTGTGATAAAATAGAGTACTCGCAACAGGTGCGGACGAGCTGAAGGCTCGCCCACACGTCTGGGGCACTGGCTGTGCAAGGCTTGGTTAGCCAAGCATTGAACCCAAATCCACATACTTGCGAGTATCTGGACGTAGTTCTACAGAGTGTTGCTTGCGAGCAAGCATCATTCCTGACTTAGACTGGTACTGTGTACCAGCAAGTCTGACCGTTAGGATGTAGGAACTACCGTTGAGTTCAACTTGCTCGCCGTTGTAACGCTCAAAGGATTGAGCGTCTGCATCTGCGATGGTGCCAGTGAGCCAGAACTTCACTCTAGAGATGCCATTGGCATCTTTATACGTGACTTCGGACCACAGGGACTTGAACTTTTTTATTAATGTAATCATAATGGTTTACCTTTATGTTTATGTTAAGAAAAATGATATATGGATATATATCACAACTAGCAGGGGATTCGCACCATCAGTACGCTGTCCCAGTAGCACGGCGGTGGGGGTGGCTCGACCGTTGGGACTGATACTTTCAGTCTCAACAGAGCCTCGGGACCCACCCCGTGAAACGGGACGGGGTACGGTGCAATGTATATCACGTACCCTCATTCTACAGTATTTTTTAAAAGTTTTTTTATGTAATTTTTTTTATGTTAAAAGTACCAATATTAATCTTTTTGTATATAATGGGGAGCGTCCAGCTAAAAGAGTCAGACTACGATAACACCGTATTTGACGATATAGTTGCAGTTAATGACAGTACAAAGCATCAGTATGTTAGAGTCAGAGAGGGTGACAACTGGTGTTGGTTACATAATAACTGGGAGAATGTTAGGATTGTGTCCTCTAAAATAAAAGAAGATATAGAAAAAATAAGCCTAAATCAGTAAGTAGCTACTGTAGAAGCACCTATAGGGACAACCTTAAAGGAAATTCTTACTATTGCAAACTCTTAATATACTTATTACATTATTAGTATATTTTGTGGTTAGTTCGTATGAACTTGATTTAATAAATAAGGGGTTGTTTCGCACTATATGAGTATCATTACTGATATTACTGTTTATCTGTTACCAAATGGAAAGCTAAATCACACATTGGTGTGGGAAGAACTGTCCCAAATCGTTGGGTTCCAGTCTGAAGTAAACAGGGGTAAGCAATACCACGCAATAATGGAGGCGTATGAACGATATAAAGAGGATAATAGCAAGACTGGGCAGGATAGGGTACCTATACCTACGCCTAATCTGGAACATTCTAACGATATACGTAGGGATACCACTGAGAAGGTGGTTGAAGACTCTATCAAAGAGCCTATAACAGAAGAAAGCGTATGTAATTGGATTAATCAGCAGAATGGCACTAAATTTGAGTTAACTGGGGAACAATACTCTAGTTATGATGCAGAAGAAGGCAGATATATAGCTGAAATCAAGATACGTGGTAAACACTACGATGACTGTCTAATAGAATGGGATAAATATATGGCTAATAAGGGAGTATCGGATATAGGAGGTAAAGACTTCCTTTATATAGTAGTCGTAAAGCCTAATATATATGTATTTAACATAACACACCTTAATAAAAAGAAGTTTAACTATAAGTGGGAGACTCGTCTTTTACCCCGAAATACAGCATTTGGCGGAGAAGATGACAAGATTGATAAGAAGATAGGGTATGTCCACATCTCTCAGGCTAAGATAGTTCCTTGTTCACGGTAACTATAAAACACAAGGACACCGGTCCTACTGATTATACTATATATTTATCAGGTGAGGCATTAAAAGAGGATATAGACTTCGACTACTGGCAGGATGCTGAAGAGGGACAATATGCCTTAACAGATGACGGATATGTAGCTAAAATTATTAAAAAGAAGGAATATGTCGATGTACAAGGTAGAAAGAGCTATTATTATAGGTTCCCTTTTGGTTATATTATGTGGGATAGTAAATATCCTAAGAAAAAGCTTAATTGTGGTGGAAGAGTTACTAACACTACTATGAGTGGAAAGAATTGGCTCGAAGTCAGATGTAATTCAGAGGATTACCAAGACTTAGCCTTTTGGGCGGCAATCTCAGAAGATAGAGATATTGCTATTGATAAAGTATATGGCAGTGTATCAGTAAGCAAACGCCGAAAACTAAAACGCCATATGCGTACGGAGAGTTTTAAAACTATGAAAAGAGATGAGGCACAGAAGATGCTGGCTTCCAATATGATGGATGCGGACTACTTTATTGACTTAATGAAGAAGGGAGTAGATATAGCACTTAAAAAAGAAGATGTTAATGGAATAAGGGGTTTCGTTAATGATGGTATGGAAATACACGGAATGAAAGACAAAGAGACTATTACAGTTACCGATAAACTAGAAGCTACACAAACTCGTGCATTGATAGATAATATCAATCAAGAAGAGAGTAAACTTATAGCTATTAGAAAGCAGGAGGTTCCTGTTGAAACAGGTGCTCAAGGTAAAAAAGGAACCTAAAGTTGTTATAGACTCCTTTGAGGAGAAATGGGCTGAAGAAAATGCCCTGAAAAAGCTTAGGAAAGATATAGGTCTTTTTGGAAGAACTATGTTTCCTACAGCGTTGAATAAGGATATACCTCCTTTCCACCACGAAATTTATAAATCCTTGGCTGATAGTGATAAAAGGCGTGTACTGATTGCGGCTCCTCGTGGAACTGCGAAAAGTACTGTGACCTCCTTGATTCTACCCCTTCACAGAATAGCCTTTAAAGCATCAGCCGAGGACCTTTTCATAGTTATTATATCTGAGTCACAATCACAGAGTATTAACTTCTTATCAAGGATTAAGTATCATCTTGATAATTCAAAGCAGTTCAAACAAATGTTTGGAGACTATAGTGCAACAACAGCAAAAAGATGGACCAACAATGACATTGTCTTGGCTAATGGAGCGAGGGTTATTGCTGTTGGTACTGGTCAGCGTGTTCGGGGGTTTATTGAAGGTGATACTCGTCCTAATCTCATTATTGTAGATGATTACGAATCAGAATTAAATGCCGCAACGGCAGAAGGAAGAGCAAAGAATAGAAAGTGGATAACAGAAGCTGTAATACCATCATTATCTGACGATGGTAGAGTTGTTATGATTGGTACTGTTATATCTGAAGATTGTTTCTTATATTGGGCTAAGGAATCTCCAGCGTGGTATGTTCTATGGTACGCTATCTACGGAGAGGATGGGAAGAGTATCTGGGAAGAAAGATTTCCAGACGAACGTATTTTACAGATAAAGTCTGAATTTGAGTCAGTAGGTAACTTAAATGGATTTTATCAGGAGTATATGAATGAAGCACAAAGCCCGGATAATGCACCATTTAAACCACATTATATTAAATTACATCATTATTCCCATAAAAGGATTAACGGACAGAATTTACTCTGTAGGTATATTGATGGTGAACCCAGTTATAAACCTGTTGACATCTATTGCGGCATCGACCCTGCTAGTAGTCTATCCGCTAGGAGCGATTTCTTTGTTATTGCTACTATGGCTGTTGACGGTGATGGGAATAAGTATATTGTTGACATTCTCAGGGATAAGTTGGACCCTGCGATACAGCCAGCAGAAATTATTAAGATTTACAAGAAGTTTAAGCCGAGGAAAATGAAGATTGAGACTGTGGGCTATCAAGAGGCACTTCGGAGTAACGTAAGAAAACAGATGCTTGACGAGGGGATATATATACCCGGACTCGAAAAGGGCATAAAACCAAGACAGAGAAAATCCGAGCGATTGTTGTCCTTGGTAGCCCCTCTTGCTAGAGGAGAGTTTTTCTTTAGGAATGAGGATATACACGCACAACAAGAATTTTTATCTTACCCTAGGGGTAAACACGATGATATTCTAGATGCGATATACTATGCAATAGATGGAGTAAAGCCTTGTAGACGTAAAGAATACGTTGAAGGAGAAGTTAGGTCTAAACCGAGAAAAATACTTGACTGGATGACAATGTAGTCCTTAATTTCGCCCCAATGGCGTACGTTGAGAGAGAAGACGAAGTCCCTAAGGACATTGTCGAAAAAACACAATCATTATTTAAATCTTATTCTAACAAGAGGGAACTCTGGGCACAACAAGCCCAAGAAGATGCTGAGTTCCGCTTAGGAAGGCAGTGGACCCAAGAACAAGAAAAGACTTTACTTGAGAGGGGTCAAGCACCACTCGTAGTAAACAGAATCCATCCAGCAGTAGAAGCCGCAAAAGCACTTCTTACTTCAGGCAAACCACAATTCAGGGTATCACCAAGAGAAGATTCCGACAACAAGGTTGCTCAGGTCTTTAATGGTTTACTCGAATATATGTGGTACATATCAGATGGGACTCAGGCACTCCGCAACTGCATAGACGACTACTACACAATGGGTATGGGAGCTATGATGATATATATTGACCCCTTGAAAGATTATGGTAGAGGAGAAGTAGTTGTAAAAGATATTGACCCTCTTGATGTATATGTAGACCCCAATTCCAGAGATAGGTTAGCTGAAGATGCAGAGAACATTATTGTTAGTCGTATGTTCACTAAAGACCAAGCTCAACAGATGTATCCACAATATGAAGAAGCGATAAAGAACGCTGAATCAGATTTACATACAGATAGACCCACTACCCAAAGAGTAGATGATAAGGGGATTGTATTCCCCGAAGATACTGCTACAAAGACCGATATAAATTTTGGCGACAGCTCTGAATATATAAGGGGTTATGAGCGTTATTACAAGGTTTGGGTTAAACGATACCACGTAAAGAACAATATAGAAAAGCGTGAAGAAGTTTTTATTGAAGATGAGATGCAGGAGTATCTAGCTAGACCTGCTGTAAAGATTAATGGTCAACCTATAACGGATGCCCAGAAAGCTCAAGGTATAATTGCTCAGTTGATGCAACAATATGAACAAGGCGTTCAAAAAGCAGAAATGGAAGGTGAGGACCCACCTGAGATGCCTCAAATAGAGGAAGTAACTCACGCCGATTTAATCAACGAAGGATTAATTGAGACCGTGTCGGTTCCAGTACAAAGGGTAAAACAGTGCGTCATTATGGGAGACCAATATCTCTACTCCCGCATATTACCTGTGGAACACTATCCGATTGTTTTGTTTATGAACATTCACACTAGAACACCCTACCCGGTATCTGATGTTCGGATGGTTAAAGATATGCAAGAGTATATTAATAAGACACGGTCTTTAATTATAGCTCACGCAACAACAAGTACAAATACAAAGATTTTAATACCAAGCGGTTCTGTGGATATGCAGGACTTTGAACAAAGATGGGCACAACCGGGAGTTGCAATAGAAGTCGATATGGATTCTGGAGCACCTCAACCAGTTCAGCCTACACCATTACCTAATACATTATATCAGAATGAGCAAGTAGCCAAACAAGATATTGACCACGCATTAGGTTTATATGAACTTATGCAGGGTAACTCACAAGCGGCACCTCATACCTATAAAGCTACAGTATCTCTTGATGAATTTGGTCAAAGAAAGATTAAATCAAAATTGCAGGATATAGAAACTGGTTTAGTTAGAATGGCAAAGGTTGCTATTCCTCTAATGCAACAACTATATCAGGCAGAAAAAGTAGTTAGAATAGTAAATCCCAATAATAGTTTGACTGAAGTCGCCATTAATAAGAAGTTATATGATGACAAGTCAGGGGAGATAAAGGTTATCAATGATATATCCAGAGGAAGTTTTGACGTTGTTGTTGTTACTGGTTCTACATTACCAACAAACCGTTATGCACAGCTTGAAATGTATATGGATGCTTATGAAAAAGGTATTATTGACAAGAAAGAGGTCCTAAAGAAAACGGAAGTATTCGATATGGAGGGAATCTTGGAAAGAACAGATTTAGTTGGGCAACTACAAGGACAAGTTAAACAACAACAAGAACAGATTAAAAAATTAAAAGGTGATATGCAAACTCGTGAAAGAGAAATCTACCACGCTAAGCAAAGAGCCGAGTTAGAAAAATTCAAAAGCGGACTCGATAAGACTTCAACCCAGACAAAAGCGTCTGGCAAGTTATTCGAGAAACGCCTTGATGACGCCCTTGGACAGGTAAAGAGCGAAGTACGGAATACCGTAGCTCAAGCAAAAAAAGATAAGTAGTACCTCTAGGTCCAATAGAGCCTACAAAATGAAAAGGACAAACTAATGGAAGATGCTTTCGCACCGCAAGAAGCGGTTACCGAACAAGGTACCCCAGACGTAAGTCAAGAGAATGAAATGACCCCTGAGACGGCATTTGACCAAACTCAGGATAAATCTACTCTGGTAGATGAATTTTTCCGTGCAAATAAGATTGAGGAACAACCTGAATCTGAAGCTCCTATAGAGCCTTCCCCTGTGGAGATACCTCGTGAAGGAGTAACGGCAGAACCTACTGATGTTGATAACGATGTCAAGCGTTACCAATACTGGCAAAGTGAGGCTGATAAAGCTCGTAATGAAAATGCAGAGATGGCACAACGCCTTTCGGCATTAGAACAACAAGCAGTTCAACCTCAGCCAGAAGAGCAAAGAGAACCAGAAATTGAGCAGTTTCCTGACCCACCAACGAAACCGGGTAAACCCCGAGGATTTAGTAGGCAGGACGCAACGGATGACCCTCAATCGGATTCAGCACAGTATCTTGACGAAGTAGATAACTGGCGTGATAATATGGATGAGTATAATCGTTTACACAACCAATATAATCAAGCAGTAGTACAAGAAGAGAGACAGAAGCTAGTACAAGAGAGAGAAGATATTCAACGTGCACAAGCTGATAGAGAGCGAACTCAACAAAATATGTCACAGATGTCACAACACTTGAAATCAAATTATAAAGCTTCTGATGAAGAAGTGGCTAATTTCATAAGAGTGATGGATGACCCTAAGAATATTACTGTTGATAACCTCTTTCAGTTATATAGGATGCAAAATGGTGGACAGGTTGACAGTGTTCAACCAGTAACTACTACATCAACTAATGAAAGCTTTGAACAAAGAAAAAGAGCACAGCAGGTGCCAACACCTATGGGTGTTGTACCATCTCAATCTAATTCTGCGGGAAGCGGGACTGACTCAGTAATGGACTCTATGCTTAGTGATTACAGTAAACGGAATCCTTTCGGTTAAGGATTCAACTAACAAGGAGTAACTAATGGCAAATGCTTTTAGTAACAGTACTGGTGTTGCACCGCAAGGTATAAACATCAACGACTCCCGCCGAATTTATAATTTTGGCGAGAGAGTATCCGAACTAGCTCCTCAGCAGTCTCCGTTTTTTGTTTATCTTAGTAAAGTTGCGAAGGAGTCTACAGACGACCCCGTTTTCAAATTCTTGGAACAGCGTCATCAGTGGCAACGTAGGAACTTTATTACAGAAAACTGGGATACTAAGGTAACTGGTTCAGGTACTAATTCTGGCGGCACTATGTCCGGAGTTCATTTAACTTGCGATTATGATAAATATGGAAATGCAGTAGCATCTGCGGCTCCTCTTTACATACTTGTAGGTCAAGTTCTTAGGATTGGTGGAAAAGCCGCTAAAGTAACCGCAGTATCTGCCGGAAACGGTGATGCCGCAACTTACGATTCAGGTGACGCTGATACATTCACGTCAGTTGATTTAACTGCTCTGGAAGATATTCCAGACCAAGTTGTAGAAGCTCAACAAACTAAAGGTCAAGTTATCGGTAGTGCGTGGGGTGAGGGTACGGAAGACCCAGAGGGTTGGAAAGATGAGCTATACTCTAGAGAAGGTTTCTGTCAGATTTTTAAGACAGCAATCCAGTTATTCTCTGGTACAGCTCTAGCAACTCGCTACAGAGGACGTCCTGATGAATATCGCAGAGTTTGGGCTGATAAGTTAATGGAACACAAAATGGACATTGAGCACGCTATGCTCTTTGGCGTTGGTGCTTCAGACGAATCTGCTTCAGGTCCTGTTAGATACACTCACGGACTAGTTCCTTATACAGAAGCTAACGGTAAGATAATGAATATGTCTTACGGAGATTCAACTTACGATACTTTTATCGACCATATGGAGTCATTTTTTGCTCCAGAGACCGGTAACAGTGGCGACAAGTTGGTTCTTGCATCTCGTAAGGTTCTTGCTTGGCTCCAGAAGTTAAGTGGTGACGGTTTCTTAAAGAATACCGTAACTAGCTCTAACTACAGAATGGATGTTCAGAACATTAAAGGTTCTTTTGGTCACGCAGTGACTAAGATTAATACCATTTTTGGTAACCTTCACTTTGTTGCTGAGCCTCTTTTCCGTAACCAAGACGAAGACATTGCACTTGCTGTTGATTTAGCAAATGTAAAGTATCGTCCATTGGCTGGTAATGGTGTATCTCGTGATACGCACATTATGACCAATGTACAGAATAATGCTGTTGATGGAAGGAAAGATATGATTCTAACCGAAGCCGGTTTAGAAATCAGTCTACCTGAAACTCACGCTATTATGAAGTGGGCGGCTTAACAGAAGTTAAGTATATTATGGGGGGTCTTCGGACCCCCTATAATCAGAAGAGAGAGATATGAGTTTTTCGAATAAGATAAAAAATTATACTAATAGTGTAAGTAGTGAGAATACTGTAGATGCCCTAGCAAAAGCAGTAGACTACGTTATAGGACAGGTGAATAACCTAAATTCTGCAATGTTAAGACTATTTGCATATAAAATAAATTTAGGGACTTCAGACGGAACAGACATAGATTGGGTAAAGAGCTATAGTCTGTCATACCTTATTGATGTGCAAAGGGGTACTAAGTTTTGTAGACCTATTACTGATAGACAAGCCGATGATACAACCGATGCAACAAGTATTTATTATGCTTTAGCCAATGACCCTGCTTATTATTTAGATGGGCAAGGATTACTTAATATAAAACCAGCACCTGTAAATTCAGCTAAAGGTTATCTATATGCTGTGCCTAATTCAGCAGGAAGACTTGTAGACGATATAAACGAAAGAATCTCTATAGCTGGCTGGACAGGAAAGTATGGAGAAGATTATGTGGTTGAGACAGATGCACATTTTCCAGCGATATTTAAAGAATTAGTAGTTATGCACGCCGCAGAATGTATTCTAATGGAAAGATTAGCAGATTTTAGAGCTAGTATACCTGCTGGATTAGATGATGAATGGGCAGATGCTTTAGATAAAGCAAAGAAATTATTTGATGATGGAGCTGGTATTGGAGGTAATAATGCTGGGGCTAGTATGAGTGTTCAGTACTGGTTATCCGATGAAGATGAAGATATGACAGGAGCAACATTACAAGCTATTTCTTCAGAGATAAACAGAGCAAATGCTTATCAGTTAAAATTTAAGACAGACATTGAAAAACTTGCTACAGACTATCAATGGACGCAAGGTCAATTACAATTACTTGGACAAAAGAAACAAGAATTTATACAGGCTAATATAAAAGCTGGACCTCAAGGGGACCCAGAACAGGAGTCGAAGATTTGAAACTAAAAGAAATGATTGATAGAGTAAGACAGCATCACCCAGATATGGGAGAGGTTGAGATAATAAGGAGTTTAAACGATGCCTTAAATGATTTTGGTTCAAGAACAGAGATGTTAGAATCTGTAGACCAGTTTAATATTGCCAATCCATCTGGGGATACAAGTTTTAAAACTGGACAAAGAGTTTATCCATTAAAAAAGCACATTATTAAAATAAAAGCCGTAGATTATGATGGAAAAGGTATAAAGAAATTATTGACTAGACCTTTAGAGAGAGATTTAATATAGTGGAACGTGCAAATATCAACTTAAGCCAAACGGTTTGGTGGGTTGAAAGAGACTCACTTCTCATAGCTTACTATGATGCTGGTACCGGTAAGTTTACTAATCATACTGATACTACTAAGCTAGTATCCTTATTATATATACAAAGACCAGACAAATATTTAATACCCGGTGAAACTCCAGAAAGAGACGGGTTTGCGGCTTCAGATACCTATTTAGGTATAACGCTATCAAATGCCAGTCCACCATTAATAGAGGAGGATAAGTATCTTGCTCAGGAATGTGAGATACCCGAACAATTTCACGAAGCTTTGCTTAATAGGGTAATTGCTAATGGATATGAACGTAAAGTAGAGACGATACCATTGGCTCAACATTTTCATAAAAAATACGAAGACGGAGTAAGAAAGGGAAGAGCGTACTCATACAAAGGACGTGACGGTTCTAAAATTAGCATAACACCGAGTGACTTTTAATGTCAACGGTATTTGATAATATAACAGTTTCATTTGATACTATAGCATATCCGTTCACTAATATTATTCTTGGAGCAGTCTTATTTGGGACTAAAACTACGAGAATTGTAAAGAGAGCGGGACCTGTGTT
>Ga0315327_10001980_pt1 | contig 10806 bp, 9 predicted proteins | sample M110032315metaG_FD_203460 | JGI IMG/M metagenome (GOLD analysis project Ga0315327, IMG submission 203460) | Ammonia-oxidizing marine archaeal communities from Monterey Bay, California, United States - M1 100m 32315 | ecosystem: Environmental > Aquatic > Marine > Coastal | place: USA: California... | reverse complement strand
CCAATTAATAGCTCCTACCGCAATAGTGTATCTACTATTTGCATAACCATCCTTATTTGAATTATCCCTATTGGCTAAACCATTACCGTTTGCCCAAACATAAATCGCACCACGGTTCTCTCTTCCTTGTGATATACCAGCTTCAATAGCTGCCAATGTTAGTGTACTCATTCTTCCTAAAATATTACCATCATCAGCAGGCCCCCAACTGTTGACATAAATATCTACCAAGTCTAGACGATGACTTAGAGAGTCTGCTTCTAAATTATCAGTCCTTTCACAATCACCTCCAACCAATCTAATACCTATAATGCTTGAATTATATGCAACACCTGCAATTCCAATTTCATTATCTCCTTTTCCAGCCGCAATACCCGATACTGCAGTCCCGTGCCAATCAACCTTACCATCCCCATCAGAATCTGAAGGCATAACATCATTATCATCGTCACAATAATCATAGCTGTCTGCATTTAGGAAATTTGGCGATAAATCAGGATTATTGTAATCAACACCATCATCAATAACTCCAATTACAACTCCATTTCCTGTAAATTCATTCCATGTATTTTGGATATTAAGATCAATGCCCTGAGTCCCATTATTTTGACCATTATTATCAAGATACCATTGATCTCCGGATTCATAATAGAAATCATTCGGCTCGTATCTATTACTAAATTGCTTTTCAACTATTGGATAAAATAACCATATGTAACCTGAAGACTGGTGATTAAGTAGATATCTTTTTGCTAAATCTCCTGTTTGAAACTCAACTATCCAAGTTCCACTTAAAATACTAAATTCATTGTAATCCACTATCTTTTTCACATCAAAAATATTAGTAATTGGGTAATTACAATAGGGATTGTTAAGAACAACGACCCATTCTTTAGCTAAATATATCTGAGAAGAAGTATATTCTTGTAAGTTAGATTCTCTGCGAAATGAAGATTTAACATTTTTAGAAAATGTAGAAGAACCACACTCAGAACTATCCATTTCTAATTCTAAACTACTAAATTGTGAAGTTTCGATACTACTACTTGTATCTACAAAACTTATTGCGATTGTGCTCAGAAGAAGTAAAGCTACAAAATAAGCCTTCATACTCTTGTAGAGGGGGGGCGTTCTAAAAACTTTCAGAACTGAAGATTAGAATATTCTTTTAATGATTCAGGATTTACTAAAGCATCCATATTCTTAATTTCTCTTCCAAGAATAGTTGATAAAATGGCTTTTTCTACTTTTTTACCACTAATTGTATAAGGAATATCTGTAACTTCAAATATATACTTTGGAACATGCCTAGGTGTATTTTTCAAACGTATTAATGCTTTAATCTTATCACTTAACTTTGAATCTAAACAAATGCCCTCATTTAATTTAATACATAAAACTACATCTATGTCACCGGCATTAGGCCTTCCAACAACAATTGCATCTCTTATTTCGGGTATATTTTCAACTGAGCGATATATTTCTGCAGTACCTATACGCACACCGCCAGGATTAAGAGTCGTGTCACTGCGTCCAGATATTATGGCCCCACCACTCTCTGTAATTTTCACATAATCTCCATGAGTCCAAACATTATCAAATTCTTCAAAGTAGGCTGAATGGTATTTTCGATTATTCTCATCATTCCAGAATTTTATAGGCATTGAAGGAAAGGGTTTTACACAAACTAATTCACCACTTTCTTCTATTATTGATTCACCAGCTTCGTTCCAAGATTGAACATCCATGCCCAACTGTGCACATTGGATCTCTCCTCTATATACTGGTAAAATTGGTGAACCAGCTAAGAAGCATCCAATAATATCAGTACCACCCGATATTGATGATAATTGTATATTTGAATTTATATTATCATAAACCCAATCATATTGTTCTGGAACTAAAGGCGCTCCTGTTGACAATACTGATTTTAAATTAGATAAATCTGAAATCTCCTTAGGAACCAAACCCCCCTTACTGCAAGCTGAAAGAAATTTAGGACTTGTACCAAAATGTGTTATTTTAGTTCTCTCGGCCACATCCCATAAACTGCCTAAAGTAGGATAGCTGGGACTTCCATCATATAATACAATTGTACCTCCAGAAGCCAATGCTGAGACTAACCAATTCCACATCATCCATCCACATGTAGTGAACCAAAAAAGTCTATCTTTTCCAGCTTGGATATCACACTGTAATTGATGCTCTTTCAAATGCTGAATGAGTGTGCCTCCTGCTCCATGCACAATGGATTTTGGAGGACCAGTTGTTCCAGATGAATACATTATGTATAGTGGATGATCAAAAGGTACCTGAACAAAATTAGGAGTTAATGAATTATTTGACAATAAATCATTGTAGGAAATTACAGAATCATGATTCAAACTACAACTAACATCTACAAAATCAATACATATAATATTTTGAATACTATCTATATTACCAATGACTCCATTAATTTTTTCATCTAATGAAAAAAGCTTACCGTTGTAACTATATCCATTCGATACGATTAAAATTGAAGGTTCAACTTGCCCAAATCGATCAATTACACCTTGGGAACCAAAATCTGGAGAACAAGAAGTCCAAATAGCTCCACAAGCTGATGTTGCCAACATCAAAACAATTGATTCAACACAATTAGGCACAAATGCAGCAACGCGACTACCTTTCTTGACACCCAGCTTTTCCAAACCCGTTTGAGCTTTAGAAACTGCAATATTAAGATCTCTAAACGTGAACTTTTGATCTTGCCTATTTTCTCCAGTACTTATTATGGCAACTTGGTCAGAGTTACCTGACAATAAATTTTGAGCATAATTTAATTCAGACCCAATAAACCATTGAGCTCCAGGCATTACTGGATTAGACAAAACTGAATCATATTTCTTAGAATATATTATACCTGAAAATTCCCAGAATTCAGACCAAAAAGCTTCTAAATTAGCTATAGACCATTTGTGTAAATCAAAATATGATTTGAAATCTATTGGTAATTTATTCATAAAATTCGTAATTAATGCAGAATTCTTTCTTTCATCGGAAGGATTCCACAACATTTGTGACATTGTCATGACAAATACAAGGCAGTTAAATAGATTAGAGTAATAATATAAGAATACAATACTTTTATTAATTCTTTTTTGAAGGCACTATATGGAAAGTTTAGGAATATGAGGGAAAAAGATTATTTTAAAGGAAAAAGAATTGTTATCTCAGGTGGCAGTAGAGGAATAGGGCTTTCAATTGCTAAAGAATTAGCGAAAGAAGGTGCAAGTATTGCTATTTTAGCTAAAACTGCAGAACCGCACCCAAAACTTCCAGGAACCATTTTTACAGCCGCTGAAGAAATTGAACTATCTGGCGGTAAAGCATTACCAATCATAACCGACATTAGACATGAGGATCAAATTAAAAGTGCAGTTGAAAGAACAGTAGAAGAATTTGGAGGTATTGATATTGTAATCAACAATGCGAGTGCGATATCACTTACACCGACAATATATACTGAAATGAAACGTTTTGACCTAATGTTTTCAGTAAATGTTAGAGGTACTTTTCTACTTACAAAGGAATGCATTCCTCATTTAGTAAAAGGTGATAATCCACATATTCTTAGCTTGTCACCACCACTGGATATGAATCCTAAGTGGTTTGCTCCAACACTGGCTTACACTATGTCTAAGTTTGGAATGAGTCAATGTATTCTCGGGTTATCTGAAGAATTAAAGAGCGATGGAGTTGCAGCTAATGCACTATGGCCTCACTCAGTCATTGCTACAGCAGCTATAGGTAATATTGTGATGGGAGAAGAGGCATTTCCCCATTGCCGTAAACCTCAAATTTTAGCTGATGCCGCAAGAATAATACTATCTAAAGAATCTAAAATACATACTGGAAATTTTCATATTGATGATGTACTTTTAACAAATGAAGGAACTACTGATTTTAGAATATATCGAATGGATCCATCAAAACAATTATGGAAAGATTTCTTTGTACCTGAAAACACACCTCAAGTTGAACCTTTACTTGATATAATGAATTGATTAGAGCATTCCAGCTTTCTGAATAATCATTAACTGTTCTGTAGATAACTTTTCGCCTGATAAGAATTTAGTAAATAATTCTTCAGCACTAGCTGCACTAGCTCTTTGGTCAGCTGAACTTCCAGATCTTCCTTGAGAAGCAGTCATTCTGTCTATTTCTTGCATACCTCTTAAGTATTCAATATATTCATTGTGAACTTCATCAGCTTTTTCCTTAGCCTTAACGAATTGTTTTTGAGCAGCATCAGCTTTTCTACGCGTTTGACGATTCAATCTAAGTGAATCCTTCATTGTATGGTGAGCTGCTTGGGCTTCTTGTCGAGATTTCTGCATCTTTTTACCCAATTCTCTACGCTTATTCTCAGATTCTCTAAAAGTATCTCGTGCATCTAAAACTTCAGTATCAGTTTCAATTAATTCATCATGCTGTTTAATTTTATTTTGTAAAGAAGAAATTTCATCAACTAAAGCTCTCTCCTTATCTGTAGTTAGAGGTGTTGTCATCTGTTTAAGCTCTAATTCTTGTATTTGCTTACGTAACTTAGATACGGGAGGTAAATTACGTCCTGAAAATCTTTGACGTTTGAGTTTCAGAAATTCATCTTTAAGAGTGTTAGCCTGATTAGTTATTTCGCGTCGTTCATCTCTTATCTCACCAACTTCAACATTCAGTCCATTTCTACGATCTCTATGAACATGAACCTTATCCATATGTTCCTTCGCTTTAAGATTTAAATCATTTCGCTCAGAAGCATGAGATTGTGATTTTAAATTCAATTCATCACGCTTAACTCTAAGTTCTTCAGCTTGTTTATGATATTCTTTTCTGAGATCTTTAAGTTCAACCCTAGAAAGTCCATCTAATTTATCAAATGAAACTAAGGGTTCTTTAGTTTCAGCAACATTATCAGCGCTATCTTCATCTACTTTTTCATTGGAGGCTTGTAATCTTTCTATAAGATCAGATTTTTTTCCAGATAAAGGTAGACCTAATTCTTTCAATAATTCCTTTAACTTAGCAACTGTTAAATCATTGTAATTAGTGGCTGATTCTGCAGAGTTTTCACTAATATTAGAAGGTTTTTCACCTTCGATGACTGCAGTGGCTTGGGTTTCCTGCTCAGAATCCATTGAACTTAATATGGGTGATTAAACCCATGTCAACCTCAACCGAAAAGTGCACCAAGTCCGGATACTGCGTCTTCTTCGCTTACTTCTTCTTCTTCTTCTTCTTCTTCAGCTGGGGCCTCTTCTGAAGATGCTGCTGCAGCTGGTGCGGCGCCTGCAGCTGGTGCGGCGACAGCGGCTGTAGCCATTGCTTCCTCAATATCGACTCCTTCTAGAGAAGCTACAAGAGCCTCTGCTCTTGATTTATCTGCCTTGACGCCTGCGGCCTTCAAGACTTTCTCGACGCTTTTTGCGTCAACTTTGGTTCCTGCTGAGTGCAGTAACATTGCAGTATAGACGTATTCCATTTTTTTTGCCTCCTTTGTATTATCCGAATAAAGCTCCAAGTCCTGAGCCAACATCTTCTTCAGATGCTTCCTCTTCCTCTTCTTCTTCCTCATCCTGAGATGATTCTGCTTTCTCTTCCGCTGGTGCTTGTGCTACTGCTGCAGATGCAGCATTGCCTAGCAATTCTTTCAGCTCATCATCAACACCATCACCCGACTTACCTGCGACACCAAGCATTGCGCCATGTGCCTTGGAAAGTAGAGCCTTGATTGTTGACTCTGAAGGATATGCCGTAGACATTGCGACACCCAAAGCATCTGTATGTGCCTTGGACAGCAATGATGGCATAACTGATCCAGTGAAATACCGTGTATTGAATGCTAGATTGAATGCTTGTGCTGTAGCAGACTGAACGCTGCCACGGAACTCATCCATATCAATGTTCAATACATCTGATAGATAGAATGTCTGTCCATCAAATGCACCTACTAATTGCATTCCTACGGTTATCGGATAAACTTCAAGTTTTGTAAGTGCTGAAGCAACTTCAGGACTAATAATATCGCCTTCAGCTACAGCTGTATGTTTTTTTCTAATAACAATTTTTCCTTTCTCAATTGCTGCAGGAAAACCTGCATTTTGGAAATCTCCTACGATAGGACCTGCTGGGAAAGGTGTTGGCCCTTTTTCAATTACAATATTATATGGAGCAACTTCACCACCCTTAGCTGGTGCTTGTGTTTGTGATTCCAATAACATTTGAAATATTTTAAAAGGATTTTCAGTAGAGGCCAAGAGTGCAAACTGACTCTGTCCAAAAACATCGGATACTTGTTCTACTCCTTTTTTGTTTTTAGAAGCATCTGTAAGTGCTAGTTTCAAAAGGCGATTACGAGACATTCTCAACTTTACACCAAGATCTCTCAATGAAGATCGCATAGACAACATTTGTCTTGCGCCAATGCCTGAAACATCAACTAAACCAACAACATCTGAACCTTCAATAAATTCTTGAATTTGAGAAACTTCTTTACGTTTCCAATCAGCTACAAAAGCTTCTGGCTTCATCCTAATCTCACCGCCTTGCCCATTGTAGTTTTAACCCATACTGAAGCTATATTGTCTGTACCTCTATCCAAATTAGACTCTATACGTTTCATTACAGTTTCCATATTTTCAGCTAACTGATCTTTAGACATTGAAACATTACCTATAGGTACATGGAATGTTGGACGATCCTTAGAACGTACCGGAACTAAATTTGTTAAACTCTTAATAATTCTCTCAATATCTGCTTGAGGTGGAATTGGACGAGGCATTTTACCTCTTGGACCTAGAACTACACCTAGGCTCTTACCTATTGTAGCCATTAATCCGGTTTCGGCTACGAAAAAATCAAATTTGTCTGCCAACTTACGAGCTGCTCTTTTGTTTTCAGAAAGCTCTTCAATTTGCTCTGGTGAAATTACTGTATCTACTACCTTCTTAGAAATTACCGCCATTTCACCCTGGGCAAATACTCCTACTCTAGCTGGTCTACCTCTACCATGTGGAAGAGAGACTTCGGCACTAATTCTTTTTTGAGGGTTTTGTAAGTCTACGTCTCGAAGATTAACTGCAATTTCTACAGTCTCTACGAACTTGCGTTCTTTGTCTGTTTCGAGAGCATCCTCGATAGCTTGATTTATCCTGTTTGATGCGATGATTTCACCTCCGTAGTAAAGCGAGATTACATCTCTGCTACGGTATCCTGTCCGAAACAGGTGCATATATAAAATTATTCAAAATAGTTTTATGAGATTTTTATAAATAGAGGTTTGAAATATTAAGCAAGGGAATCGACGTGATAGAAGCAAGAAATGTAATTAAAAAATATGGGTCTGTAACGGCACTCGATGATTTCTCTGTCGAAATACCAAAAGGGAAAATAGGTATTCTAGGGCCAAATGGAGCTGGGAAGAGTACATTTGTTAAAATTGCTTTAGGATTAATTACTGCTAATTCCGGAAATGTTACCGTTTTAGGCGAAAACTTAGATAAAAATTCAATAGATATACGGAGAAAAATAGGATATATGCCTGAACATGATTGTATACCTAATCACTTGTCTGGTGTTGAATTCTTGATTGAAATGGGATTAGTAAGCGGAATGGATACTCCAAGTGCTACTCAACGTACTCACGAAATTTTAGGCCATCTTCAAATGGGCGAAGAGAAATATAGGAAAATTGAAGAATACTCTGGAGGAATGCGTCAAAAAATAAAATTAGCTCAAGGATTAATTCACGGTCCTGAAATTATTTTTCTTGACGAACCAACCTCGGGACTTGATCCAAAAGCTAGACATGAAATGCTAGATACAATTAATGGTTTAACAAAAGTAAGTAACACAAATGTATTACTTAGTACACATATTCTTCAAGACGTAGAAACTGTTTGTGATTATGTTATTATCGTAAATAACGGTAAATTGCAAATGAAAGAAAGTGTAAAAGAATTAATGAAAAAACAAAATGACTTCATCCAAGTAAGGCTTGGAGGCGACATAGATGGTTTCGCAAATATCTTAAAAAATAAGAAAATCAATTTGCTAAGTGACGGGAGAACTTTACGAGTGCCATATCTAAATGAAGACACTTTCCAACAAATTATTGATGCTGCTGTGGAAAGTAAGTGCCAGTTATATGAAATGGAAAGGAGTAAAGTTACTATGGACAATGTTTACTTGGAGGTTATTGAATGAAAGAAGAGGCCCAAGTAAGCGAAAAGTTTACAAGATATGATGCAGAATTAACCACAAGAACTAGAATAGTAATTGGTATGGGTTTACGAGGATTTTCTAATCTAATTAAATTTAATAAGAAAAGTAGTTGGAATTTAGCCCTTGTCTTTTTAATTTATTTATGGTCAATGGTATTTTTTGTATTAATGGCTAGCGACAATAATTCATATCCTTGTGAAGAAATGGGAACTGATTTCAAATATTGTCAACCTATTGCATACTACGGTGATATGGGACTAGGAGGTGTTAGACTATTTCTAGTCACATTAGCTGCAATTGCCAGTGGTGGCTTGATAGCGAATGATATGAATGATAAATCATTACATCTCTATCTTTCCAGACCAATAAGTCGATTAGACTATCTTATTGCCCGATTTATACCTATATTTTTGTTACTGATATTTGTGACTGTTTTACCTAACATAATAACATTTATCACTCAATGGTCTAGTGCAGGTTTAGAATTTATTTGGATAAAAAATCACAAATGGTTAATATTTGATATTATAATCCAAGGTATATTTTACTCTGCATCTTATTCAATTATCGGTTTAACTTTCTCAACATTAATTAATAGAGAATACAGAGCTGCTGGAGCATTCTTTCTGTTTGTTTACGGAACAAACATAATTGTAGAAATTTTTCACTTATTTGTTGAAGATGATCGTGTACTATTATTTTCGATTGCACATTTATTAGACATTGTTAGCTTTGAGATTTTTGGAGCCGAATACTATTTCACTTCTGCAGGCCAACTAAAAGGCATTGAACTCTCAAATCTTGAAATATTTGGAACCTTGACTTTGGTCATTGGAGGATGTGGACTTTTTGTTAATTGGATGATTTCACAAATGGAGGCAAACAAATGAGCGAAGTCATTCTTGAAAATGTCACTAAAAATTATGGGAAAGTACAAGGCATCTCTGATATTTCCGTAGAAATTAAACCTGGTTTAACTGGCATTCTAGGCCCTAATGGAGCTGGAAAGTCTACTATGATGAAAATAATTTTAGGATTATCAAGACCTTCAATAGGGCGTGTAAGTGTTATGGGAAACAACCCTTTTACTAGCTGGGAACAAAGATGTAAAATTGGATTTGTGCCTGAATATGACTGTTTTTATGAGCACATGTCGGGGCTTGATTATGTTTCATATTTCTTGCAAATGCACAATAATAGTCTTGAAAAGTCTAATGAAATGGCAAAAAAATCCTTAAGTGAATTAGGCCTAGAAGAGGCAATGGATAGAAAAATAAGAACCTATTCCAGAGGTATGCGCCAGAAAACTAAAATTGCAAGAGCTTCAGTTTTCAATCCAGATATTTATGTTTTAGATGAACCATTTCAAGGTGCAGATCCAACTACAAGACACCTGTTAATGATGAAAATGAAAGAATGGGCAAGCGAAGGAAAAACTATAATGATCTCAAGCCATATTCTTCATGACATAGAAAATTTAACTGACCAGATTATATTAATAAATAATGGAAGAATGCTAGCTTCAGGTAATCGACATGAGATTCGTAATCTAATGAATAATATTCCAAGGCAAGTTCATGTTACACCTATTGATAACAAAAATTTAAGAAAATTAGCTAAAAGAATGATGGATGAATCATGGGTAAGAGCTACAAGAATTGATAATGATGAACTAATAATCGAAACTGATAGTTCCGAAACTTTCTATTTAGAGTTACCAAGAATTGTCAAGAAGGAAAAAATAAAAATAAAAAATATCAATTCTAAAGATGATTCTTTAGATTCTCTTTATACCAAATTAGTGGGAGGCGCCCAATGGAAATAAAGGATATTTTAAATCGATCAACAAATTTGGGAAGGCCTATCATAAAAGACGCCATTTTACGATTATTAATGAATAAATTGACTTGGATTCTTATACTAATTTTATTACTTCCACCTATATTGGGATTATGGGCTTATACAAATGAACAAGATGAGCGCCAAGTTCAAGAACTAAATGGAGATAAAATATATTATTATGACACTAATGCTGAAAGTGATTTAATCGGATCGCCAATACATGAAAATGTACGTGAAACCTTTATTGAGATCTCAAATGTTTTCTTAATTAAATTTATAGGAGTACTGATGGCTATAATGTTCGCCTCAGAATTAATTAATGAGGAATTCAATAAGAAAACTATTCAAATTTTAAGGACAACGCCAATAAGGCCGCTTGAAATTATACTCTATCGATATATTGCAGGCGTGGTTTGCATGTTTAGTATTCTCGCTGTCACAAGCTTAATTTATTATGTAGTGACAATGATGAATGCAGGACTTTATGGAATTAAAGAAGAATGGGATGTATTATTTTTAGTAATTAAATTATTGTTACTTGAATCTATAGCCTATATTGGAATTTTTATATTAATTTCAGTACATTTTGATAGACCTTTCTTTTTGGGAATAATATACTGGATGTTATGGGAAATGATAGTATCTGGTGGGAATTATCAACAAATCACAGTAAGCCATTATCTAAATTCAATTCTATTC
>Ga0315327_10001977_pt1 | contig 10815 bp, 6 predicted proteins | sample M110032315metaG_FD_203460 | JGI IMG/M metagenome (GOLD analysis project Ga0315327, IMG submission 203460) | Ammonia-oxidizing marine archaeal communities from Monterey Bay, California, United States - M1 100m 32315 | ecosystem: Environmental > Aquatic > Marine > Coastal | place: USA: California... | reverse complement strand
GAATAAATTCAGGTGAATCAACGGCAGAAAATTATTATAGACGCGCAATTGAGTACCGTGTATTAGGCCAACTGAAAGAAGCTAAAAATGATCTGAGAATAGCTCTACAGCGTAACGAAAACTTCACCCTAGCTAGACGAGAAATAACTCGAATACTAAGCAAACAAGGCCAACATAAACTTGCAATTCTCTCTGCTGAAAAAGTGATTACTACAGCAACAACACAAAGAGAGAAGTCCTCTGCAATGATCCTTCTTGCACGCATGCTATTAAATGCTGAAGAACCATTAGAGGCAATTAAATACAGCTCTACAGCATTTAAATTAAATCCCAATGGCAAATTAGAATGGTATCTATTGCATGCTCGTTTATTGGGAGAACTAAAACGGGACAATGAAAGACCCGAAATTCTTCGTAAAGGATACCAGTTAACAGGTAGCATCGTATTGCGTAATGCTTGGATAGACTCACTTCTTGAATGCAAAAAATATGAAACAGCCCTGCCAATCATAGAAAAGGAATTAATATCAAGTAGGCTCAAGAGCTCCTGGAAACTCAGAAGAGCAAAAGCATATATAGGAATCGGAAAAATTAATGATGCAATGAATGATCTTAGAATGTGTCTAAAAGAATTAGACCAAAGGATTCATCCAAAAAAACCTGACATGACATTGATAGCAGATCGAGGAATGGCAAATGCATTACTTGGAAACATCGAAGCAGCTAAAAATGATCTTTCTCACCTCATTCATATAGGTGCTGAAAAATGGGTTACTATCCATTTAAATAAAGCTATTTCTTTGATGGAGAATCAATAAATTAATCTAGAATTATAGCTCTAGATATAATTTTAAGGAATCTCTTCTCCAGAACCAGTGTAGCGCCACTCGAGCACACGATTACCTGAAATGATGGCCATCCCTTCAGTGTCAAATGTACCAAATAAACTCGTGGTAGGATAAGTAACGGTCGCAGTCCAATATGGTTTTCCTTTCCACATCTGTGGCCTTACTAGCCCCCAACGCTTAATCTTCCCTAACGTTATCTCTGTGACCTCTTTTCTTTGAATACTTGCAATCATTGCAGGATAGCCCCGCGCAGTCCTCTCAGGAGGAGAACCGAGCTGAGATTCATATTTATCCATCTCCTCCGAAGTCATAGGCCTGACAATGTCTCCATTGAATCCATATTCGCCTCGAGAAAAAGGTTCAGGTTCAGGTTCAGGTTCAGGTTCAGGTTCAGGTTCAGGTTCAGGTTCAAAAGGAACATCAACTGGTTCTGGATCCTCCGGTGGATTTATCTCTTCCTTATTATCATCTTCTTTATTAATAGGAGATGATTCCTTTGGTTTGGGCGGCCTCTTAAACTCTTCTCTGTATTGGCGTAATTTGAGAGCTTTTTCAAGCTGATCTGATTTTGTTAACTCGAGTTGCAATTCAGCAAGGCTTCGATCTGTTGCATAAAGAGCTTCGCCATCTCTACTCCTCTTTAAATTATTTACTCTAAATACGAATTGATCATATTGAGATCTCATTTTCCTCACATAATCAGGAGCCGCCTCTATGTCCTTAGATTTTCTGGTATCATTTGCTTTAATCCTACCAATTTCAGCTTCCAAAGCATTAATGGCTCTGACAGCTCCAATCTTAACCATTCTTTCCTTAGCCACACCGAGAGCATCTGAATATTTGTCATTCAATTTAGACATATAACCAATGTGCTTTTCCTCATTAGCCGTGAGAGCAATTTCATATTTCTTTAATGGCTCAAGTTGCTCCTCTGAAAGAAAATCGGGGGTGTCTGGCTGCCCCTCTACTACACTAAAAAGCTGCCCCATCAACATAAGGAACAGATTCATTATGACTAAAAAATACGAACCTAACTTCACTCGATAGAATTTGTTTTTTATTACCATTAGTGATTTTTTATATTATTCCTACTAACCAAATAGCGTTCATTATAAAGATTTTGTCTATAATTAAGACAAAATTTATTTCTATTAATTAGCCTCTATAACCAAAGTTCTTGTCATTAAATTCACAATTCAACTAATCATCATTATATCTCTTCAAATCAGCAGCATCTAATCGACGCTTTTCCTCCCACCTTTTAATTTTCTCAGGCTTTATAATTAAAATCTTAAAATCCTCAAGAACTAAATATATAGATGGCACAAGAATAAGCGTAATTGCTGTAGCAAACAAAATTCCAAAACCAAGAGATATAGCCATCGGTATTAGAAACTTTGCCTGCAAATCTGTCTCAAAAAGCATGGGGCTCAATCCCGCGAAAGTTGTCAGTGACGTTAATATGATAGGGCGAAATCTAGCCGCTCCAGCTTCCCATGCGGCAGCAATCAGCGACTCACCCTTTATCCTATGACGATTAACATAATCGACAAGGACCAAACTATCATTTACCACTACGCCTGAAAGAGCAACAATACCACACATCGACATTATACTCATGTTTGCACCCATCAAAATGTGCCCTAATATCGAGCCCACAATACCGAATGGGATAGCGCTCATTACTATTAGAGGCTGAACATAAGATCTTAATGGAATAGCCATCAGGACAAAAACTGCCAACAAAGCAAATATGGAACTAGATCTTAACTCTTCCATGCTTCTCGCCTGATCTTTCTGTTCCCCATAGAATGCATAATTAATCCCGGGGAACCTTTCTGCTAATTTTGTTAAAGTCTCATTCTCAAGAGTTCTTCTGGCTCGATTAGCATTAGCCTTTGGGTTCCCCCTATCAATATCAGCAGCAATGCGAACTGCACGGACTCGCTCCGTACGTCTAATAACCGATTTGCTACGCCCCTCCTCAAAATTAACCAAAGCTGACAAAGGAACTTCATTTCCTGTTCTCGTCCTTATCTTAATCTGTTCTACATCCTCCAAGGAAGTACGGTCTCCTTTAGGATAACGCAGCATAACTTTCACCTCATCTCTTCCACGCTGCAATCTTTGAACCTCTTCACCATAAAAGCCTTGCCTAAGTTGCATAGCAACATCTGACAAACGTAAGCCCATAGATTCTCCTGCAGGAAGTAACGACTTAAGAACAACCTGACGTTTTCCGAGATTATTTGAATCACTGATATCAATAATTCCATCAATCTTAGATAAAGAATTTTTAACCTCCTCAGTTGCCATAATTAATTTTTCCATGCCATCGCCTGAAAGCTCCAAATCAATGGCATTGCCTGAACCAGCAGATTGACTTTGAAACGAAATCTCTGAAGTCGCTGGTATAGGGCCCGTCAATTTCCGCCACTCAGCAGCTAGCTCCCTAGCGGAAATTGATCTTTCTGATCCCGCTAAAATCTCAAGAGCCACTTCACCCAAATTATCTCCAGTCGGAGTAACTGGAGTAAACCCCGTCTTAAAGGGCTGACTGCCGACCGTAGCCAACATATTAATAATTAATGGCCTCCCTGAACCATTTGAATACTTTTCATTAAGTTTAATTGCAGCCTTTTCAATACGCTCAACCGCATCTGAAGTTGTTTCAAAAGCAACCCCTTCGACCATCTTAACTTTTGCTGAAATAATTTCTGCTTCAACTTCAGGAAAAAATTCCCATTTAATTCTCTCCCCTTTTACTAGTCCTATAGCAATAAAAAATAGAGCTACAAAAATAGTAATCACCACATACCTTGATCCAAGGGCCAATTTAAGGATTGGTCTATAAAATTTATCAATAAACGTTTCCATTCCCTGAGCCACTTTACGTTGCACTTTTAATATTGGGTTGCGGCTCCCTTCATTATTAGAAGGCTTTAGCAAAGCAAGGTGAGCAGGAAGAATAAGCTTAGATTGAATTAGAGAAAAAAGCAGAGTAGGGATCACAATCCACGGAATGTTTCTCCAGATCTTTCCGCTAACACCACTAATTCCTAGCATTGGAGTAAATGCAACTGCAGTTGTCAAAACACCAAAAATGACAACTACTCCAACTTCATGAGTTCCTCTCCAAGATGCGTCCCTTGGATCTTCCCCATTCCTAATGCGACGATACACATTTTCACCAACTACAATAGCATCATCAACTACAATTCCTAACACTAGTATAAATGCAAAGAGGGTAATCATGTTAATCGAAATACCCGTGGTCGGCATCATCCATATAGCTCCAGCAAAAGAAATAGGAATACCAATAGTTACCAAGGCAGCTAGACTCGGCCGAAGAAATAATGATAAAATAACAAGAACCAATAAGAGGCCCCACAATGCATTCTTCCTAAGTAAATCAAGGCGGCCCTGAAGATATTGGGAATTATCATTCCAAATCTCAACATAAACACCTTCCGGAAGTTGGGTGCGAATCTCCTCTAAATATCTTCTTGCCGATTCTGCTATCTCCAAAGTGTCTTCATTACCTACCCTATAAATCTGTAAAGCTGCAGCATTCTTACCATTAAAACGACTAATCAGATCAACGTCTTCAAATTCATCCAATATCGTCGCAATATCACCTAGGAATACCACTGTCCCGTCAGTCCTAGTAATAACAGGGATCTTCTCAAATTCTTCTGAGCTGTATCGCTTAGATTCAGCTTTAATGAGTATCTCCCCAGCATCGGTCCTAACTGCTCCACCTGGAAGATCAATTGAAGAAGCCCTAACAGCATCCGCGACTGCTGCAAAAGTGATCCCATATGCCCTCATCGTATCTTCTGAAAGTTCAATTGAAATTTCATATTTCCGTAAGCCGGAAAGCTCCACCTGACTAACTCCACCAGATCCACGAAATGACGAAGTTATTTTGTTAAGCCAGTTACTTGGTTTTGGTGGTTTATATGTCAAGATTCCATCGCGTATCTTTTCTGCGTATCCACGAAGAGTTCTCTCATCAGTATCGGCCGATATTGCAACAGTCAGGACCTGATTTTTAATCAATACTTCTTCATATAGTGGGGATTCAGTATTCTCTGCAAAATTCTCGATTGCATCAATTCGAGTCTTAATATCATCAAGAACATCTCGAACATTTGATTCGCTAGAAACCTCAACATAAACGACCCCAATTGAATTAGCAGCTGTGGAGCGCATGATGTCAATCCCCTCAACGTCACGTATTGCCTCCTCAATCGGTATACATATACCTTTCTCTACTTCTTCCGGTGTAGCGCCAGGATAAGGAACACTGACTGATACAACATCTGTAGAAGTTTCTGGGAATATTTCTTTTTTAAGCTTAAACCAAGTAGTGATGCCTGCGATCAAAATTGCAGCCATAATAAAATTGGCAGAAACATTGTTTCTTGAAAACCAGCGGATTAAATTCCTCATCTGATTATTCTTTATATTTCTCAGTCAAATCACCGATGATCATTGGGTCACATTTTTACTGGGATTAACTTCCATTCCGTTAATAACATTTAAAATTGGAGTTGTTGCTATTCTTTCGCCGTTCTCTATACCATTCTTAACAATCACTTTATTGCGCTCCGTTCTAATAACTACCACTTCTCTAGAAGAAACTTTATTGTCAGAGCCAACGATAATAATCTTATTTTTCCCGTACAATGCCTTACGCGGTAAGGCATATACATCCTTTAGTTTTTTTCCACTAATTTTCGCATTAAGAAATAATCCCGAAGAAAGAAACTTATCTCCCTCGACAGCATTAACATTCGCAACAAAAAAGACTGACTGACTGGACTGGTCTACTTGACCTTCAGTTCTTAGCAACTCTCCTCTCCATTTATAAACCACACCTGCAATTTTAGCTTCAAGCGTTAACGGAGCTCCCGCTATAACATCTATAAAAGCATAATCTTCTAGGGAAACAGGTAACCTTAATTCGAAATCATTGGCACTGTCTACCGCCGCAGCAGCTGATCCCGCAGCCAAAGTCGAACCTAATTCAACTAATGACTCCCTAATTTGACATTTATAAGGGCTGCGAATCTTAGTCCGATCAAGATCGCGTGCCGCTTTTTCAAATCCAGCCTTAGCAGAAACAACTTTTGCTAGAACGCTTTGCATTTGTGGCTTCCTAAGAACAAGATCATTAGGGGTCCCATCACCACCAAGAGCCTTCCAATCAATTAGTGCTTGTTTTGCGAGAGCGCTTTCCTTTTCCAGAGCCAGCTTCGCATCAGCTAAAACTGAAGCCGCTTGGGATTCAGTCGCTTCATAATCTGCCATATCAATCTCCAAAATAATTTCTCCTTTATCAAAATATTCACCCACTTCAAATTTTGGAGACACTGCAACTACTTTACCGGCAACCTCAGCTGCAAGGATGGTAGAACGTTTTGGTTTAGTAACTCCCTGAGATTTTATTATGACATCATAATCTGAAACTTCAGCCTCCCATATATCAACTGAGGGAATGTACCTAATACGTTCTTTAATTTCCGCAACGGGCTTTGTCAAAACGAGACCAAAATAGACGAACGCAGCGATCGTTCCTATAATTATAATCAGTATTATTTGAGCCGATTTTTTCATGGTTTATTTTTTAATATTACCACCCAGTGTTAAATGTAGATTAATACGATTCTCTAACCTGATTCGACGCATCTCAAGAACTTGTGAGCTAACACTTAACATTTGCCTCTGAGTTAAAAGTAAATTTGTTGAAGTTCCAATGCCTCCCCGGTATTCCTCAACAGAGCGTTTATACGCTTCAATAAGATTATCTTCAGCAAGCACCAAAGCATTCCACCTATTTCTTAAAATAACCTCATTATCAAGACAAGTCTCAACTTCACGCAACGCTTCTAACACCTCACTCTGATAATCTATATATGCTTCAGTTTTCATTATCTGACGAAGTTTCACATTAGCCAAAACTTCGCCAGCTCTAAAAAATTGCTGACCTGCTTGACCTCCAATATTCCATACACCAAATGCTGAGTCAGTCAGGTCTCTTAATTTTTCACTCGTTGTGCCTCGGCTACCGGTAAGAGAAATTTGTGGAAAAAGAGCTAACTTAGCCTCTTTAATGCGTCTGTCCGCAGCTGCCAAACGGCGCTCAGCTGCGATTATATCGGTACGTCGATTTAATAAATCAGAAGGAATGCCTGGGGGAGGCGGGGGCGGCATCCTTGGAAGACCTCCTGACGCTTTTATAATACCCCCAGGATAACGTCCTAAGAGAATTTCCAATTGCCTAGCAGCCGCTCTAACTTGCGCTTTTCGTTGTTCTAATAATGCCACTGCAACCTCAACGTCGGAGGCTGCTAATCGAATTTGTGAAGCGGCTCCATTTCCAGCATCAAATGCATCCCTTAACATGCGTTGAGTTTTTTTGAAGCTAGCCAAACTTCGCTTTGCAAGCTCTTCCTGCTCTTTGGCTCCGAGTAAAGCAAACCATATCTTTGCTGTTTGACCGGCAAGAGAAGATTTGAAGCCTCTTAGCTCACTTGAAGAAGCCTCAAATTCTGCAATTAATGCTTCCTGGCCTGCCCGCATTCTACCCCACAAATCAATTTCCCAATTCATATCTAAAGACATTCCGTAACTACTAAAAAGAGACTTTGAAACTCTAGGCCTTGCCTCAGATGATTCTTGATCTCCACCAAAAGGAAAACCTAAAAAAGATCGCTCAGTACGAGCACCTCCTAGACCACCACTGAACTTTGGATATTTTTTAGAAGCTGATATCTTAGCATTCGCAGCAGCTCTTTGAACATTGGTGGCAGCTTTTTTAAAATCCCAATTATTTAAAAGGACTTCTTCTATCAATTTTTCTAATTTCCCGTCCTTGGAAATCTCCTTAATCCAATTCGTATCGGAATCAATGACATCCAATTTACTTTGATATGATGAAGGTAATTTCAATTCTAAGGGCTCCTTCATCTTGGGAGGGGATTTTGCAATGCACCCTGAAAAAATCAATACAACGAATATTAAAGGCACAGAAAAAAAATAGGCTCTATTAATTCTCAACCGTTTCATCTTTATTTTAAAATGCCAGCCGACATACCAGCAGAAAGAAATTGGACTAATTCATCCCGAAGGCTATCAAGTGATGATATGTCACAACGTCCCTCAGAGATTATTACAAGTTTATCATAATGAAACAATGAATGCGCCATGGCTCCAGCCATGAACATAATTCTCATATGTGCCACATCCGAACTGATCCATGGGCATACTAATCTTAAAGCATCAACAAATTTTGCTAGCACTTCAGGAAATTGACGCAAGACTAAACTAGTGATTCGCTCATCACGTGATGCAATGCATCGACTCATTAATTTGCAGAACCTCTGATCTTCTTCATCTCCACGCGAAGCGGCTTCAATGACTGGGTCAATGAATGCCTCCACTATGGATTGGCATGCCGCAGATCCCTCTAAATTTATCTGTTTTAGCAACGCCAACCTTCTTTGATTCACTGGACGAACTAATTTCTCCACTACAGCAACTATCAGTTCTTCTTTAGATCCAAAGTGATAATTAACTGCAGCAAGATTAGCCTCAGCATTCTCGGTTATTAGCCTCAATGAAACTGAATCAAAACCACTCTCGGCAAACAACCGCCCAGACACATCCAACAGCCGCATTTTGGTGGCTGTGGCTGATGCAGAAATTGACTCTCGCTCAGTTATAGGCACTAATTTAGGTAATTAGCACATATTTAATAGCAATTCAAACAAACGTTTAATTGAGTTGCTTTATTACCATTCACTAATTTTCATCTTATCTTGATCTTGAAACTGTAATCCTCTTCAAGAATTAATTAATCTCCAACTACAAATAAATCGAATCATGGACAATTTCTCCTGGGAAAAAAAATTTTTAACTACTTTCAAATCAAGCATTGAAAAATACCGGTCTGGTGATCAAAACTTGGATAAGTTTTTTTCTGATGAAGAGCTAAAGTATTTAAGCTCTATAGGGTATAAGCCACGCGAATTCTTTGATTTTGTTGAAGATTATTGTGATGTTGGCACACCAAGCATTGAAACTGCAATGCTAATTGCTGCTGCTAGGAGAGATTACTTCTACACCATCCAAAAGAAAGAAATAAGCACCAATGAAATCACATCAAAAGATCTGCCGTCTCGTGATTCGGAATTAGAAGATATATCATGGCTCCCAAGGATTATAACAAAAGCCCGAGCCAAGCTACGAGGTGAACTACATCCAGATGTAATGTATTCTTGCCAAGGAGATATGAATTTTCTTCAGACTCATGATATTCATCCGGCAGATTTTCTTCGGGTCGTCTGGGCTGCCGGTGAAGATGACAACAAAATCATCTCATATGTAAAAACCGAATGATTTTATGGATCTCTCAATTTACCATTTAATCCGATAATTTTAATGGTTCCACTTTGCCCCCAAGGATCCGTAAATAAAAGAATTTGCCGAATATTTCTCTTTTGGAGTTCACTGATTTTAGATGAATCCAACTCTTCATCAAGAATAGGCTCAAATACGAAATCTTCCCAAAAATTATGATGCCCAGGTCGGTAAGTTTGCGAAAAATATCCCTTCAGAATAATCGGCTCAGCAGTTAACCCAGTAATTATTGTCTGAACCCATTTTTCTAACGGAGACGTATATCCAGCAGTTGGTCCCTTTGGATAAGGCGGCCAGTAAAATCGAGTTTCAATTGAAACTCCTCCTTCTGAAAAAGATCGAGTCTGCAACATACTGCCCTCTTGCGCCGGATCAGATGGGTGTCCGGATACAAGTTTAACAGTATCGTTTTTTGTAGTGCTTTCATTGACTCCACCAAATCCAGAATTATAAATAGGAACAAAGCTCCTGTAATCCGCACCTAGGAAATAATTAATCTGAGAGAGACCACGAACTGGATCCTTTTCATATTCAGTAGGATTAGGCATTTGACCATCAATCCAGTAGCTAACCTGACCATGCTCACTATTCCAATTCCACGAATCTCGGGCATAACTCTGATTACCCGATTTGCGCATTCTAAACCGATGATTAGACCAATCCAATGGCTTTCCATTAATGTTTTTTGTGTCGCCATTAAGAGCAATTTCAACCTCTGCTTCAGCAATAAATGAGTTCCTTTCCGCTTGAGGGTTCACCCACCGATTTTCGCCCTTCATTCTCCAAAGGGACTTAAGCCTATGGTTGCCCATCACGGTTCCATATTCACCCTGAAAAACCATCAGCTCCGATAACGATCCAATTATTGAGAGATCTTCAGACCCACTACTTGAGTTCATTGGGATTTCTCGAATTTGTTTTATGACAATCTCACCATCACGAATCTTCTTGTATTCAAATTCGAGATGTGGTTCCTGATTTTCCGGAAATCGCTCTATGTATGCCTGACTAATTTGATAGAACATCTCAATCATTGAAAGATAATCCTCTTCCCAATCCATGACAGCATCATCGCCTAACAATAAAAGAGATGAGCGTTGCTGTAAGTTTACTCCTTCATAATTTGATGCGCCTCGATACAAATACCCATTAACAACTTCAGGGATTGCTCCACCTTCAGGATTAGTAACAGACACAGCTCCTTTTTGAGTAACCATGCTGATATCCACCCTAGTGCTTCTACCACTCAGACCTCGAACAAGCGTTGCAACACCATTCGCTATTTCAATTTCATCAGGGAATGAATGATGAACTAAAAGTGCCATGCCGACTTCAGATTCATTCACTCCATGCCGAAGCCTCTCCAGATAGGCATTTAAATTATAGAAGCTAGCGTAGACTTTGCGAATAGCTCGGAATACTCCCCTCTCGTTCGGTTCACCGGAATCACAATGAGAAGGACCAGTATCGTTATTATCAGTATCATCAAGAACACAGCCACTAAAGCTATCGTAAAGTCCAGCCCCTACAAAGTACCTCG
>Ga0315327_10001969_pt1 | contig 10826 bp, 10 predicted proteins | sample M110032315metaG_FD_203460 | JGI IMG/M metagenome (GOLD analysis project Ga0315327, IMG submission 203460) | Ammonia-oxidizing marine archaeal communities from Monterey Bay, California, United States - M1 100m 32315 | ecosystem: Environmental > Aquatic > Marine > Coastal | place: USA: California... | reverse complement strand
GCCTAGCATCGTCCAGGATCGCTGCACTTCAGCAATAAATTTTCGAAGGGAGCGATGACGGCTCGGTTCTCTTAACAACAACAGATCCCCCAACCTGTTCGCCCATTCGAAAGTATTACGGTCCGTAAATGCCTCCACGTCTTCCGGGGCCGTAAATGATGGATGGTACCCTCGGCTCTCTGCGCGGAATCGGCGCCGGATAGCGCTCGTCGATCTCTCTCGATCTCGCCTTCAAACTCTCACGCTCCAAAGCAACGAAGGCGCCTCCATGCTCATAGGTCAGCTCGCGCATGAGATTGGCAAACTTCAAACCGGATTGGCTAAGAGACAAAGTGCTGCGAATCAAATTCGGAAATCCAATTGCGTTGATCAAAGTCAGACGCTCGCCATCTTTTCCTTTATTCAATTTGTCCAACGTATTGAGAACCGGTTCCGACTTGCCGGTAAATTCATCTCCGAACACATAAATCCCCATTTTCATCTCTTCGTCATTCGGTTTCGCTAAGCGGCGAATCGCTTGAGCGATTCCCGGAACCGGATTACTCTCGCTGTCGTAAGGATAGAGGCGAAGCGTTCGTACCATATAGTCCCGCGTCTGCTTATCGTCTTTCATCCATGAATTCCCCATACCGCGACCGACGATAAACCGCCCATTCGCATCGAGTAACTGGATCCCTTTCACCTCCGGATATGAATCCAAGGCTTCCTCGAATTTCTGAATCACGTAGCCCCAGACCAACCGAGTATTCGGATCGCGCATACTACCAGAAGTATCTATCACAAATGCGATATGATTGCTTTCGACAGAAACGCCGACCGGCGTATTTTCCTCCGGTTTTTGTTCGATTTCAGGATCAGTCTGCCGAGCTGCTAATTCGTTTTCGAGATCCTCGATATCCGTAACGAACTTGTCTTTACTGAATTCCTTGTCGTTTATCTGTTCCTTTAGCTTCGCGATTATCGCGTCCAGATCTTCTTCTACGATTTTCTTATCCTTTATCTTCGATTCTTCCATCAGGATGAATGTAGATATCTCGTCAGTGACAATTTCATACTCGTTGAGCTGAAGCATTCGTTGCTGAATAATTCGCTCCAAGGCGATCCGAAGATTGGTCACCTCTTTAGTCTTCTTGCCCATCGTTATTACGAAAAGAAGAATTATTGCCCCGAAACCGCAGCAAATCACATCCAAAAAGGATAGGCTAAATACCTCTGTCGCCCGTTTGCGCTTCATGTATTCGGCCAAGTTTTAGAGGGGCATACCATCGCTCCGCCTTGATCGTCAGCCAAACGCCAAAAGTGAACTGCAGCGCCTGGGTCGTTTTTCATTGGATACAGGAGTACATTAACAGGCGCCTGGACAGTGAGGGCTTTCTTGGCCACTCGAAACATATTTATACGATCATGATCATCGACCACACTCGAAGTCGTATAGCTATCGGCTAGTGTCGGCAGGCCATCGACGATCAAGACGATTCTATCGGGTTCGATTGGCAAATCGCTCACCATACTAAACGCTTTTTCCAAATTCGCGCCCTTTCTCGGTACCACTTCTTCGATTAGACCAAGCACTTCTTTTGTAACACCACTATCCGATGGGTCCATCCAATCGACTCCATAACTTGTTTGCAATTGATCGATCTCATCGTTAAATGTAATCACCTTGTAGCGTGACGTAGACTTCAAGTTTGCGATCAACCATCTCATCCCCTTTTTGACCCGCATCCACTTGGGTGATTCCCGCTTCTCGTCATCGGTATCGTTAAGCCGTTCAGATGCCGTCTCCGGCGAATCGTCCATCATCCCCCCGGACGCTTCGATTAGAAAAACCACGTTGTCTCCTTGAATATCGAAACCCGTCAAATACTGACGGCGGATTGGATTGAGTATAGGAATCGGCGGTTCCTCCTCCTGCTTCGGCATGTTTTCCTTATCGTCTATCAACTTCCCCAAGTCCTCTTCCATTGACGATAATTGGGCGAGGAGCAGAGCGAACTCATCTTCCAATTCGGTCTGCATTTTGACTTTCTCGATAACCTCCTCCTCGGTGCTACGACTACGTTCGCGTATCGAGGAAAGGGAGCGCTGAAGGTCCTTTAACTCTTGATCCTTCAGAGAAATATCATTCTCCATCTGCCCGATCACTTGCTCGATCTTCGCCTTAATATCGATCAGCGTATCCGACTTCTTACCCACGGTTAACACGAAAAGCAGCAAAACTGCTCCAAAACCGCAACAGATGCAGTCAAGAAATGACAGACTGAAAATTTGAGTTTCGCGTTTCCTTCGTTTCATCGGTATTTCGGATCAACTAACCTACTCGATACAATGAACAAGCAAGAGTCGTTTTCGCGTTCCTTGTATCAAGATTTCAATGGCATCACCAGCCTTCAAGCTAGCATCGGATTGCATTTCCAGGCTGGAGCCTTCCATCGCCTCGATCATCCAACGATCATCAACAGAGTTTAATGCAAATAGTGCTTGAGGCGATCCAGCAGTCCCTCGATCAGCAACCAAATCAAAACCATCGCTTTCGCCAACGCCCACCAAAAAGGATTTCCCCTCTAAACGATACCCCAATCCGTCGCACACCATATGCGTTGGGTTCAGCGATCGGTCTTCTCTAATAATTCGTATCGATGCAATATTCGGAGTTCTTCCGACGATTTCACTCTCGGGAATTGCGGCCATCGAGATGCCCACTTCCACCCGCATTTCTTCTACGTCGTTTACGACGCCCCAGTCTTTGCCGTAGTTCGCCGCTCCAAAAGCCGCGCTCTCCGTAGGCAATTCCTTAACCATACCCACGCCTTGAGAGACGATCGATTCTTTCAACCCTTGGATTGCCGCAGCTCTTCCGGACAACGCTATCTGTATCGCCTGGTCCCCGTTTGCGAAATCATTAACCGCTCTTAAAACCAACTGCGTGAGCTGTTTCACCTGCGGTCCCAACTCGAATGCAGCCAACTCTTTGGAGATCACCATTTGACGAGACTTTTCACGCGTGGACACTTCGATATTCGCCACGCTCTGACGACCAAAGCTGAATAAGGCTTCCCGTGCCTGAGCGTTAAATGCTCGCTCAATCTGGCGATCCTCATTGATATCAAACGATGTCTCGACCAAAAACTTATTCGACATCGATGTCGTAAATCGCTCCAGCATTTTGCTAAATCCGTGTTGCGTCAATCGAGCAAAGTAAACCCGTTCTAGACCAGATCGCTTATGGAAAACAGTGATATGAGTCGCGTGGGCCAGGAGATCCACATGAAAAATCCGTTCACCTTCGGGCACATTCCAAAGTCCTTCGCTGTACAATGAAGCCGCAGCCATATCGACAATCCCAGCGACCGGGATTCCGATATCGGCCAAAATACTCAAAAGCAGCCCCAAGTGCTCTTCCGACTTTTCATTAACCTCCAAGTAGTGACCCGGAACGGCAATAATCGCTCGATCGATTTCTCCAACCTCTTTTTCGATACGCGTAGCCAAAACTTGGAAATACTCGTAAGCCAATTGCGAGTACATGGTCTTACTGTAGTGCCCATCGAAATTAGTAGACTGAAAGGACAATTCATCCAGGAACTCGCTACATGTACGACCCGGATATACGAAGTTCATTTCCTGGGCTTCAGAGCCAAACCAAAGTTCTCCTGATCGAGCATACGCGCAGGCCGGAAATGAATTCGCCTCCTCGCCTAAAGACAGCGTGCGTGAAGAGCCGTCATCCATAATTAGAACAGCATTTACGCCAACGTCGCTAAGTTCAATTCCGAGTGTCGCCATATCAAGTGAAGCTTATTTTTGACTCTTAGAGAGAAGGTTTCTTCATCAGCCCAATAACTTTCTTAGTCGCGGTATCTTGCAGATCGATAATCAACGATTCCTGCTTAGACTGCAAAAGGTGGACCATCAACATAAGTACGATACTCAACATCAATGCCACAAACGTAGAGTTAAACGCCAATCCCAGATTTGAAGTAACCCCGCTAATATCGCCTTGAATCGCCTTATCCGCTTGCTCCAACGCCTCCCCAATACCGCGAACCGTACCGATAAAACCCACAGAAGGTATTGCCCAAGCGATATAACGTACCAGCGATAAATCCGATTCCAATTGCTCGTAAGCCATTTCAGCTCTTTCGCTCACGGCATGGGCTGCGTCCTGAATCGACCGAGTGGCATCAAATCGATGTAACGCCGCCATTATCACATCCGGCAAAATCTTGTCACGAAGCCGCGGCATTCGCCTCAATTGACTCTCAACCTCCTTATAGTGCCCCAATGCGTCCTCCGGAATGATCCGCTCCCCTCGAGAAATCTTCAAGAAAGCGTGCTCTGCCATCGACTGCTCTCCGCTTAATTTAACGAATTTGAAGGCAATAATAATCGTAGCCCATATCATCAAAATCAGACAGGCTTCTTGCTCAACGTTCTTCAGTAGAACCACAATCGATCGCTCTGGAACAAAATCCCCGTCGGGATGCTGACTAGCCCGAATGGCATTCGTCATTTTAATATCTTCCGAAACCGGCAATATGTAGGTCTGGTAGACCGTCACAACTACGGCTACGGAAACCAATAAACCAACTACCTGGATAATGAAATCTCGAGAGAGAAACCCTTTGCTCTTCATATTCTACAATCGCCTGAGGCGTATTAAACCAATTTCAACAAGTTACGCAATCTGACGCATTTAATCCAGCATTCGTTACGTTAATCTCTACGGAGAGCGATCGCTCACGGATTCACTGAAAATTACTGCAACAAAGCGGATTTACAAATGTCAGGAAAAAGTCTACCTTCGCCGACATAACAACGAATCCAAATCAACCCGCGATTGCGTAGTTACTTACTAAAAATGAATCGGTCGAAAATTCTTGGAAAAACCATCATCGCCCTCGTTAGCCTCTTCCTGATGACAATACAATGGGGATGCGCAGGGCCAGCAGCCTCTAAAACCGTCAAAGGAGCCGGAACCGGAGCCGCCGTTGGAGCCATTGGAGGCGCGATAACCGGCCAGGATACAGGAGGCATTGTTGCTGCTGGAGCAGCCGGAGCTATCGTGGGTGCTACAATTGGAGCGATCCAAGAGGGCAAGGAGCGTAAACGCCAGGACACTCTAGCCCAACAGCGGGCCTACAATCAGGCGATTGCCATGCAGAAACGGGCGATCGACAAGGAAAAGGCCACTTTACAGGAAGAATTGGACATAGCCGAGGGCTTTAGAATTTCCGACGAAGAGCTCGACGAAATGGCCGGAAGAGCCGAAACCGCCGAAGGGCGGCTCAAAGTTTTACAGGCCAAACGTCAAGCGGCCATCGATCGCAAGAACGCTCTAGAGGAGGCGGAAGAGCGGGAACGCGACGCATTGGCGGAAATCGAACGCCTCGAAAAAGAACTGGCCGAACTTGAGGGGACCGGTAACGGAGATGGCACAAGCCCCTAAAGAATGATCTAGTCGTCCTGAGAACCATGAATCACCTCCATCGCATAATCTTTTACGTATTTGGAGCAGCCTGTGCACTGCTGTTTTGGGGATGTAACACCACCTATGAGATGGAGGTCGACGCCATACAGAACCCAACTATTCAAGACGCCGATTCCTACGTCATCGTTCCACGAGATCCTGAACAAGACGTAAACGACCTACGTTATAAGGAGACGGTCAGCTACATTAAAACCGCTCTGTCAGGAAAAGGCATGTACGAAGCCATTGACGCCCAAGAAGCAGACATGGTTATAGAAATCGACTACGGTATGGAACCCCCGCGTCGAGAAATGAAAGTTGTCGAAGAACCTGTTTTCGCGACTATCCAAGAACCCGACACCTACCAAACAGTCAGCCAACAAGACCCTAAAACTGGCCGAGTTGTAACCTACACGGTACGCATACCCGGCAGGCGTTCGCGAGAGTTGATTGGCTATCAAGAACGTCTGGTTGCGGTTATCATAAACGAAAAATACATGGAGCTAACTGCCAAGGAAAACATGCTCGATGCCGTTTCCAGCGATGTTCCAGCCCAAGAAATTTGGAGTGTACGCGTACGCAACTACGACGAAAACGACGATTTGCGTGAATACCTCCCCATTATGGCTGCTTCCGTCGCTGACTACGTGGGTGAAGACACCGGTACCAATCAAAAGGTAAGGCTCAAAAATAACGACGAAGTCGTGGAATTCATCAAACGCGGAATAATAGCAGATCGTCCTCTCGATTCCAAAATTCCCACCGAATCGATCAGCGAAAACCAGTTGGGCGAAGATACAAGCATCTAAGTAAATCGCTACTTCTGTTCAGATGGCTTTCCGAGACCATAGCGTACAATCAATCGAAACGTTTCTCTCAAACCATCGGCACGGTTCCCCTCCGCCAAACTCGCTTCAGCTATTTCGAACGCTATTCGAAATTGCTCGAACAGGGTTCGATAAGCAAAAAACAGCCCGTATTTAGGATCGTAAATGTTGGCCGACTCTGAGGTTAGTCCATTGAGCTCGATAATCCGAATATTGCGACCAGCCATCAAATCCACTTCCGACGGAACCCGAATGTCGTATCTCCCGAAGTGAAAGCCCTTCACTCCCCGACTCATCGCATCGATCGCCTCTTCTAGCTCGGGCGTCATCAAAGACTCCGAATACGTGCGCCCAATCAAATAGGAATCCTTACTCCACGCCGCAAAAAGGTAGGAGTATCCAGGTCTTGGCCTTCGAACATCGTACCCTCCGTATTCTCGAACTCGCCCCTCGGCTCTCCTTCGCTAAATGAAAATTCGTGCTGCTCCGTCTTCTGGCTCTTATCGTGGGTTTTCTTCGATTTTCTGGACTTTTTTTCCGGGATTTCAGCGGAATCCGGCTCTACTAAATTCGCCGAAGGAATTTTCTTCATCCGCCTTCTGCCTCTAAATATCGTAACATCGCTGCTACCACTTGTGCCGATCACGCAGATCTCAACTCGATGGCCCATCGACTCATCGATCACCGCTCCCATGACGACGTTCGCATCCTTTCCGAATGCGTCGGCAATGCTGTCCATAATACGCTGAGTCTCACTGATCCCAAGACTGGTCCCACCAATCAGATTCACTAGCAATTGATCAGCCTTCTTCGAAAACTCCGGAGTATGCAACAATGGGCACAATTTCAGATCCGCAATCGCAGCATTCGTCGCATCTTCGCCCGTTCCTTCTCCGAGTCCGAACAAGGTCTTGCTTGAACGATTTGCAAACACCTGCTGCAACTGCGAGAAATCTAGGTTAATCAAACCCGTCTTATTCATCATCGACCAAATCGACTTGATCGCTTTTTCAACCCAAGCATCCGCTTGCGAAAATGCCTCGAGCAAAGACGCATCCGGTTCGCTTTCCTGAATCAATAAATCGTTCGGCAGAGGTATGACCGCATTCGCAACTTCCCGTAGTTTATCGAGACCGACTTTCGCTGCGTTCGACCGCGCTGCTCGTTCGATCGTGAAGGGGAGCGTTACGAAAACGATGACCGTCGCTCCTTTTTGAGCGGCAATATCCGCTAGAACTGGGGTAACACCTGTACCAGTACCGCCTCCAAGTCCCGCAGTCAGAAACAGCAGATCGACATCTTTAACCATTTCCTCAAGCAATTGCGTGTCGGCCAATGCAGCTTCTCGTCCCACATCGGCATCGCCGCCTGCTCCGAGCCCGTGCGTAACCGTCTTTCCGATACAATGCTTATCCATTACCGGAGAGTTGGATAATGCCTGCTGATCCGTATTGATTGCCGTCAAATGAAGATCCGAAGGATTGGAAAGCATCAATCGATCGACGATATTGGATCCAGCTCCACCGACTCCGATGACTTTCATTCGGATGGGCTTAATTTCGCTAGAACCTTCGTTTAGTTCGCTCATATCTTTTCGGTATTCAAAGCTACTGAAACAAACCCTTCAGCTTTCGCAACAGACCCGGAGCCTTGTTCTCGCTCGGCCCGAGTTTACTTTGATACTGCAATCCGTATTTCAAAAGACCCAAAGCCACGCTGTACTGGGATTCACGTAATTCGCCTGTCGCCATCGTTCCGTTATCACCGACTCGCGCAGGAGCTCCAAAAACCCCTTCCGCGCATTGCTCGCAATTTCGCAAATTAGCGCCGCCGCCGCAAAGAATAACTCCGCCGCCCAATCGCTCCGAGCGCCCGAGAGCTCCAAGTTTCTTGCTTATCACTTCGAAGATTTCAGTCATACGAAGTTCGATTATTTTTTCGATGCTCCATAACCGTATTGGGCGGTCGCCAATCTCGAAATCATTGTTTAACCAAACTTTTTCTCCTTTGTTCTTATGTTCGACGATCGCTGAACCATAGCGATGTTTCAAACTCTCGGCCTGATTCAAACGCATACGTAACCCAATACTCAAATCGTTAGAAATATGGTCGCCGCCCAAAGGGAAACTACCCGCTACCACGCAACGCCCGCTTTGATACGCAGCGTAGTCCGTCGAGCCGCGTCCGATATCGATAACCAAACAACCGTTCTGTTTCTCCTCCTCCGAAGCGACCACGGATCCCGCGGCGACCGCAGATAGTATCACATCGTCTACGTGCAAGTTGAACCCGTTGATGATATGGATCGCATCGCCAATCTTTCGAGCATTTCCGTGAACGGTCCAGTAACTAGCTTCGAGGTGTTCGCCCTCTAGATTCAATGGCTTTTCAACCGAGCGATTATCCAATCTATAAGGTCGACGTAGGTGATGAATAACCACTCGTTCCTCCGGTAGATCACGTCCCTTCGCTAAGCTTGAAACCTGCTCAATATCCTCTTTGGAAACACGTCCGTCCTCTGAAGTGACATTAACCGATGCCTCGCTCGGAAATCCGTTAACGTCGCTGCCGCTTAACGCAAGGTAAACCCCATCTATCTTAACGCCCGCTTGATCCTCTGCCGACAAAATTGCCGCGTGGGCGCAATCGCTTGCTGCGTGAAAATCCACGATGTCACCCTTGAGCACGCCTTTCGAAGAGCTCTGGCCCATGCCAATGATATTCAAACTTTGGCCTTCTACGATCTCACCCAGTAAGACCACAACCTTACTGGTTCCTATTTCGATTCCTGCTATGACTTTAGAACTATACACGTGTCCTTTTCGATTCGTATTTCGGTCCGGTAAAAACTCTCTATTGCAAAAACGAAGCGCGCGTCACCGGCACCTGCGAATTTAAAGTCAGATCCACTCGAACAACCTTATTAACCGACCGACTTTTGTTGTAGTCGATAATATAATCCAACTCAGCTAATTGACGGCGATAGCCGTTCGGATTCGGCTCGAAAACGGCCTCCCTAGCGAAGTCGCTTTTCACCACGATATTCGGCCAAGCTTCAAAAGATACAACTTTCCATGAACTGTAAAGATGCGGCGCAAGCGTTCTGGCTTCGCTCAACAATTCCTCCAGAATATCCATTCCTGCGATCGATTTGAATCCGCCATCTTTACGCTTCAAGCGAATACCATCCAACGAAGGCAATGAACGCACCTGCTTTGGATCGTAACCAATTCCTTCGTAAATCACGCCCTCATCGTCAGCCAACAATGTGATACGGCCGCGACCGACATCCGACGCTATAATCTTAGCGATCGGCTCGCGCTCTTCAATCGAAACGAACAATGTATCCGGAAGCAGACGTACCAATTCCGCTTTCCGAATTTGCGTATAGCTTTCCAAACTCCGCTTCATTTCGCCCAAGTCGAGAGTCAGTAGATTCAACCCATCCCGGTTCAGGTCCAAGTGATACAATATCCACTCGCGACTCAAAACGTCACTCTCAGTTTCAACAGTCTTTAACGGCAGCGCTCGGCCCGCTTTAGTCAATGCATTCGAAACATCTTCCGTCTCAAGAAATAACTTCGCTCCTCCAGCGACTACGACAATTGCGACGATTACGATAACCGATTTTCGGCATCGAGCGAAAATCATCCGCTTGAATGCCGTGGAACTCATGCTTTTCGCCCGAACGTCTTGATCGATGTCTTTCCAGGATTTGGATTTGAGAGCGGTCTTCGTTGCTTTTTTAGTGGCCATATCAACAGATTGAATACTTACTTTGAAACCTTAAAAAGGCTGGCGCTACCAGCCTTTTCAGTAGCTCCTCGAAATTTATTCCAGCAGCTCCCGCCGACATCGGCAAAAGACTTGTCGCCTTCATACCCGGAAGCGTATTCACTTCCAGGACAAAAGGATTGCTTTGCTCGTCTAACATAAAATCAACTCGAGTATAATCCCGACACCCACAAGCCTCGTAAGCTCGCATTGCGAGCAATTTTATAGATGCCTCAAGCGATTCCGAAAAAGGTGCCGGAGCGATGTACTCCGTCATGCCTTTCGTATACTTGCTAGCGTAGTCAAATTGTCCCGACTCTGGTCGAATCTCAACGATCTCCAATGCCTCGCCTTCCAATACGCCAATGGATATTTCTTTTCCCACAATCAGTGGTTCTAACATCCATTCTTCGAATTCCAAACGGGCCAACAACGATTCTAGCTCAGTCACGCTATTCGCGAATCCTAAACCAATACTACTCCCTTGACAAACTGGTTTCAAAACAACCGCTGGTCCTAAACGCTCGAATACAGATTCAACGTTTGGAATCGCATCCCGAGAAAACGCGACTTGATCGGCCACTGGAACTCCCGCTTCAGCCAACGTCGCTTTAGTTTTCACTTTATCGAAGGTCAATTCGCTACATTCGCGTCCACATCCGGCATACTCGATTCCAGCAGTATCCAAAAGCGACTGAAACCCACCGTCCTCTCCAAACGTACCATGTAAAGTCGAAAAGACTACGCAACGCTCA
>Ga0315327_10001968_pt1 | contig 10834 bp, 10 predicted proteins | sample M110032315metaG_FD_203460 | JGI IMG/M metagenome (GOLD analysis project Ga0315327, IMG submission 203460) | Ammonia-oxidizing marine archaeal communities from Monterey Bay, California, United States - M1 100m 32315 | ecosystem: Environmental > Aquatic > Marine > Coastal | place: USA: California... | reverse complement strand
GTTCGGTATCTGGACCTGGTGGAAGAGATAATGTTCCTGCAAAGTTAACAGCAGGTGAATTTGTTATGAGTAAGAATGCTGTTAGTAGGTATGGAGCTCATACTTTTGCTAAGATGAATGCTTCTGGTGGTGGAACAAATAATCCTGTAGGTAATAAGTATTTTGTTGGTGGATTGGTAAAGAGAGCTAAAGAATTCTTTACTCCTGGCCCACCAGTTAGAAAGCAATCAAAGGTTGAGGTAATTCCAGTACCATCACCATCATCATCAACTCCTTCTCGTCCTACTGCTACTGGAAATAGTATACCTAAATTTAGTTCTAAAGTTGGTGGCGGTACTGCTAAGGAACAAGTATTAGGGATAAGAAGATAAGATGGCAGTAGATAGTAGTAAATTATTAGAAAGGGATATTGGTATCAGTAAGGGTGCTCATATCACAGCACCTCAAGTTAAGTTGCTGAAGGTTACTAGGGTAAAACTTAGTGGTGTTGCAAATAATTTAAAAGATAATTTGGTTTTAACTAAGGTAAGGAATGCTGCTGAGAATAAAAGAAGACAGGAAGCACTACGAAAGAAGAGAGAGGCTGAATTAGAGAATAAGAAGAAGAAAAAAACTAGTGGAGGAGGAAAGGGTCCTAAGATTCCTGGGATGGGAATGCTTGATGGAATAATTAATGGACTCATAACTGTTCTTTGGGGAATGCTTGTCGTTAAAGCATTGAGTTGGGTAAACAGTCCTGGATTTAAAAAGTTTTTTAATACTGTAGTTACTGTAGGTCAATGGATAATAAAGGCTTCTGAATGGTTGTTGGAGTCGTTGGTAAATCTTATTGACTGGGGTTATAAACTTTATGATAGTGGTAGTGAATGGATTAAGAATACCTTTGGTGAGGAGGCTGCTGAAAAATTTCAAGGATTTATGGATGGTGTTAAGAGCATTGTTCAAGCAGTTATATTTGTTAAGGTAATTCTAAAGGGTGCTGTTGATAGTATTATAAAATCGGTTGTTGGTGTATTTAAAAAACTAGGAACGGTTATTAAGAATGCATATAAACTTGCTAAGTTTGTTATTAATACTGCAATAAAGGCTGCTAAGTTAATCCTTAAGGGTGTGGTAAAGACTGTCCAAACAGGAGCAAAGATTATTAATTGGGCAACCAGAGGTAGAGCTGGTAATTTAGTTAATGCTGCAAAGAAGGGAATAACTGATTTTGGATCAAAGCAACTTGATAAGGTTAAGAAATTGGGTTCAAAACTTAATCCTAAGAACTGGAAAGCACCAAAGATTAAGGCACCTTCTTGGTGGCAGAAGGGTACTAGTTTTATATCTAAAAAGGCATCGCAAACAAAGAATTTAGTAAGTGGAGCATGGGGAAAATTAGGTAATACATTAAAGGAGGCTACCAAGAACTTAGGTAAGTATATTGATGATATAACAGGACCATTAAGAAAGGCTGGTCAAAATCTTGGTAATTCTATGAAAGCAGGTCTTGATAAGTTGAATCCAGCAAAGGCACTAGAAAAACTTAAGGGAAAAATTAAACCAGTGATTCAAGAAATGTTGGAGAAGAATCCCTTTGTGAAAAAGATTATGAGTTGGATGAGTGGTAAAAGTAAGGGTGCTGTCAAGTGGGTCTTGAAAAATATTAAAAAGATAAGTGCAAGTCCACAATTGAAAAAATTGGCTACTGGATTGAAAGCTAGTAAAGGTTCTACTAAAGCATTGGGTCCTGTTGATAAAATAATTACTGCATTAATGACTCTTATAGATTATGCAAAGTTTGGTGAGTCTCCTATCAATGCTATTCTAAAAGGTCTTGGTGGATTAGTGGGATATGGTCTTGGATTTACTGCAGCACAAGCAGCAATTCCTGTTCCTGGTTCTGGTTTCCTTGGAGGTATTGCGGGTAGTGTTGCAGGTGAATTTCTTGCTCATCAATCACTTAAACTTTTAGCAAAAGGAACTGACTTAGATGAAATGCCAGATGAATTTATGAATGATGGTAGAATGCTTTTAAGAGATCCAGAAGATTTGGGTGATCATATGGTGAAGAATCCAGAAGTTAAAGCAGGTGCTGATGCTACGGATGTATCAAAATCTACATCTTATGAAGAAGGTGGTGGTGAAGGAACACAAAAAATTATTAAAGTAGATATACCTAATACTAATAATTCTTCTGGTGGAACAGATTCTACAACAGTAAATAGTTCATCATCGGGTAGTAAAGTAGACAGTGGTGATCCAAAGTTAGTTTTGTACTCTGGTAAATAAGATATGGCAAACAAATTAGTATCAGCATCACAATCAGACCCATCACTTCCTATTAAGGTTGAAATAACATCCAATAAAGATGCGAAGAAGGTTGTTAGTTTATTGGGTGGTTTTGTGCAACTTAATTATTATGAAAGTATTCTACAAGACTCTGTAAAGGTTAGTTATTTCTTTGCAGATGCAGGAAATTCTATTGATGGTAAGTCTGTTGCGGAAGGCCTTCCTTTGGTTGGAACAGAGGATGTTAGGTTAGAATTTGAAGACAATAATGAGAATAGACTTAAGTTAGATTTAAATGTTAATTCAATAACACCAGTCTATGAGGACACTGGAAAATCTATTGTTAATTTGAGTTTAGTTTCTGAAGAATTTATTCGTAATGAAGAGAGTACTGCAAGAGTTAAGATAAGATATGATGGTCCTATAGATGAGACTATCAAAAGAATTTTAAAAGAAAATTTAAAGTCAACAAAGAAAGTAAAAGATGAGAATATAGAAGGTGTAAAAGGAAATTATAATTTCTTTGGAAGTGGTCGCAAACCTTTTTATATTTTGAACTATCTTTCTAAATGTTCTGTCCCAGATATTGATAAGCAAGATGATAGTGCAGGATTCTTTTTCTATGAGACATCAGAAGGATATCATTTTAAATCTATTGATGCATTATTCTCACAAAAAATGAAGAAATCTTTCATCTATAATGAATCTACTGATAGAAATGGTGGTGTTCCTGCTGGATATGATGGTAAAATACTAGAATTATCAACAAATAATGATGTAAATGTCCAACAGAAGATGGAGATGGGAGCATATAAAACTAAATTGGTTTTGTTTGATCCGTTTAATTGTAAGTATAGAATAATTGAAACCGAAGCATCTGATGAACAGAAACTTGCAGGTAAAGAACTTCCAAAGTTCAATAAAAAATTTGTTGATGATGAAAAATATACACGTACAACTTATATGATAGTTGATACTGGCACTCTTCCTGCAGGTAAATATACAAAAGGATCTAAAGGTAAAGATGATCCTCAAGTAAAGGCATCCCAACAAGATAATTTTAAAGTAGCAGAGACTCTTAATCAGGCCATTCGTAGATACAATCAGGTGTTCTCTCAGACACAGGAGATTACCATTGCAGGAGACTTTAGTTTACATGCAGGAGATGTTATATTTGTTGATATTCCTCCCATAAAAGCAGAGACGGATGATACACTAAACAAACAGGCAGGGGGTCTATATATTATAGCCGATCTCTGTCACTTTGTGAACGCAGATGGAACCTGGACTAAACTAAATTTAGCACGGGATTCATTTGGAAGAAAAGGCAATCACAGTAACCGCTAATTTCTATTATGACTCACGATTTAGACCACGAAGTCTATATTGATCCCAAGGATCATAAAGAACATATCAATCACGGTATGCTAGAATATACAGAAGAAGATTTAAAGACTGCTCATGCTTTATATGACAAATATCATGAAGGTGATGAAGTAAATCCTAATGAAGGTAAGATTAATGATTATCATGAAAGGCATAATGATAAAGGATTAGAAGTCTATTGTGAGAATCATCCAGATGCATTTGAATGTAGGGTATACGACGAATAATGGCAGAAGGAACCCTATTCAATCCTGGATACATAGGAGGAAATTTTATATGGTGGATCGGCCAAATTGCCGATGACTCTTCTTGGCGTATTAATAACACCGAGAGTAAATTTAAGTCACCTGATTTGGAAGATCAACCATCTGACGAACCAGGGGAACCTCCTATTGGATGGGGTTACAGATATAAGGTAAGGATTATAGGATCACACGATGAAGATGAAGCAATAGTACCAACAGACCAACTTCCTTGGGCTCAGGTAATGTATTCTGTTTGGGGTGGTGGTCAAGGTGGTACTTTCCAAACTCCTGGATTGAAACAGGGAATGTTTGTCTTTGGTTTTTATATTGATGGTATAGATCAACAGCAACCTGTTATTATGGGTGTGCTTGGTACTAATTCCAAGACAATACTTGAAAGAAAGACTGCTACCCGTGATGGTATTAATTTTGGACCACAAAGTTTTTATTCTAAGCAAGAGAGTGAGGAAGCACCTGAGCAGAAGAAACTTAAAGATTCTAGTTTAAATTCGGAGAAAACAGAGAATAGTAATCTACAGAATGAATCAACAGATGCTACTCATCAATTCTCAGCAGCAGACAAAAAGAAGAATGAAGTTTTAAATAAGAAACATGCTCTTGCTTGTCCAGACCCAGATCATAAGTCTGCGATAAAGAATATGAAGGTAGAGACTGAAGTTCTTTCAGAAAATATAAGGCAGATGCAAGAGTCTATGCAGAGTCTTGAGAGTGCAGGAAGTTTGCCCATTGTTGATGCAGCTAAGGATATTGATGCTGAGATACAGAGGGCATCAAAACAGATGGCAAAGCATATGAAGGATATAATGGGTAAGGTTCAGCAATATACTACAGATCAATTCAATGAGAAGACTGCACCGATGTTGAATCTTGCAGTCCCTTCCTTTAAGAATAAGTTAATGGAAGATCAGATAGCAGGACTTGAGAAACTTGCTTGTATGTTTAATGGTCTTGCTGGTGCAGCATTAGCAGCAGGTATTGCTGCTGCATTAATGAAGGCTTTTAAGAGGAAGAAGAAACAATCAGAAGATGCAGCCGCTAATGCTGCTATTGCAGAGGGTGGTGTTCAGGGTGTTGATCCATCAGAAACTATAGCACCTATAAATGAACTTGATTCTGATGTTGCTCCACCACTTCCTCCAGCTGGATTTTATTCACCAGAACCATTATGTTCTACAGAAGAATTGGTTGGTGAAATTTTAGGACAGAATATTAATACAATTATGAGTGGGTTTGATTCTGCTATTGGTCCTGTTGTTAGTGGTGTTAAAGAATCATTAGGTGGATCAACAACGGAAGAGGGATCTGAAGGTGTTGGTAGTTTGAATAATTCAGTGAATGAGGAGAATGTTCTTGCTGCATTAGGATCTGGTGCTCTTATAGGAGCAATGACACAAACAATAGCAGAAGGTTCTTCTAGTAATAGTTTAACTCCAAATCTTGTTGGTTCAGCAATCAATAGTTTTATGGGTGGTAGATATGGTGAGGGATTAACAAATCTATTGGATGTTGCTGGAGTTAATTCTTTAGTTAATCAGGGTGCTATAGCAAATGCAATAAGTATGGTTGCTGGTGGAGATATGATTGGTGGTTTTGGTGCTGTCTCTGGTATACTTGGTGTTGATGCATCATTAATGCAGGGAGTTGGTGGTGCATTAGGTGCTATTAAGTCGGGAGATATTAAAGGATTAATTGGTGCTGCTGGAGCACTTGGTGCATTTAATCCTAGTATATTAAGTTCTATAATAGGTAAAGGTGCTGCTCTTGCTGGTCCAGATCTTGGATCATTGACTGGAGCACTAGGATCAATGGGTGGTCTTAACTTTGATATTGCTACATCGATTGGATTTATTAAGTCAGTTACTCAGGTCTTTGATTGTGATCCACCACCTGCGTGTTCTCCAAATGATGTTCATACTATGCAAGGTGGAGGTGGTGATGGTGGTAAACCAAGTACTGCTTCTGTTGCAAAGAGTGCAACCAATACTGTTAATAAAACTGGTACTAATAAATCATTTGGTACTGGTATAGAGAAAACCGCTTTGATTAAAGAGGGTACTAAGGTTATTAAGAAGTTTAAGTTACCTGCATCTAGGGTGACTGATTTAAATTCTGATATTGCATAGGAGATAAACAATGCCAATAGCACCAACCTCATTCGATAATATTACAGTAGGATACATCAGCGAGACTGAAGGATATGTTAAGTATGTTTCTGTTGCTGATGCAAATGCTTATGCAGAATTAAACCCAGACACAGAATTTATTTTCATTAATGGTGATGAGCAGATTGTATATCTTCCTATAGAAGAGGTTAATCAACTTACACCCAAGAATTTATTGAGATCTAACTCTTGTGATACTGCAGACAAACCTTGTGGCCCACCAGCACTTAAGTTCTTTGGTGGAGGTGGTATAGGAGCACAAGCAAATCCAGTTGTAGATTCTCAAGGTAATTTAATTGCAGTTGATCTAGTTAATGGTGGGTTTGGATATCATACACCACCACAAGTACAAGTTATAGATCCTTGTAAGAATGGAAATGGTGCTGTACTGGAAACAATTATTAAGGATGGTGTTGTCGTAAAGGTTATTATTAAAGATAGTGGTAACGGTTATCTTCCACCACCACAAACTGTACCACAATATCCTGCTGTTCTTACGATTACAGATGTTGTTGTAAATGATCCTGGTATTGGATATAATTGTGGTGTAGATAAATTGACAATTACACCAAGTAATGGTACAGTATTATCATACAAGTGCGATCCTTTTGGTAAGATTAAATCAGTAAGTGTTGATAAGGGTGGTAGGTTTACAGATCTTCCACAGATATCAATGGATACTGAAAGTGGTTTTAATGCAAAGTTCGTTCCTGTTTTTGATATTGTACGTGACCCACAACCAGTTGCACCAGTTGCTACAGATGTTGTTCAGGTCTATGATCTGATAGGACTTAATGTTCAGGGTTGGATTGATGGTAAAACTTACTATGGTAATGTTTATTTTGATGATGGTATAAAGTATGCTGGTACTGATTCTAATAATGGGAGTGATATTCGGGTCTGGGATACCCAACCAGAAAGTATTACGAATTCTGTAACTGCTGAGAATAGATTACAATGACACAGAAAAAGAATTTTTGGACACAAGTAATTAGTACCATGAATGGTATGATTACTTTTGGTGGATTGAGTCAACAGGAAGATGTTACCTCAAGTATAGAATTAAAAGCACTGGACGGAAGACACTTCATTAGTTTAGATGAAGATGGTCCTCGTACAGGATGGACTATAATGAATGCTCCTGGATCTACGATGATTCATACGGGAGAAGATTTAGCAGCAGTTCCTGAAGGAAGCGATCCACCTGAAGGTATTTGTGAGAAGGAAGCCTTTGTTGTTATTGCAGAGAATGGAGACATTCAACTCAAGGCAGCAAATGGAAAGGTTCGTATTGAAGGACAAGATATTGAGTTTGTTGCAAATGGTAATGCTCCTCACGGTGTATTCTATGCCAATGCAAATGAAACTATTAAACTTGACTCAAAGAATATAACATTAGATGGTAAACAATCACTTAAACTTTTGAGTACAGGACTAATAACTATTTCTGGTGGTTTATCAACACAGATATTTTCGCCATTAATTTATGGGGTAACTGCTGCAACTGTTGCAAAAGCATTACCTATACCAGGAAAAATGAAACCGTAGGAGGACAATATGGCATTTTCAATGGACGAACAGTGGGTTTATGGTGGACAACTTATAGTTTCCGCACCATTTATCACACCACAAGCATTAGGTATAGGACCAGCAAAGATAGATCATTCGGTCTATTTGCAGGGTCCAGTACAACATGGAGCAGCAGGTAATTTTGGAGAGTCTGTCGCAACGACAATGATTGGTCGTAGTGATACTGTCGAAACACCTAGAGCACTTCACACTAGAGGTAATGTAAGAATTGAAGGAGATGGAGATACTACGAGTGCTATTAATGTAACAGGTGGTGCTTCTCATGCTGGATATTTTAAAGGAGGATCACCAGATGCTGTTTATATTGATGGGGATTTATATGTAACTGGTGCTACTGATTGTGGCAATAAAGGACGACTCGCATCTAGGTTTGCTGCTGCTGATGCATCACCAAAACCTTTTGATATCAAGCACCCATCTAAAGACGGGTGGAGACTTCGTTATGCTTGTATTGAGGGCCCAGAAGTTGGTGTATATTGTAGAGGAAGAGTGAAGAATGAAACAGTAATAAAACTACCTGATTATTGGAAAGATCTAGTAGATGTTGAGAGTATTTCAGTACAACTTCAACCTATTGGAGCACACCAAGATGTTATTATAAAGAGATGGGACTCAGAAACAGTTCATCTTCAAGGACAGGGTGGGATGCCTATCAATTGTTTCTATCATGTATATGCAGCAAGGACGGATGTTAACCCATTACACGTAGAATATGAAGGAGAAAGTTGGAAAGATTATCCCGATCCAAACTTTAATCCAGATAAAGTTGATCCTGAAGAAAGGATACTTAATGATCCACAATATGCTCCTAAGAGGAATACGATTACTATTTGATGAAAAAACTTATATATGTAGAGGATAATTTTTTAGATTCTTCTCTATGTAAACCATTTATTGACCTTTATGATGTTAAAAAAGAAGATCGTACATTGGATGCTGTAACTCATTCAGATCCAAATGAAACTCTTACATATATTCCAAACCAACCATTCGATAAGAATTATGGTGCAAAATATTTGGGTGGTAATGTAGATCCTATAGATATGAATTCTACAACGGATGAATTATTTGGTGGTGTTATTAATAATGTAACTAATAGATGTAAAACGTTTGAGAGTGAAATTGTATTAGACTATGTTGGTGTTGTAAGATGGCCTGTAGGGACATTTATGAAACCCCATTTTGATGATAATAATGTCCATAGACCAGATGTGTTTGCAGCAATGCTTTACCTAAATGATGATTTTAAGGGTGGATCTACTATTTTTGAGGATATTGAAATAAAACCAGAAAAGGGTAAATTAGTTATTTTCTCTAATTCACAACATCTTCATTATGTTAGTAAAGTTGAGGAAGCAGAGAGATTTGTCTTATCCTTCTGGTACAGCAGACCTTGACAAACTCCCATTATAGTGATATAGTACTAAAGTAGTTGAATCATCCACATGCAAGAAAATCAAAGACCTGATTTGGGAGAAGACAATACTGAGTATGAAGATGATGAGTATCTGATGAAATGTGTGGTGGATACAGTAAAGAAGAGTTTTTATCTATATTCTAGTGATGGTGATACAAAGAATATAGTATGTGAGACTTCCGAACAGTTTATGAATGTTTTGGAGTTAGTAAGGGCAACGTGTCCAGAAGATAGGTTATCTTATACAAATCCATATTAATTCGGGCCAGCAAAATCGATTTTAGCTTCCAAAAAGGCGGGTAAAAAAACCCCGCCATTTTTTTGCCCTATTACTTTTTTATAAATACCTAAAAAGTAGTGGTTGGTCAAAAATGGGCATTCGCATAGATGGACAGACTGATGTTTTATCCGCAGCGGATGGCAGTCTTACGATTGAAGGGCAGCAAATTAATACTACAGGTATTGTAACTGCAGCTTCTGGATTTCGAGTAGGTAGTGCTGTTACGATAGGTATATTTAATGGAGGTAACTCTACTTTTGCGGGTATTGTTACTGCGACGCAATTTGTTGGTGATGGTTCTCAGTTAACTGGTGTTGCTGCTGGTGTTTGGACGGAAGATTCTGTTGGTGTTTCTACAATTAAGCAAGCTGGTATTAATACTACTAGTGTTAAGGGAACTGCTGCTGGTGCTGCTACTTCAGAAGGTGCTCTTCAGGCACATGGTAATGTTTCTGTGATTGATGGTATGTTAATGCTTGATCAGGTTATTGATAAGAATCTTACATTACCTGCTGGCAAAAATGCAATATTGGTTGGTCCTGTGCAAGTTGCTGCTGGAATCGGACTTACGGTTGAAGCAGGTTGTACGCTTCTTATCGCATAAATACAAAAAAGGATTTTATTGATAAATGGCTAATTTACAGGTTGGTGTTGCTGGAAATGGAACCGTCACGGTAGGTGCAGGGGCATCAGTACATTCTCCTGCAAGTAATACCCTGACATTAGGAACAAATGGTGATGAGAGGGTTCGCATCGATGCTTCAGGTAATTTTGGTATAGGAGTTGCATCTCCATCAGAAAAATTAGATGTTAATGGAACAATTCAATGTTTAAATGAATTGAGATCTACGACTGGAAATGATTTATTATTAAATGCTGGAAGTGCGAACAGAGATGTAAAGATACAGGTTAATGATGTTAATGTGATGTATGTGCAAGGTAGCACTAGTAAAATTGGTGTCGGAATTGATTCTCCAGATTCTAAATTGCATATTCATAATGGTTCTGCTGGAAGTATTGCTGCTAGTTCTGCTGCAAATCTAACAATTGAATCTAGTGCTAGTGACTATAATGTATTACAATTTTTATCTCCTGCAACTGCAGAACAACAAATAAGATATGGAGATGCTGGTGATAATGGTGCAGGATATATTGCATATAATCATGGAAGTAATTTCTTAGCAATCGGAGTAAATGGTCCAGAAACACTTCGCATCGACAGCTCTGGCCATGTTGGTATAGGAACAGCTGTTCCAAGTCAAGGAGGACATACTAAATCTCTGACAGTTTCTTCTTTAGCATCAGCCGCAAGAGCAGCTCTCAATATTCAAGGTAATACGGCTAATTGCCATGCCTGTGTTGAGATGAGAAATAACGGTACATTAGTTAGTGGTCTCTATAGTAGAGGTACAGATAGATTGCAATTTGGTACTGGATCTAGTGGAACTGTAAGAGGACAATT
>Ga0315327_10001967_pt1 | contig 10836 bp, 8 predicted proteins | sample M110032315metaG_FD_203460 | JGI IMG/M metagenome (GOLD analysis project Ga0315327, IMG submission 203460) | Ammonia-oxidizing marine archaeal communities from Monterey Bay, California, United States - M1 100m 32315 | ecosystem: Environmental > Aquatic > Marine > Coastal | place: USA: California... | reverse complement strand
GGGGCGGGCGACCCCGGAGCGGTCGACGCCTCGGAGGCGCCCCCGTTTATGGAGCGTTCCGCCTGATGGCGGGCTACGACCCGCAGGCCCGACGGTCGCGCCCGACGCCGCCGGTCGACAGCCCGGTGGACGGCCTGTTGGACATGCTGCCGGACGAAGCCGAGATAGAGGCATCGGTCGACGGAACGGGCGAGGCTCCCGTCGTGGATCTCCTCGCGGAGTCGAACTCCGGTGCAGTCGAGGAGCGTATGGCCGGGGAGACGGTCGATCGGGGGACCGACGAGGGACTACTCCCGTTCGAGACCCCTCCAGTCGAGATGACCGACGAGCGGGCCGACCTGTTGCACCGGATCTGGGTACTGGCAGCTGTGGCCGCTCTGGTTCTGGTGCTGGTGGCGGTACGCCGCCGCCGTCGGAACGCCTGACCGTCTAGAGACCTACCTTTAGGTAACGGTCTCTCAGAGACCTGCCATCTAGAGACCCAGCAACGTGCGGGCCGGGGCATCGGCGCGCATGCGGCCCCGGGATACCCGGACCTGAACCTCGGCGGTGCCTTCTTCGCAGTCGGCCACGTAGGCGCACCAGCCGCAGAGAGGTCCGACCCGCGCTTCGAACTGATCCGATGAGCAGGCCTTCCCGACACCGTCCCACGTTTCGACGAAGCGACCAACCGCTGCCTCGAGGCCGTCCTCGGTCACCGGAGTCTCCACGATGCTGTTGCCGAGGAAGTAGAGGCGTCCGCGGCTGGGACGTTCGCCCCGGTGGTCCTCCACGGCGGCGGCGTAGAGCAGGACCTGGTCAAGCTTCTCGGGGACGTCACCCGGGCGGGGGGCCTTGCCTGTCTTGTAGTCGGTCACCACTAGCCCGTCGGCCGCGTTGTCGAGGCGGTCGATGATCCCGAAGAACGGCACGCCGCCGACGGTGGCCGACACCTTGGCTTCAGTGGCCTCCACCTCGACCTGGGCCGGGTCCTCGAACTCCCAGAGATTCTCGATGGCCGTCCAACCCCTCCACCGGAACTGCCGTTGCGCGTCATCATCGAGGGCCAGAGCGATGAAATTCCCGTCGTCCCGAGTCTCGGGCCAGGCCGTGGCGGCCAACTCCCGTGCACGATCAGTGGTCCGACCTCCGGCCGGTTCGGCGCAGAGGAGCTCCAGTACCCGGTGGACGAAGGTGCCCAACAGGGCGGCCTCGCCCGGCGGGTCGGACCGCTTCTCGACGTAGCGGAACCGCCATCGTCGCTGGCACTGGTTGAAGAGGCCGGCCGACGAGACCGAAAAGGAGCGGGGAGGGGAGGGCATGGGTCGGGGGTTCCTAGACGTCGAGTGCGGCGGGATCCAGCAGGGCGCTGTTGGCAATGAGATAGTCACGGCGCTGTGTGACATCAGCGCCCATGAGAATCTCGAAAAGGTTCGCGGCGTCGGCCGCCGCCTTGCCGTCCTCCATGGTCAGTCGCTTGAGGACCCGGGTTTCCGGATCGAGCGCACACTCGGCCAACTCTTCGACGTTCATCTCGCCCAGACCCTTGAAGCGGTTCCACCGGAGGTTCTCGACCTTGCGTCCACCCTGGGCCAGCGATGCCGTGATCTCATCGCGCTCCTCATCGGTGAACGCCCGGTGGACGGTGTCACCGACCCGGAGTGAGTACAGCGGTGGCTGGGCGGCGAAGACCCGACCTTCGGTGAGGAGAGGACACATGTACTTGTGGATGAGGGTGAGGAGTAGGCAGCGGATGTGGCTGCCGTCCACGTCGGCGTCGCAGAGGATGACGATGCGCCCGTAACGCGCCGCGTCGATATCAAAGTCGTTACCCGATCCCGCCCCGATGGCTGTGAAGAGGGCCTGGGCCTCAGCGTTGTCGAGGACTTGCTTGAGAGTGGCCTTCCCGGCGTTCACCACCTTTCCCCGCAGGGGAAGAATGGCCGTGTTCGCCGAGTTCCGACCTGCCTTGGCTGGCCCGGCGGCCGAGTCGCCCTCCACGATGATGAGTTCGGAGTCCGGACCGTGAGTCCGGCAGTCGGCCAACTTGTCGGGCATACCGGTCGAACCCATGCTGGCTGCCTTGCGGCGGGTCTCCAGCATCTGCTTGGACGTCACCCGGTTGATCACCGCGTTGGTCAACTTGTCGCGCACCGCGTTGATGTGGGTCTTGGGCCCGCCACCGCCAAACCAGTCGGTGAGGCCGCCCTTGACCACTTCGTAGACGATTTTCTCAACGGCTGGGGTGCCCAACTCCTGCTTGGTCTGGCCCCGGAACTGTGGCTCGGGGAACACCACCTTGAGCGCCGCAACCAGACCCTCCTGGACGTCATCCTTGGTGGCCCGGTGCTTGTTCTCCCTAGCCAGCTTGGCCAGCTTTCGGGTGTCCTTGAGGAGGACATCGTTGACGGCGCGGGTGAGTGCCCGATCGAAGCCCGCCGAGTGCGTGCCACCGTGGCTGGTTGGGATGGTGTTCACGAACGACTCGACCCGGGGGTCGTAGCCCTTGACCCACCGGAGGGCGACCTCGACGGTGCATTCCCGATCGACGTCGCTCATCTTCCCGTTGACCGGCACCCGTTCGGTGAACTCCGAGATGCCCGACAGGGTGATGATCTCGCAGGCGTTGTCGCCGACCGACAGATGGTCAACGAGATCTGCCAGGCCGCCCCGGGACACGAACTCGAACGGCTCGGCGCCGCCTGCTCGTTTGTCGACTAGGACGACCTTCACGCCCGGCACGAGGAAGCACGACTGCACGATCCGCTCACGGATCTCCTCGGCATCGACGTGGGCGCCCTCGTCGAAGATCTCCCGGTCGGGCCAGAAGCGGATGCGGGTACCGGTTTTGTTCTTGGAGAGCCGCTTGACCCGGGCCAGATCGTGGCCGGCCTTGAAGGCCGAGCCAGAGAAGTGGCCGGCCACCCGTTCCTTGAACGAGAGTTCGTGGGTGTGGCCGTCACGGTCGACCTGAGCCACCAGCTTGGTGGACAGGGCGTTGACCACCGAGGCCCCTACACCGTGGAGGCCACCCGATGCGCCGTAGGCGCCACCACCGAACTTGCCTCCGGCATGCAGCTCGGTCAGGACGACCTCCAGCGCTGAGATCTTCCGCTTCGCGTGGCGGTCAATAGGGATACCCCGGCCGTCGTCGGCCACCTCGACGGAGTGGTCGCGGTGCAGGGTGATCTCGATCTTGCGGGCGAATCCGGCGGCAGCCTCGTCGACCGCGTTGTCGACCAGTTCCCAGACCAGGTGCATGAGCCCCGGTCCGCCGGTGCCGCCGATGTACATGCCGGGCCGTTTCCGCACGGCATCCAGCCCCTCGAGGGTCTGGATGGCATCGGCGTCGTAGCCCGATCCCTTTGGCCTGCTCGTGGATTGTGCGGCGCCCACCGTCACCACCTCGCCGGCCCGATGGCCAGGATCTGTCGTTCCGACTCAGCGCTCACCAGATCGCGCTTCGTGGCCTCCAACATGAGCGGTACTGGTGCGGGGTCGGGCTTCTTCGCGTCGTCGTCGCTGGCCATGATGGCCAGCAGGCCGATGGCGGGCCCAACGTGGGCCACGCTGAGTGAGGCGCCGTCGGCCAGGCGGGAGACCCGGACACCGATACCGCCACGACCCTTGGCCTCCAGTTCGGACAGCGGCGTGGCCTTCACCGAGGAGTCGTCGGTGACAGTCACCAGAGCGTCGTCACCGAGGACGGCGGCCGCGGCGACCACGGTGGCCCCGTCGCGGAGCTTCATCCCGGCGACGCCGCTCGCACCCCGCCCCTGGACGCTGATGCCGTCGACTGCGGTTCGTAGCACCTGGCCGTCGGAAGCCACGAAGACCACGTCGACTCCGTCGGGAGCGGTGAACGCAGCGGCCACTCGGTCGCCTGCCTTGAGCTTCATGATCGTCCTACCGCCCCGGGTTTCACGGACCTCGGCCATGGTGAGGCGCTTGGCTGCGCCTTGGGCAGAGACCACCACGAGGTGTTCGTCACCGTCGGCTACCACGGTGTGGATGACCTCGCCTCGGTTTGTGCCGAAGGCCTGGGCGGCGCCAGCTCCCCGGGCCCGGCCCTCACCGTCGGCCAGTTCGGCGGGCAGGACCTGCAGGGCCCGACCCTCGGACGTGACCGCTGTGACCGTGGACGTGGTTCGGGTCAGCAGCTGGGCGACCAGCACGTCGTGGCGGCCCGGCGTGGCTCGCTTGGCCCCCTCCGCCGGCAGCCGTCCGATCTGCCCGGAGGTGGAGAGCGTGACCACGCAGGGCTCGTCGGCCACGTCGTCGGCCACCTCGATGGAATCGAATACCGGAAGGTCATCGGGGTTGACGATCTCAGTACTGCGATCCCGACCGAACTGCTTGACGGCCTCACCCAGCTCGTTAAGGACCAGCGTGCGCTGGCGAGTTTCGGACTCGAGGAGCTTGGTGTGCCCGGCAATGGCCGCCTCGAGCTCGGCCCGTTCGTCCTCGAGGCGACGGACCTCCAGGGCGGTGAGCCGTTTGAGCGGCATGTCCAGGATGTGGTCGGTCTGGACGCGGCTGAGTGAGAAACGTTCCATGAGGGCGTCGCGGGCTGTCGCCGTGTCCTCCGAACCACGGATGATGGTCACCACCTCGTCGATGGCTTGGAGGGCCACCAGCAGGCCGGCCACGATGTGGAGCCGCTCCTCGGCACGGTCCCGACGGTAGGCCGTCCGGCGGACGACGACCTCGAGTCGGTGGTCGATGTAGTGGCGGCACAGGTCGTACAGGCCGACGGTGCGGGGTTCGCCGTCGACCAGCACCACGTTGTTGATGCCGAAGGACTCCTCCATGGGAGTCAGGCGGTACAGCTCGCCGAGCACCGCCTGGGGGTTGTGCCCCGGCTTGACCGTGACCTGGAGTCGGAGTCCGGTGTGGCGGTCCGAGAGGTTCTTGAAATCGGCGATCCCTGCCACCTTCCCGGCTTCGTTCAACTCCTTGAGCTTGCTGATCACCCGCTCGGGGCCCACCATGTAGGGCAACTCGGTAACCACGATGGCCTGGCGGCCCTTCCCGACGTCCTCGACGTGGGCCCGGGCGCGGATCCGGATCGAACCCCGGCCGGAGGCGTAGGCGTCGCGGATGCCGTCGTCGACCACGATGCCGCCACTGGGGAAGTCCGGACCGGGGAGGACGGCCAGCAACTCGTCGACCGTCGGCTTGGGCCGTCGCTGCTTCATGACGAGGGTCACCGCGGCATGGACCTCGGCCAGGTTGTGGGTGGGCATGTTGGTGGCCATTCCCACGGCGATGCCTGTAGTGCCGTTCAACAGCAGGTTGGGGAGCAGCGCGGGGAGGTGGGTGGGCTCGGTGGACTCGCCGTCGTAGGTCGGTCGGAAGCCCACCGTGTCCTCGTCGAGCTCGCGGACCATGGCCATGGCGGCCTCGCTGAGCCGGCACTCGGTGTAGCGGGGTGCGGCCGGTGGGTCGTCCAGCGAACCGAAGTTGCCCTGCGGGTCGATCAGGGTCATGCCCCGGGAGAATGACTGGCCCATGCGGACCAGGGCGTCGTAGATCGCCGAGTCGCCGTGTGGGTGGTATCGACCCATGGTGTCGCCAACTACCCGAGCGCTCTTGCGGTGCGGGGTATCGGGCCGGATGCCCATGCGGAGCATGGAGTAGAGGATCCGCCGCTGGACCGGCTTGAGCCCGTCACGGATGTCGGGGATAGCCCGCGACGTGATGACCGACAACGAGTAGGCGAGGAAGGACTCCTTCATCTCCTGCGCGACGGAGACATCGACGACCTCGCGGGCGTAGTCCATCTCGTCGGGGATGAGCTTCTGCTGCTTGCCCATGGGTGCGGTCGGTGGTCCTGGTCTGTTCGGTCGACGGGCAGTCTGTCGCAGGAGTGTGACAGCGGTCGGTGGCCCGCTGGCGACCGTACAGGCGCGGGCCCGGCAGGCCGCGGCAGAAGGAGGCTGAGGTCAGTTCAGCCGCGGAAGCGGCAGCGGGTGACGCCGGTGACGAGCTCGTCGAGGGCGTCCAAGAGGGCAGACCCGCCGACCGAGCGGAGCCGGGCGGCCTCACCGGCCGTCCACGGGTGGTCGATGTGATCCGGTGTCAGGCCGGCCTGACACCAGGTTTCGCCAACCATCCGGAGGGCATGGTCCACCCCGGGGTCGCCGCAGGCCACGAGCAGCGCGCCGGCTTCGTCGGCGTTGAGGCCAGGCGGTGAATCGACCCGGGCGGAGAACGTTCCCAGACGAAAGCGGAGGGCTTCCGTGGCGATGCGAGCGTGGTTCATCACCTCTGAAAATACCCGTTCCGGGAGGGCTGGTCGGGGATGTCTCCGGTCGAGGAGCGGGGCAGGGTCAGTGGGGGAGCGGCGGACAGCAGTCGGCTCGGCAGGTCCGGGCCGACGCCGGGTCGTGTCCCAGAAACAGGTCGACGACCATGTCCACGAAGCGCTGGTCGTCATCAATCGCGGCGGCCCGCTGGAAGGCCACGCCGGCCCGTTCAGCTCGGCCGGCGGCCTCCACCTCGAGGTCCCAGACGATCTCGAAGTTCTCCACTGGGAAACCGATGGGCGAGACCACAACGGCATCCACGCCGGCCGCTGCCAGGGCATCGATCCGGTCGCCCACGTCGGGTTCCAGCCACGAGGTCTGGGGCGGGCCGCTTCGGGACTGCCACACCAGTTCGCGGTTGTGGCGACCGGCTGGATCCACTCGCTGGGCAACCAGCCGGGCCACCTCGTGGAGTTGGGCTACATAGTCACAGTTGGCGGCCATGGTGCTCGGAATGCTGTGGGCTGAAAAGAGCAGGTGTGCCCGATCACGACGGTCGGCAGGCAGTCGGTCGAGCGCCTCGACGAGTCGATCCGCTGCCGGCCCGATCAGACCCGGGTGGTCGTGGTGGCCACCGATGCGGTCGACAACCGGGGCGCCGGCCCCCACGGCGGTCCGGGCCCTTTCGATGTCCTCGGTGTACTGGCGGCACGTGCTGTAGGAGGCGTAGGGCGACGCCACCCAGGCCACCGCTCGGCGCACGCCGGCGTTGCGCATCTCGGCGATCGTGTCGACCAGCAGGGGATCGGCGTTGCGGTTCCCCCAGAAGACCGGCGTGTTGACGCCACGGTCGACCAGTTGCTCCGCCACCGTCGCCTGCAGGGTTCGCAACCTTGCGTTTAGCGGCGAACGGCCACCGACGGAGCGGTAGCGGTCGGCAACCTGGGCCAGTCGTTCCGGGGGAATGGGTCGTCCAGCCGTGACCCGGGCCAGGAACGGAGCCACGTCGTCGATCGACTCCGGCCCCCCGAAGGCCACGAGCAGCAGTGCGTCGTACCCGCCGAAATCGTCGATCATCGGGTCACCCCTTCGGTTCTGGTTCGAGGCCTCAACCCTCGACCACGAAGTGCGACAGGTCCTCGGCCAACCCGGAGCGGACGGCCTCGGCAATCGCACCGCGCGTGGTAGTGCGGGTTCGCTTCATCGCACCGCGGCCGACCCCGCCGGCGACCCGGGCGTGGGCCACAGCAGTGTCGAGGAGATCCTCGGCATTGACTACCTCATCCAGGAAGCCCACGTCGATTGCTGTCTCGGGGTCGTACATCTGACCCAGAGTCGCCCTTGCCAGGTGGCGCTTGGACAGGCGGTCCCTCATCAACTCGGTGGCGAAGAAGGGCAGCGGCATGCCGATGGTCAATTCGGGCATGCCGATCTTGAACTCGCCGGCCGTACCGACCCGGAGGTCCGACGACATCAGGATGATGGCGCCCGCCGCGATGGCATGTCCGGTGCAGGCCACGACGACCGGTCGGGGGAACTGGTAGATCCGGAGGAACACATCGACGCCGGCGGCCAGCATCTCCTTGGGTCCGGTGCCGCCGGCCTTCATGACCGATAGGTCGAAGCCGGCCGAGAACCGGCCAGGGCGACCGACGATGACCACAGCGTCGGCACCGGAGGCATCCACCTCGTCCAGCGCATCCAGAAGGGCGCCCAGAAGGTCGTGGCCCAGTGCGTTGGCCTTGCCGTCGTCCATGGTGATGACCGCTATGCCTGCGTCGGTCGGGCCGTCCATGTACTGGATGGTCACCGGAGTCGGGGTCGTCTCGTCGCTCATGCCGGCGAACCTACCGGTGGAGGCTGACGGTCGTCCCAACCGGCCCGCCAGATGACAGCCCGCCAGAGAAGAGCCACCGGTACCCTTACCCCATGAGCGACATTCTCACCACGGAACGGGTCATGGAGGTCAGCGACGGTGCGCTGAGCAAGGTACTGGAGGTCCGCGACTCGCAGGACGACGGTGAGGACCCCACCACGCTGTCCCTCCTGATCGACGTGACCGGCGTGTCGGGCGTGGACTACGTCTATGACCTGGCCTTCGTACCAATCATCGAGTTGCCCGACGACTGCCACCGCTGGACGGTGAGTGCAGACGCTGATGGAAAGACCGGCGCGACCCTCGACATGGCGGTGGGTGATGAGAGTCGTTCCAAGTTGGCCGGCGCCACCCTCGACCTGCCCAGTAACCCGGTGCAGGGCGGGCTGGTGATCCGTAACCCCAACCGACCCAACCCTCTGGGGGACGTGGGTGAGCTGGAGTTGACCGGTGAGGTGCCCGAGCGCATCGAGCAACTCCTCGAGAAGACGGTCAATCCGATGCTGGCTTCCCACGGTGGTTTCGCCACCCTCATCGGGGTCGACACCCACACGGCGTACGTGACAATGGGGGGCGGCTGCCAGGGTTGTTCGATGAGCCAGGCCACCCTCACCGAGGGGATCCAGCGGGCCATCGTCGAGGCCGTGCCGGAGATCACCGAGGTGGTGGACGCCACCGATCACTCGGCGGGCGACAACCCCTTCTATTCCTGAATCACTGCACCGGACCGGCGTCTGAACGGCCGGTCCTGAGGGGTTCCGCCGGGCTCAGCCGAGGCGGAAACGGACGGAAGCGGCCACGCCGGGACCGTCGAGTCCGAACGACGCCAGCAGAGCGTCGGCCGGACCGTGGGCGTGGTGGGCCACCGGTACGCCAAGTACCGAGACACGCGGCATCGGTGCTTCGGCCCGTGGCGGCCGCGCCGCCAGGGCGTCGAGCACCCCGGTGCCGAATCCACCCTCACGGAATCCGTCCTCGATGGTGACCACGAGCCGGTGTTCGGCGGCGTTGTCCAGCATTTTGTCGTCGAGTGGGCGGATACACCGCGGGTCCCACACGGTGGCTTCGATGCCGTCGGCGGCCAGCTCGTCGGCCGCGGCCAGGGCGGCGGCCAGCATCTTCCCGGCACCCAGCAGGCACACCTGACCGTCCCCGGCACGAACCTGGCGGGCGGCCAGACCCCGTCCCACCTCGTCCCAGCCCACGTGGGGGGCCGGCGTCTTGGACCAGCGGATGGCCACCGGGCCGTCGGTGATGGCCATCGTGTCTTCGAACATCTGCTGCAGCTCCTGATAGGAGGACGGGGCCAGCACCGTCATCCCCGGCACCCGGGACAACAAGACCATGTCCAGCACCCCGTGGTGCGAGGGGCCGTCGTCGCCGGTGATGCCCGCCCGGTCCAGACAGAACACGACCGGGAGGCCGTGGAGGCCGACGTCCAGGTTGGTCTGATCGAAGGCCCGGCTCAGGAACGTGGCGTACAGGGCGATCACCGGGCGAAGGCCGCCCATGGCCATGCCGGCTGCCGCGGTCACCGCGTGCTGTTCTGCGATGCCCACGTCGAAGCAGCGGTCGGGGAAACGGTCGCGGAAAGGAAGGAGGCCCGTGGAATCGGGCATCGCCGCGGTGATGGCTACCACCTCCGGGTGGGACTCGGCGGCCTTGAGGAGCGATTCGGTGAACGCTTCGGTGTAGCTGCCGGGCTTCACACCACCCGTGTCGTGCATGTGTTTGATCGGATCCTGTTCGGCTGGGGCGTGGCCCCGACCCTTCTGGGTCAGCACGTGGACCACGACCGGTCCGTCGAACTCGGCCGCGTTGGTCAGGGCGTCCTCGACCTCGGCGATGTCGTGGCCGTCGAACGGCCCCAGGTAGTGGACGCCGAGCGCCTCGAAGAACGCCGTCGGTTCGAACATGTCGCGCAGCGCGGCCTTGGTGGCGCTGATGCCCCGCTCGACCAGTTCGCCCACCCACGGCAGGCGTTCGGCCAGGTCCTCGAGGTGGCGCTGTCGGCGCATGTAGGTCGGGTTGGAACGGATTCGGATGAGGCTCTCCGACAGGCGACCGACCGTGGGGGCGTAGGACCGCCCGTTGTCGTTGAGCACAACGGTTACCGGCAGGCCGCTGTGGCCGAGGTTATTGAGACCTTCGAAGGCCATGCCGCCGGTCATCGAGCCATCACCGATCACCGCCACGACCCGTCGGCGGTCGCTGGTGGTGGCCCGTGCCGTGGCCAGGCCGTGGGCGTACGACAGCACAGTCGACGCGTGGGAGTTCTCGATCCAGTCGTGGGCCGATTCATCTCGGGACGCATAGCCCGACATCTGCCCGGCCTGACGTAATCCGTCGAACTCGGCGACCCGTCCGGTCAGGAGTTTGTGGACGTAGGTCTGGTGGCCGGTGTCGAAGAGGATGGCGTCCCTTGGGCTATCGAAAACCCGGTGGAGAGCCAGGGTGAGCTCCACGGCTCCCAGGTTGGAACCAAGGTGGCCGCCGGTGCGGTCCACGGTGTCGATGATGCGTTGGCGCAATTCCGTGGCTAGCGCGGCGAGTTCCTCGGGGCCGAGGTCGCGGAGGTCGGCGGGGGACCGGAGGGCATCGAGGCGCACGACGGAAAACGCTATCGCGGTCCAGCCGGACCGGTTCAGCCGGACCGGTTCAGTTGGCGTGCGACCGGCGGTGGAGTCGGACCCAGACCCGGACCAGCACGCCGGCCAGCAGCGAGCCGGCACC
>Ga0315327_10001965_pt1 | contig 10843 bp, 13 predicted proteins | sample M110032315metaG_FD_203460 | JGI IMG/M metagenome (GOLD analysis project Ga0315327, IMG submission 203460) | Ammonia-oxidizing marine archaeal communities from Monterey Bay, California, United States - M1 100m 32315 | ecosystem: Environmental > Aquatic > Marine > Coastal | place: USA: California... | reverse complement strand
ATCTCAGGGCTAGAACCAATTATTGTATTATTGTTCATTTTCAGGTGGAACATATATGGAGATGGATTTAATTTTCGAAGTTTTTCATACACTTTAAGATAATCTCCTTTTCCTTCAAATGAGAATTTTCTAGAAAGAACAACCTGAAACACGTCTCCGCTATGTACGTACTCTTTTGCTTTGTTTACAATTTTCTCAAATTTTTCTTTATTCAGATTTGGAATTATATCTGAAATTTCAAAAGTTCCAAATTCCACTTCAGTTTTCATTATATTTTCAGAACGATTTTCATCGTAGTAAAAATAGAAAAACTGTTTCTTTTTGTTATCGTATAGAATGCCCTCATTGTATATTCCAAATTCCATTATTGGTTTATCTAAATTTCTTTTTCCTGGAATATTTTCAAATAATTGTATGGCGTCATAATCTATGCTTCCTACTGCCCCTCCCAAGTACCGATACGTCATATCATCTGTTTGTTTTACTAATTTTTTGATTTCATCTAAAGGTGTGTGTGTTTCAATAGTTTCAATTTCACCATCTCTGTTTTCAATTGTAATTTTATCAAAATACCCTCTTACGATAAATTCTGGCTCAAATCCCATAATTGATGTCTCTGCAAGTTCATCAGGTCCAGTTAATGATTCAAACAAAAATGAATATTTGTAATTTCTTGATATTTTATTGTAAACTTCAAATGGTTGTGTTTCAGTGTACACTAGAGGAATTATCTTAGGAGTGATTGGATGTCCAAAGACGGTCACCATTCATATTTTTAAACAAAAATCTCAATATTTAAAGTCTGTTTAACAAGATGATCGAATAAAATTGAGCGATCTGCAATTAGATCTGTTTCTCCTAGACTTATCATGAATTCACTCAGCAATCATGTACAGAGAGTTGCTATTCATTCACAACTAATTGGTCTCAAGACCCTGCTAAAGTTATCAAATACCTTTCATAGATAACTCGGAATTGTGATGAATAGTACCTTAGAGTACGGTACCTTTATATCTGATTGATGCCTGTATATGGCATGAGCCAGTTAGTGTACTTTGGAAAATCTTCTCTAATCCAAGATTATGTTTTAAAGACAGAACATGTCTTTTTGAGAACTGATGCACATGAAATGAATTGTTATGTTTGTAAAAAGCGAATTGAGGATGGCACTTCACTTACTGCAAAAACTCTGGATTCTAAAAATATAATGTTGTGTGAAAAACACTTTGAATAATTAATATTGTGCTGGTTTTGTAATTGCGCCATTTGCTGCAGATCCTACTAGTGATGCAAACTTTGCAAGTGCACCTGTAGAATAATTTGGTGCTGGTCTTCTCCATTGTTTTCTCCTAACTGTTAATTCATCTTCTGATACGTGTAGATTTATAGAATTATCTTCCAAATTGATTGATATTTTATCTCCATTTCTCACTAATGCAATAGGCCCTCCGACAAATGCTTCTGGTGAGACATGCCCTACCATGAATCCTCTTGTTCCTCCTGAAAATCTACCGTCAGTTACCATTGCAACTTTCTTTCCAAGTCCTTGACCTACAAGTGCAGCGGTAGTTGAAAGCATTTCTCTCATTCCTGGACCTCCTTTTGGTCCTTCATATCTGATAACTACTACATCGCCTTCATCAATTTCTCCTTTTGAAACTGCTTCAAATGCATATTCCTCTCTATCATAAACTTTGGCAATTCCTGTGAACTCTGACATTTCAACTCCTGCAGTTTTAATCACTCCGCCTTCAGGTGCTAAGGTGCCATTTAGAATTACTGCGGTTCCAACTTCATGTATTGGCTGTTCTACTGGTTTTACTATTTGTTGTTCTGGAACTTCTATAATTGATAACTCATCTAAATTCTGCTTAATTGTTTTACCTGTAACAGTAATTGAATCTCCATGTATCAAATTCTTATCTAATAATTTTTTCATAATCAATGGAATTCCTCCAATCTTGTCCAAACTATTCATTACATAATTTCCGCCTGGTTTCATATCAGCAAGGTGTGGGGTTTTTTTTCTAATTCTCTCAAAATCATCATATGTTAAATTAATTCCTGCTTCATTAGCCATTGCTAATAAATGCAAAATTCCATTTGTAGACCCTCCTACAGCATTTAGCATTGTAATTGAATTTTCAAATGCTTCAAATGTTACAATGTCTAGTGGTTTTATGTCTAATTTGAGTAAATTTGTACATGCTTTGCCAGTCTCAAAAACAATTTTGTCTCTTCGGTCATCTTCTGCTGGAGGACTCGCACTTCCAGGTAAAGCCAATCCAATTGCTTCCGAAATTGATGCCATTGTATTTGCAGTAAACATTCCTCCGCATGAACCTGCGTTAGGGCATGCTACATTTTCAATATTTTCTAATTCTTCGGCTGTAATTTTTCCTGCGTCGTATGATCCAACTGCCTCATACACATCAACTACTGTTAATTCTCTTCCATCTAACATTCCTGGCATAATTGTTCCGCCATAAACAAACACTGATGGTATGTTTAGTCTTATCATTCCCATCATGGTTCCTGGAAGACTTTTGTCACATCCTGCGATTCCTACGAGAGCATCATATTGGTGTGCTCTAACCATTAATTCAATTGAATCTGCAATAACCTCTCTGCTGATTAATGATGATTTCATTCCTTCATGACCCATTGCGATGCCATCACTAACTGCAATTGTACTAAACTCTCTAGGCGTTGCACCTCCTTCAGTTACTCCTTGTTTTGCTTGTTGTGCAAGATTTGGCAGATGAATGTTGCATGGGGTTGCTTCATTACCTGTATGACTAACTCCAACAAATGATTTGCTTAGATCTTCATTAGTAAGTCCCATTGCTTTATACATGGCACGATGTGGTGCACGAGCTGTACCTTCAACAACATTTCTACTTGAAATCTTCATTTTACTCACAATCTATTGATTGCTTGTGCATTTAACTCTGCTAATTGCTTGTCTATTGCTTCTTGATCTTCATCTCCATATGTGATGAGAATTCTGTCATCTTCTTGTATAATGTAATTTGTAATGTCATCAACTTTTTTCTGATTTACATAATACTTCAATGAATAATCATTGTTGTTACAGAACTGTCTTCCATCAGGGAATACAAAACATTGAGCATCAACTGCAATTTTCATTGAATTAAACATGAACTCAAGCTCTACTCCTGTAGAATGTCTATGTACTGTATCTCCATCTGAATTCTCAAAGTGAATCCATGGTGTTGCTACTTGATAATTTGGAGATGTAAAATCAAATTTATCGCCAAAAATTTTGACTAACATTGATGCATGAATATGTTCATCGCCTAACTTTCCTGCATTTTCTGGTGCTCCTGGGACATTATTTGTTGATGTGACAAACTCATAACAGGCAAATGAGACAATCACTCCAATCATTGATAAAATTCCTATAGCTTTAAGATTTCTGGCTCGGTACTGGGAAGATCTCTTAGTTGCATAACCTTCACGCTCCTCTTCTCTCTTTTCTCGTCTATTTTTGCCCATTGTTCATTTCAAATTTATCGACCAAATAAATCAATATCGTTTATAGTATCTACGAGTCTATTCTTGTTATGCGGACGATTTTTACTGAGATAATTGAAGGAAAAAGACCTGGTTTTTTTATTTTTGAAGATGAAAAACATATTGCAATTTTAGATAAATATCCGATTGATACAGGTCATTCTCTTGTGATACCAAAAAAACCATATGAAAAAATTATAGACATGCCAAAAAACGAGGTATCTGAGTTATTCTCCTTAGTTCCTCAAATTGCCAATGCCATCCTAAAGGCTACAGGTGCAGTTGCATTTAGTATTGCACAAAATAATGGTAAAGAAGCAAAACAAATCATTCCTCATGTACACGTACATATCATTCCTAGATATGCGGATAAAGCAACACTGTGGACTAAAAGAGAAATTCCTTCAGATGATGAATTATTAGAATTACAACAAAAAATCAAAAATTCTTTCTAATTACGATTTGGATTATAGCGAAGTATAGCGGCTATATTTCCTAAACTCCCAAGCATAATTCCGTGCTCTGTTTTACCTGAAACAACTTCAACTTTAGTTCCTGTTTTAGATGCATTTAGTGCGATGTAGTCAATAAGATCTTGGTCTGTTATTTCAGAATCCATTGCTTTACATTCTAAACATGGTTTACTTTTCATTTCTGTTTTTCTTGCAATTCTTTTTCCTTGTTCGATAAGTTCTTCTTCAATGTTTGAACATCTCTTACATGTTTTTTCAATTCGGCTCATATTGATGTTATCCGAAATAATTATCATTCCTGCAATATTATTTTTTAACATCTCAATTACCTCTTTGAGCCCATAACTTCCTAATCCTGTATTCGCATTAATTTCTTGAAATAATTTTTCTATTATTTTCTTCTCTTCTACCATTCTAAAATTTGATAAAATATCTGAACATTTTGCAAACGCCTCTCTAATTCCTTCTGCACCAGAATATGATGCATCTATTGTTGCAATAATATTATTTTGTAATCTATACTCCAAATACTCTTTATTGACAAATTCTTCTTTTGTAGGTCCGGGGCCTGAGATTATCAGCCCTTTCACCTGATAGATGTCAATAAAATACTCTCTAGTTATTTCTGCTACTCTATTAAAATAATATTGTAATTCCATCTCTCTCAATTTTTGAAATCGTTTCGCTGATTGTCCGCCTTGTCTATGTTTTCCTGCAACTCCTGAACCTGTCTGTTTTAGAACTTCTAGTTTATCCCCATGTAATAATCCCCATCCTGCATCTTTGGCATCAATTGCTAACAATCCAATAATATTGTCATCTTGCAACATATCTTTCAGTATGTCTGTGTGAAAATGATCATCACATCTGTATAATGATGTGATTAAATCTTTAGGTGGATCTATCTCGTATATTTTTACAATTTCACTTCCTGGAGGCCCGCCGCCTTCTCTTGGAAGTGCGCCACAAAATACTACTAATCCTTTTTCAGGAGTTTTCTTGTACAGCTTTAATTTCTGAATTACTTTGGCTAATGAATCTACAACATGGGTTCTGGTTAAATCTGATTTTATATTATCTGCAGTTCCTTGTTCTTCTCTCAATTGAGATATTACTTCGTGAAGTTGTTGGCCTTTTGGAATGTAAACCGTGATGAGTTCAGTTCCTCGACCTGATTGCTGAGTTAATTCTTCTAATGTTTTTCTGATTTTGTACATCTTTACTGAATCTACATTTTGAACTTCAAATTTACCCATTTTCTATTAGTTCTAGAATTGGAATATTAAGGTGATTATGTTCTTTTCATTTTTTAGAATAATCCCAGTTCTTGGAACACTTGTTCAAATTTTTCTAAAGGATGTGCTCCAACTATTCTATAAAATTCATTTTCTTTTATTACTAGAAATGATGGGGTTGCAGCTACATTGATACTCATTGCAAATTGTTCATTATCTAGAACCTTTTGGCGAAAATTAGAATTATTCATACATAAATTAAATTCTTCCAGGTTTAATCCTGCATCTCGTGCAAAACCTAAAAGTGCATTATTTGTTATCCATCCGGTATTTTCTCCGCCCCAATTATCATATAACATGTTATGATATTCCCAAAACTTGCCTTGATCTTGTGCACAATATGATGCTTCAGATGCTAGAATGGATAATTCCCCATTTAATGGAAAATCCTTGTAAACAAAATTTACATCTCCTGATTCGATGTATTGCTCACTAATTTTTCTCATCACATCTTTATGAAATTTATAGCAAAATGTACATTGATAATCCCCAAATTCAACTACAGTTATTTCGGCATTCGAATTGCCTAAAATTGTTGATCCGACTAATAGATTCTCTTTGTTGAGAACTGTCGAATCATCTGTTGGATCCTGAGCGTTGGTAGCAAATAAAACTCCAAATACTATTCCAATAATCGCGGGTATTACTAAAAAATGGATCTTCATACAATCAACCGTTTTTCAATTACTTTTAAATACATAAGTCTCATCAAAAAATCTATGACACTGCGTCAAACAACAATTACAACTTCTAGTGTATCTAAAATTGCAATTGCAGTCTTAGCACTCGTATTTGGGTTTGGTTTGTTTGTGGTAGGTTTTGACCAAGGTCATATATTTAGTCTAGTTATTGGTGAACAAGCATTTGATGAAATGTTTATTCATGAATTAACTCATGATATGAGACACGCTGCAGGATTTCCGTGTCATTAATAGTAATTATGCATCTTTATTCTAAATTCTAAGAATATGTAACGAATATTATATAGTCATATAAAATCATCACATTATGGTAAAACGTATCACATTACCACAATTAAAAAAATATGATGTTACGCAAAAAGTAATTGAGATGCTTGCAGATGCTGAATCTCGTGCAATAATTTTTTCAATTATTCGGAAGGGCAAGACAGCTGCAGAATTGTCCGAAAAACACAAGATTCCACTAAGTTCCGTTTACAAAAAAATATCTGATTTAGAAGAACTTACATTAATTCGTGTGGATAGTTGGCAAATATCTGAAAAAGGTAGGCGATTTAAAGTATATAGGAGTAGAATTAAAAATGCCGAGATAAGTATAAAAAAACCAGAGGCTGCATTAACGTTAATTCCAAATGATGTCAAATAACTTGAAAAAAAGCATTGTGCGCGAAGCACTCCCAAAACCCAGTGTTCTACAATTAAGTGAATATAATATCACTCAAAAAATTATGGAATCTTTAGTTAATGCATGTCATCGCTCAGTATTATTTTCCATAGTGAATGTTGCTAAAGATGCACCACAGATTGCTGCAGAATTAAACATTTCATTATCAGCTGTTTATAAAACTCTTGGAAAATTAGAGGATCTAACATTAGTTGAAATTGAAAGATTTAATTTTATTGATGGTAAAAAAATTAAATTGTATAAAAGTCGAATCGGTCATGCAGAAATAACATTAAAAAATGATGATGCTACATTACACTTATTTCCAAATAATTTGAATAAAGAAAAAACATCATAATATTAATGTCTCAAATTCAGGTTATTAGATTAAATTTTAAAGATAAAGATTTTGTAAAAATTAAGAATATCCGAAAAATTGTTTTTGCGGATGAATTAGGTATTTCGGAATCTGAATTATTTGATGAATATGATGAATTTTGTGATCATTTTATAATATTTGATGGAAAAAATGTAGTTGGGTCTGTAAGATTTGTTTCGTTAGAACAAACGATCAAATTAGAACGTATGGCAATTTTAAAAGAATACAGAAAAAAAAATTATGGCCGTGATTGTATTCTACAATTAAAAGAATTCTATGAAGCATTGGGATATGCGCAAATAATTTTGGATTCTGTTTACTCTGTGAAGGAATTTTACAAAAAATGTGGATTTATTGAAAACGGTGAGATATTTCAACGAGTGGGAATTGATCATATCCGTATGTCATTATCATTCTAATCTATCCAGAAAAATATCGGATTTGTTATTAACTCATGTCAAATTATAAAAATCATGAATGCTGAACTATCTGACAGTAAACTTCACGACATTGCACATATGGGAATGCGTGCAACTATTGGAGTTATCTTCATTGTTCATGGATTTGGAAAATTTGGAAATCCTGGATTTGGTGGATGGATCTCTAGCATGGGCATTCCTGCTGAAATGCAAATTCCTATAGCATTAGCTGAATTTATACCTGGAATTTTACTCTTAGTTGGAGTTCTAACAAGAATATCTGGGGCATTATTATCAGTAGTAATGCTTGGGGCAATTTTTCTTGTTAAGGGTGCCACTAGTCTCACGGGAGACAATGGTTATGAATTTGATTTAATTCTTCTTGCTGCAAGTCTAGTCATAATTGTTAGTGGTCCTGGTAGAATATCTATCTCACATCTAATCAAAAAAATTCCAAGAGTATTACAATAATTCTAGGTAACAATTTTTTCTATTTGATTTTTTTCTTTAGCAATTTTAATTTCTCTTGCAATTCTTTTTCCCATACTCATATTCTCATTGAATAATAATGAATAGTATGGTGAGCCATCCATGTAGATGTTAGTTCCTGCAACAATTCTTGCTGAAAATTCAAATGATGTAAATTTAGCATTTTCATCATATACGCCTTCGATACAAAATGGGCCATTCATTCCTGGAGAAACAACTCTTTTTGCAGCCTCGACAAAATTTTCGCCCATCGTATACACTTCATCTAATAATGATTCTCTCAAAACTAGTGGGCTATTTCCAATTACGTTAAAGGATGGAACCTTTTTTGATTTTAATTGTTGCTCTGATGGAATTCTCCCCAGACCTTCAATATCTGATTCATGTCTTTGATCAACTCCAAAGAATTCTAATTCATCAGTTAATGGTGAGTAAAAGAATTGTAAATAGGCTAAAACCCCCGCTGCATATTCTTGAATGTATAAAGTTTCATCTTTTGAAATTACTCCTTCAGAAATTAACTGGTTTCTTTTTGTGTTATAGTCTTCTTCATTAACTGCCATGAAATATCCTTTACCACCCGCGGCTCCTTGTCTTTTTACAATCACTAATTTTTCAATATCTTTTGGTTCTGCTACTGGGTTTGGCATTGGAAGTGTTGCTTCTCTCATGAGTTTTTCTTTCATTGTTCTATCTGATTCCCATCTCAAAATCCATTTGTTTCCAAAAATTGGTACGCTAATCGATTCAATTTCTTCAGAGCTCATTTGGGCAATTAATGTTCCATGAGGAATCAATATTGCATCTTGTTGTTTGAGTCTATCTTGTATTTTTGTATCTAATATCTCGGAAAATTTCTCAACAATGATCAATTCATCAATAAACCTGAATCTACGGTATAATTTTTCACGTTTTTTTTCACAAACAAGTATTGTTTTGAATCCTTCATCTTTTGCACCTTTTAACACTTGTAATGAACAGTGAGACCCTAAAGTGGCAATGCTTGTCAAGAGTAGTTTTTCTTATCTAATTGGCTTTTTGAATCTATTCCCTAGATAATTTTCTTGACACATATTCAAAGATCTCATCAATTAGCTCAATTTTTGCTTCAGATTCAAGATCCTCAGGAATGGTTTTTGCCAGAAAATCGTACATCGATGCATGATCCTCTAATTCGCCCCTCTCTTTTCTAAGAGAATATGTCGCAATTGCACCAGATACGTAGGCAATAGCTTGTTCACGTGTATTCATACATTGTTCATTAGACTCTAAAATAAAAATTGTAAACCAAAGTAAAATAAACCCAAAAAATTACTTTAAACTAAATGATTGGAACCGAACTGGGAGATCTTAGAAGAACACATTATTCAACTGAATTAAGTTCCTTAGATGAAGGTACGGATGTAGTTGTGATGGGTTGGGTCGTAACAGTTAGAGGTCATGGGAATATTGTATTTGCTACAATTCGCGATAAATTAGGAAATATTCAGATTATTACAAAAAGTGGTGAGTGTGATGATGATATACGTGAAAAATTATCCCATCTAAAAGAACACTCTTCAATTGCAGTAATTGGTAAAACTAGAAAAAATGAAAAATCCGCTACAGGAATTGAAGTGATTCCAAGTGAGCTGCGAGTTTTCTCTGAAGTTGAAAAAATTCCGCCATTCGAGTCGTATGCGAAAACTGTTAAAAATATTGATACACGATTAGAAGTAAGAGCTATTGATCTTAGAAGAACCGTCTTGCAAAAAATATTTCTTGCTAGAAGTGTTACTCTAAAGGCACTAAGAGATTATTTTGGAAAAGAAGATTTTGTTGAAGTTAATACTCCAAAAATGATTGCTACTGCAACAGAAGGGGGAGCTGCATTATTTCCAATATTTTATTACAATAAAGAAGCATTTTTAGCTCAAAGTCCACAACTTTACAAAGAACAACTGACGATGAGTTTTGAAAAAGTTTTTGAAATCGCCCCAATATTTAGAGCTGAACCTTCTAGAACTAATCGACATTTGTCTGAAGCAATCTCTGTTGATTTTGAGGAAGCATATGTCGATTATAATGATGTAATGGATAGAATTGAAGACCTTGTCAAAAATTGTATTGCCGCCGTTCAGAATTTTGTAAAAGATAATCCTGATGTCAAATTTAATGTGCCAGACGTACCTGATAAAATCCCTCGTTACAAATATGCCGAATTAATTGAGAAGATGCAAAATGCAGGAGTTAAGGCTCAATGGGGTGATGATTTGTATCCGAAGAACTTACAAAAAATTGGATTGACTGGTTTTTACTTCATTATAGATTGGCCAATGGGCCCAAAACCCTTCTATGTAAAAGTGAAGAAAGATGATGAAAAAATATCTGAATCTTTTGATTTGATGTGGGGTGATTTGGAATTATCTTCTGGAAGTACAAGAATTGAAAAGAAATCAGAGCTTGAAGATAGAATGAAAAACAAAGGTATGAAAACTGAAACATTTGATTATCATCTTAACATATTTGATTTTGGTGTCCCACCTCATGCTGGATGCGGGATAGGTCTGGAAAGATTGATGATGGCTCTAACTGGAACTGAAAATATACGTGATACGACATTCTATCCAAGAGATGTCGATAGATTAACACCGTGATTGGTTTTTCTAAGATTTTTATTCAAGAGTGAATAAATTTGAAAATTAGTTAGGACACTAAATATAAGATAGAATTCTAACTATATTATGAGATTAGGCGTATTTTTTATTATATCAATAATATTTACTACCGGATTATTTTCAAACATATATGCAGAATCTGTTCCTGATTGGGTGAAAAATACTGCAGGATGGTGGGCAACTGATGTAATTTCTGAAACTGAATTTGTTAACGCAATAGAGTTTTTGG
>Ga0315327_10001956_pt1 | contig 10859 bp, 8 predicted proteins | sample M110032315metaG_FD_203460 | JGI IMG/M metagenome (GOLD analysis project Ga0315327, IMG submission 203460) | Ammonia-oxidizing marine archaeal communities from Monterey Bay, California, United States - M1 100m 32315 | ecosystem: Environmental > Aquatic > Marine > Coastal | place: USA: California... | reverse complement strand
GGCGTTTTTCCCGCGTCCAGTTGCCATTCGAAGTATCATGGCTCCTCACGTTCGTACCCGTCACCCTTTGCTGGACCTTCTTTCGAGCCGAAAACCTCAACGAAGCCCTTCAATACTTTTCAGCCCTCGCGGGAACCCACGGCTGGGCCTCGACCGACGGCCTTCCTTTCATTGAATACCTAAGAAGTCTCGATCAAACGGAAGCCTGGAAGCAGGTCCATTACTCGATTCATTACCACGGTTGGTATCCCAAGCTAATCACTGGAATCCATATTGGAGAACTCGTCTTCTCCAAACCCTTTCTTTCCTTCATTCAAGTCACAACTTCACTGCTAGTTGTACTCCTTTTTCCTAGACCTTTCGTTTGGATGAGGCAGCCAATCAACGGAAATGCTCGCTTCACTAAAAAAGCCGCTTTCCTTTGCTCGTTTATCATTACCGCAATTCTGGTCCAAAGCGGAACATTACAAGCCACACAGTTTATATACTTTCGCTTTTAGCCCATGTCCGCTTCGAAATTTCTAAAATGGCTCTCCTGTTCTTTCGCGACTTTTAGCGCGATCGTAGTAGCACTGTTTTGCTTGCACTTAGGTCAACCCTGGTGGCCTCACCATCACAACCGTGAGGTCCGGATAGCCAAACATCACATTGCCGAGTCAGTCGAAGGTCCAACGATTTGGCTGCAAGGCGGCTCGTCTACCTGGTTTGGCTTCGACTCGGAACTTCTAAGTTCGAGGACCGGCTACCAAGTCGTAAACCTAGCTTTCAACGTAACCATGCCCTCCGAGTTCTGTTTCGACGAAATCAAACGTTTCGCTAAACCGAATGACATCGTAATCCTTCCTCTGGAAAACTCGATGTATTTTCGCGATTACTACTCGAACTACGCGGCAAATGAACTCGCAATCTGGGCACCAGATTTTTTCTGGGACCTAACATGGAAGCGAAAAGCCATGTATCTCAAATATCTATCGTGGAGGAAAGTTATTGCTGGCGTGTTTGCACGATTTGGACAAATCACGGGCTCATTCAAAAACCAGCTCAAGCCGCTTGAGCCCGGTCAGGTCGTAGCCAATGCGAAGGCCCACTGGAACGGCGATTACCAAGGCGATGTACCGGCCTACTACAATTATCTGACCATAAATCGCTATGGAGACTTCGAACACAGCAATCACGCACTATGGAGAGGCCTTCACGACTACAATCTAATGGGAACTCGGCCAATCTCCGAAATGACCCGCGAGGACCTCACTCAATTCGTGAATTGGACGCGATCGAACAATATACGCGTATTCATGTCTTGGATTCCTATGGCTAGAAACGAAAAACTCAACCTAGACCATCCCAATGCGGTCGCCACTATTTCGAGAATCCGATCGTTCACAGATTCCCTTAACCTCAATTTCCTGGGGAACCCCGAAGATTTTCTTGTAGAAATTGAAGATCTCTACGACACGAGTCATCACTTGACCGCCGAAGCCGCTCGCAGGCATACCGAAACGCTTATTCCAATCTTAAATAAAGCTATTGCCAATACTGGCGATTCTAATCCGAGCTCATCAAATTAAAACGGACCAAGGTAATTGCCTTGGTCCGAATTAAAGCGGGTCGTTGTATTGGTTATTTGTTTCTCGAATCCTAGGATTTCCTCGAGCTCTCTCGCACCGCAACTCGAAAGCTTCAGATCGAAAGAGTAAGGTTGCTCGTCGCCGAAAATCCCATAACTCGAATCAAGAAACAATCAAAACGCCGGTTAGTGCCTCTTATTTGCTTAACAGTGCAGATCCTGAGTAGCTTTACTCAATTCAAACAATTCCTCGAAAATCAACTCAAAGAGATCGGATCCGCGTCTAAGACCTGGATCACATCCGAAGGCCAATTAATCGTCCCGGCAATTCCAACGAGTTCCGCCATCAAAACCCCGATGTTGCTCGTAAAATACCAAACTTGAAACCGATAGTTATCCTTCATTTTCTCAATCGAACAAGGAACTGGACCTCGCAACTCGACGCGCTTGCCCAGCTTTGCTTCGACCCGTTTTGCAAATTGCTCTGCGAAAAATAGAACCTTATCCGGGTTCGGACCGCGAAAAACCTGCCGTATCAAGTGGCGATATGGGGGATACTGAAAACGTTCCCGAGACTCCGCTTCGACATCCAAAAAAGCGTCCACTTCCCCTCGACGTGCAAATTGAATCGGATCCGCGTGCGGCGTAAACGTCTGCACCACGACCTCCCCAGCCAAGTCGCCACGACCTGCCCTACCGGAAACCTGCACCAACAATTGAAATGTCCGCTCGTTCGCCCGAAAATCAGGAATGTGCAATGACAAATCCGCATCCACCATCCCCACCAACGTTACATTAGGAAAATCGAGCCCTTTGGCGATCATCTGAGTCCCTACCAATACATCAATCTTACCCGAACGAAAGTCTCCTAGGATTTCGCGAAAAAGATGCTTTCGCCCCATCGTATCCGCATCGATCCGAACCACCTTCGCCTTCGGAAGCACTTTCGTAACGGCATCCTCGATACGCTGCGTGCCCATTCCTTTCCAACGAATCTTATGACTCTTGCATTCCGGACAACTCAACGGAGCATCGGCCTCGTCTCCGCAAAGGTGACACTTAAGCGTCTCATCACTTCGGTGATACGTCATCGGCACGCTGCAATGATCGCAAATCACGACGTGCCCACAATCCTGACACATCATACTCGATGAAAAACCCCGGCGATTAATAAACAAAATGCTCTGCTCCTTTTGCTCGAATCGATTTCTTAATTTTTCAACCAAAAGCGTCGACAATTGCGTCGCTTTCCGTCGGCGAGCGATTTCCTGGCGCATATCCACCACATGCATCATCGGAAGAGCCCGATCGTCAACACGTTGAGTCAGCCGATCGATTCCATACTTGCCTCGCTTCACATTGCGATACGTCTCCAAAGACGGCGTCGCCGTTCCCAACACACACAGCACTCCTTCCAGATACGCCCGATAAACCGCAACATCGCGCCCATGGTAACGCGGCGTTTCGTCCTGCTTGTAAGCCGGCTCATGCTCTTCGTCCACCACGATCAACCCCAGGTTTTCGATGGGAGCGAAAACCGCCGAGCGCGCTCCGACAACGACCTTCGCAGCTCCAGAAGCCAACGCCATCCAAGCATCCAATCGCTCTCCGTCCGACAAATGACTGTGCCAGACCACCGTCTGAACATCCGCGTAGCGAGATAATCGCGAACGAATCCGACCGACCGTCTGAGGTGTCAACGCAACTTCAGGCACAAGAAACAAGATACCCTGCCCCCGATCCAAAGCCGCTTGCATCGCATTCAAATAAACTTCCGTCTTTCCCGATCCCGTCACCCCATGGAGCAGGTGCGTCGCAAAACCGCACTTATCCATCGTCTCTCGAAGGCTTTTGGCTACTACCTTCTGCTCTTCGTTGAGCACGATTAACTCCTCATCAGCGAATTCCGCCTTTCCAATGTCGTCCTGATAGGCAATCCGCTGGGCAATTCTCGATTCCTCACGAATAAACCCTTTCCCCAACAGACCGTTATAAGTCGCCCCCGAGAGATTCAATCGCTCTAGAATCAAGCTTTTCTTCTGAGGTTTAAATTGCTGACAAATAAAATCATACAAAGCTTTCTGCTTCGGAGCCCGACACGCCAAGGCTTCCAAATCCTCCAGACTAGGCTTCTCTCCAACCGAAACATACTTATTTCGCTTCGGCGACATCCCCTGACGAATCGGACCTGGTATCATCGTCTCCAATACCGCTTCACGTTTCGCTCCATAATAAGCCCGCATCCATTCTGCTAGCTTAAGCAATGGCCGTGTCATGATCGACTGCTCGTACAAAACTTGAGATACCAACTTCAGCTTCGAATAATTCACGTCTGCCGTCGCCCGCATCTCGACCACTACCCCAAGCGTAAATCGCCTCCCAACCGGTACGCGCACTAACGACCCTTCCGACATCTGGGCAATCATACTCGCAGGCACACGGTAATGTAGCGTCTTATCGAATCCAGCTAGGGGCCAAATTGCCACAATTTCATCATCCAGTTCCACGTCTTCTTTTCGGTAAATTCACTTCGATCGCAGCGAGCGACACAATACGTTTTCCGCACCAAAACCATAAACAAAACCACCGCGGCTTAACCATTGACAGTTATTGAGAACGTTTTGAGACTGAAATCTGTGACGATCGAAGAATGTAGAGACCGCTTTCGCTCCTTTTTGGTAAAGCATAATCTTAGAATGACTGGCCAGCGCATGGCCATCTTCGAAGCCGTATTCAAGGAGTCGAGTCATTTCACAGCAGAAGAGCTTCTAGATAAAGCCCGAGCCATCGATCGAACGGTCTCTAGAGCAACCGTCTACAGGACGCTTCCAATTCTAGTCGAGAGCAGCCTCGTTCGCGAAGTGGACATAGGCACGAACCTGAAGTACTACATGCCCAATAAAGAGCAGGATGCCCACAAGGCTCAGGTCATCTGCAACGATTGCCAAAAGATTTTCGAGATCCCAGCCCCATTCATGGAATGGTACGCCAGTACCGTATCCTCCAATCTAGGACTAACTCCAATCAGTCAACGCCTTCAAGTCACTGCTTCCTGCCAAGAGCTTCAAGCCACTGGCATCTGCTCGAAAAGCAAAAGCGAAGCCTCGATTTAAAGATCTCTCAATTCTTCCGAGCCGAAAAATCGTAGCGATGCCAACTTGTGCAAAGCCACAGGATATTTCGGCTCCAGTTCCAAAGCTCGTTCCTCGCTCAAAATCGTGCTGGCAGGCTTTTCCAATACTTCGAGCAAACGGCCCAATTGGGCATGGAAACGTGGCTCCTCAGGAAACTCATTCAATGCGGCACGACACGCAGCCAATGCAACTCGACGATCCAATTGCTCATTCTCGATCGGATCAGACTGAGAGAACTTATCATTGGGAATCGACGCTAAAATGTCAGCTTCGATCATCGGAGCGGTCGGAATAAACCGAACGCCCTCGCCTACTTCTGGACGAGACGTTTCAATCCGAATCAAAGCATCGCTCTCAAACAATTCGAGAATTTCGCCACGAACCGTTTACACTTCATCTTTGTTAGTTATCTTATCAACTCGGACGAACGCCTTCATTGACGCTTCCCGCAATTCCGACTGAATTATCGCAAAACCAGCTCTTGCAGCCGCTCCGCTCCTCCGTAAAGTCACAGCTAGCATGGAAATCGACGCACAAGACGCCTTCGACATTAAATTCTTCGAGAACGCTCTCAAACGTGATCCCAAGAGTCACGAAATTCTAGAGTTGCTAGGCAGCTTGTATTCCAAATACGACATGGCCCGGCAAGCCCTCCGCATAGATCGGTGCCTAGCTCGTATCCATCCCGAAGACCCAAGAATTCATTACAATCTCGCATGCAGTCTAAGCCTTCTCGGACGTAAACGCGAAGCCGTCGCTGCGCTCTCTCGAGCTATCGAGCTAGGCTACGACGACATGCCTTGGCTGCTTCAAGACCCCGATTTACTTCCCCTCAATAATCATTCGGCGTTCAAAAGCCTGGTCGCCGAACAAAAATGCTCCTTTTAGGACCAATGCCTCATTCCTAGCCCATTCATGCCAGGCTGATCCGAGCATTGTCTTGATTCGCCCCTGCTTACGCGCAACGTGTCCTGCGTATGACCAACGTCCGCGTCAGATTCGCACCCAGCCCAACCGGCTCCACTCACATCGGGACAGCCCGCACGGCCTTATTCAATTGGCTATACGCGCGGCATACCGGCGGCGTTTTCGTATTGCGAATCGAGGACACCGATAAAGAACGTAATACCCAAAAGGCTCTCGACGAGCTCATTCAAGGGCTTAAGTGGCTTGGCATCGATTGGGACGAAGGTCCAGGAACCGAAGACGAATACGGTCCCTACTTCCAAAGCCAACGAAATGATATCTATGCCTCCTATCTGAAAAAGCTCGAAGATGCCGGCCGGACTTACGAAAAAGAGGGAGCGATCTACTTTAAGCTAGAAGGCGAACGCTACACCGAGTTCGACCAATACGTCGGAGCCGAAATAGAAAAGGTCAAAACCCAGCCAGTTGTAATCGACGATCTTATCCGCGGAAAAGTAACCCGCCGCGAAGAGCGCGACTTCGTTCTCCAACGCTCAAACGGCGATCCAAGTTTCCACTTCGTCAATGTAGTAGACGACATCGCGATGAAAATCACCCACGTAATACGAGGCGAAGACCACCTTTCCAATACCTCTAAACACGTTGAACTCTTCAACGCATTTGGCTTCGAGCCCCCAAAATTTGCCCACTTGCCGATGATTCTGAAGAGCCCGAAAGATGGTAAAGGCAAGATGTCCAAACGCGACAAAGGAGCATTGATCGCCGAATACAGAGAACGCGATTTCCTTCCGGAAGCCGTCCGAAATTTCATTGCTCTACTCGGCTGGTCCCCCAAGGACGATCAAGAAGTTCTCTCTATAGCAGAGCTCGTAGAACGTTTCAGCTTAGATGGCGTACAAAAAGGTGGAGCCCGATTCGACGAAAAGAAAATGGCCCACATAAACTTCGAATACATGAAAGCCATGCCCATCGAAGCCTACACTCGCAGCGCAAGTTCCGCATTGCGAAAAACCAAACTGATAAACGACGATACCAACCAAGACTATCTCGCCTCTTGCCTGAAAATTTGCCAAGCGAAGATCGATAGCTTCGAAAACCTACCGGGATTCGCTTCCTATTTCTTCAGCGAAGATTACCCGATCAACGAAAAGGCCGAAAGCAAAGTCTTCAAAAAAGGTGACGCAATTACGCGTATCCAAGAAATCACTCCTGTCCTCAAATCCCTGGAAGATTGGTCCGAAGCTACACTGGAAACGGCCTTCAACCAACTTGCGGAAAAACTCGCAGCCAAACCGTTCGCCTGGTTCCCCGTCGTTCGATTCGCAGTTAGCGGCACCAACTCCGGTCCCGATTTCCTTCCAATGCTAAAAATCCTTGGGAAAAAACGCGTACTTGCACGCCTAAAGAACACCGAAGAAAAATACGCCTAATCCAGGCACTTGAATTTTCAACATATTCCCATGACCGACGAAACACCTTCAAATTTCATCCGCGACTTCATAGACGAAGAGCTCGCCTCCGGCGCTCGCGACAAGATAATAACCCGTTTCCCTCCCGAACCCAACGGGTATCTGCATATCGGCCACGCCTTCGCCATTCAAGTTTCTTACGGGATCGCTACCGATTACAAAGGGCAATTCAACCTGAGATTTGACGACACCAACCCAGCGAAAGAGGAAGACGAATACGTCCAGGCCATCAAGAAAGATCTCCAATGGCTCGGAGCCGATTGGGGCGAAAACCTCTTCTTCGCATCCGACTACTTCGATCAGCTTTACGATTGGGCTGTCTTTCTTATCAAAGAAGGGCTAGCCTATGTAGACGACCTCAATCCAGAGGAAATGCGAAGCTATCGCGGCACTCTTACCGAAGCTGGCAAGGACTCGCCATTTCGCGATCGATCTGTCGAAGAAAACCTCAGCCTCTTCGAGCAAATGCGAGGTGGAGTATTCGACGAAGGACAACGGGTGCTTCGAGCGAAGATCGATATGGCCCACCCCAACCTCAATCTACGCGACCCTGTCCTTTACCGCATACTGCACGCCCACCATCACCGAACTGGCGACAAGTGGAAGATCTATCCATCTTACGATTTCACCCACGGTCAAAGCGATGCGGTCGAAGGTATCACGCACAGCCTATGTTCATTGGAATTCGAATCCCACCGGCCGCTTTACAACTGGTTTCTCGAAAAACTCCCAGTTCCAAGTAAACCGAGGCAGATCGAATTCGCGCGCTTAAACGTCGAATACATTCTCACCAGCAAACGCAAATTGCTTCAACTCGTATCTGAAAGTCACGTACGAGGCTGGGACGACCCGCGTATGCCTACTGTATCCGGCTTTCGCAGATTGGGATACACCGCCAGCGCGCTCAACGAATTCTGCCAACGAGCAGGTATAGCCAAACGCGAACGCGTAAACGAGTATTCGCTTCTCGAGTACTGCCTACGCCAAGATCTAGAGGGAACTGCGTACCGTCGCATGGTCGTCCTAAATCCAATCAAAGTCGTCATCGAGAATTTTCAGGAAGGCGAAACTGAATGGTTCGAAGGCCCCAATCACCCAGCAAACCCAGAGTTCGGAACGCGCAAGGTCCCTCTTACCAAAGAAATATTCATCGAACGCGACGACTTCATGGAGGACCCGCCGAAGAAATTCTTCCGTCTCGGCCCGGGACGCGAGGTTCGCCTCCGCTATGCATGCTACATTACCTGCACCGATTTCATAAGAGACGACGCGGGCAACGTGATAGAAATACGTGCGACTTTCGATCCGGAATCCAGGGGAGCTTCCACCCCCGATGGGCGCAAGATCAAGGGAACGATTCATTGGGTCAGTGCTACCGAAAATACACCTTTGGAAGTTCGTGCCTACGAACCGCTTTTCATCAAGCCAGATCCTGAGGACGTAGAAGAAGGACAGACCTTCATCGACAACCTAAACCCGAATTCGGAGACCGTTTTATCCGCCTTCGGAGAAACGGAACTTTCCCAGGTGAAATCGGGAGACCGTTTTCAATTCGAGCGAAAAGGCTACTTCGCGGTCGATCCGGATTCGAGTGCGGAGCGGATAGTATTCAATCGTTCGACCGGCTTACGGGATAGCTGGGGCAAAAAACAACAAAAGTAGCTTACGTCGATTCCAACGAAAAACCCGCTCAGGTAATCGAGCGGGCTTTGTTATTTCAAAATTGTTTTTCGTCTAGCACGGGCTTCGACCGAATCCCAAAATTCCAGTCTTTCGACTCCTCGAATTTCTTGCTTTCCGATACCACCTTAGAATTACTCGGCTAGAGCGTAACTCAAACTCAGACCACGACAGAGCTGCATGGACTGAAGCAAAAGCTTCACTACATCGGTATTCAAACTCTGCATTTCCTGCGTATCGAAAATGACCTTGGCTATACCTGCATCAACCGCTTCGCTCGTCTTAGTCTTCAAATAGGTGCCCACTTCGTTAACCACCGAAGCACTGCAAGTACTCGGCAGCTTAACCGTCATGAAGCGTTCATCTATCGCAAAGTATTTTCCGGATGCATCCAAGTTAACCGCTTTGCCAATCTTATTTTCAAGTTCCACGAAATCGATCGGCTTAGTAATGATCGTAGAAAACCCTGCTTGCTAGGCTCGTTGTTGTTCTATTTCGGTCTTAACAGACAAACCGAAGATTACATCCTCTACCTAGAAAATCGAAGCGATTTAGCAGGAAAATCCTTGCTCGAACACCCTGCTTAACCTTCGCCAGCGATGAATTCACCATCCTTCCGATAAAGCGCAAGTTTGTTACGCAAAGTGCGGATACTGATACCTAGCAACTTTGCGGCCTGTGTTCGGTTGCCATCAGTCGTTTCCAAAGTACCGAGGATGTGCTGCTTTTCGATTTGCTCCAATGGCAAGGGAGATTCGCTTTCGCCAACGCACTCCGGATCAGACTCCGGCATATTGACAATCGGAGGAGCCGGCGCCGAAAAGCTGGGTATTTCGGGCGCTCCGAAGCTCGCCTCACCCCCGGATTCAACAGCAACAGGTTCCCTCATCGCAACTGGTTGGTCACCCGAGAACGCTCCCATAGTACTCATCGTCGGCATCAAACCCAAAGACATACTCGCAATCTTCGCTCCCGATTCCGTAAGGATAACCGCTCGCTCAATTGTATTTTGCAACTCCCGGACATTTCCCGGCCATCCGTGCGCACTTAAAGCTTTCAGTGCCTCATTCTCGAAACCGGCTAATTTAATGCCATGCTTCCGAGCAAACTTCTGAGCGAAAGTCTTCGCCAATAGAACAACATCCCCTTCCCGCTCGCGCAGAGGAGGAACATGAATTGGAAATACGTTAAGGCGATAATATAAATCCTGCCGAAAATAGCCCTTGTGCACCGAGCTCATCAAATCGCGATTGGTCGTAGCAACGACTCGCACATCAACCTTAATCGTTTTATTACCGCCGACGCGCTCGAATTCTCGTTCCTGCAACACACGTAGAAGCTTCGCCTGCACTTTCGGCGAAATCTCGCTTATTTCATCGAGCAATATCGTTCCACCATCCGCTAACTCGAAACGGCCTTCACGCCGCTGCATCGCTCCAGTAAAAGAACCTTTTTCATGACCGAAAAACTCACTCTCAATCAAAGATTCGGAAATCGCCGCACAATTCACTTTGATAAACGGAGCGTTCTTGCGAGCACTGCGACGATAAAGCTCATTGGCGACTAACTCCTTACCCGTACCGTTCTCCCCGTTTATCAATACGGTCGCCTCAGTTGGGGCCACTTTACCGACCATGCTACGCAACTGTTGAATAGTCGGGCTTTTACCAATCAACTCGGCCCCTTCCACGCTTTCCTGCGTGAAGAATTGGTTAACCTTCACCAACTGCCTATAATCCTTAGCCTTCTTCATCAGCACGTCGATCTGAGATGATGAAAATGGCTTAATCACATAATCGAAGGCACCGGCACGCATGCACTCAACTGCAGACTCGACGGTCCCGTTACCCGTAATAATCACAACCAAGGGAGGATCTTGCATATTAGCGATTCGATCCAACAGCTCAGTTCCATTCCCATCGGGCAAATGAACGTCCACAAACAAAAGATCGAACTCGTCTTTCAGCAAGTGATTCTCCGCTTCTTTCAGGGTAGAAACGCTACAGACCGATAGACGCTTTCGTCTCAGCTGCTCTTCAAGCGCTTTTCTGATAACGAGCTCATCATCGAGAATGAGTATTC
>Ga0315327_10001935_pt1 | contig 10912 bp, 13 predicted proteins | sample M110032315metaG_FD_203460 | JGI IMG/M metagenome (GOLD analysis project Ga0315327, IMG submission 203460) | Ammonia-oxidizing marine archaeal communities from Monterey Bay, California, United States - M1 100m 32315 | ecosystem: Environmental > Aquatic > Marine > Coastal | place: USA: California... | reverse complement strand
TATTTTCATCAGATGAGTACTCTTCTTTAGATTTTACAAGTGATATTTGTGAAATTTTGCTTTCTGTCATAACTCTGTTCATATGATTTATATCCGCAATAAGTTCTTTTTCTGAATACATGAATGCACAAATAATCAATTTAGAAGCCAAAGAAATCAGTATTTCTATCACAGAAACTGATATTGGAATATTATACATTATTCAACATGAACTTCTAAATGCTTCAAATGTTGATTTTGCAGGCGTAATTGTTAAACATCCATTAACCAATGAGTGTTGGATGCGAATTAATTCTAGTACCAAACCATTAACTGAAGTTAAAAAATCAACTGAATCTGCAATAAAATTGGCTGAAGAATTCAAAGAATTATTTAATTCAAAATTAAGGTAAATTAGATTGAAATTTTGCCCCAAATGTGAGGTTAAACTCAAAAAAGGTGATTCTGGACTTGAATGTTCAAAATGTGATTACATTGAAGAAGAAAAAGTAACAAAAAAGAAAAAAACTATTAGTGAAGATGAACCTGATTTTTCACTTCTTGCTTTTGAAGGAAATGAAGGAGAAGACACTAATCCTACAGTAAAAATTGATTGTGAAAAATGTGGTCATGGTGAAGCAGTAGCTTGGATGTTTCAAACTAGAAGTGCTGATGAGCCAACAACTAGATTTTATCGTTGTCAAAAGTGTAAATACACTTGGCGTGATTACACATAAGGTTTAACTGGAACTTATAGTCAAGAAAATTAAATTGACATTCGGAGCTAAAACAAGTGGTTCAGATGATCTTAAAGCTATTATTTCTGCAATTTCTACATTAGTTGAAGAAGCAACTTTTGTTGCAACAGCTGAAGGAATTACTTTTAGAGGAATGGATCCATCTCATGTTGCTCTTATTGACATATCTTGGCCAAATTCAGCATTTGAAAAATATGAATGTGATAGTGATATTAAATTTGGAGTTAGAATAGATGAATTTTCAAAACTTATCAAACGTGCAGATAAAAAAGATAGTATTGAAATCAGTATTTCTGAAGAAAATATGTTACTTGTAACAGTTGGAAAAAATAAAAAATACAAAATACGTCTTATTGAAAGTTCTGCAACTGATACACCATTACCAAAAATTCCATATGATTCTAAAATAATTTTAACTTCATCAAAATTTGATAAAATTCTTGGCGATGTACAAGTTGTATCTGATTACTTGACTATCAATACATCTGATTCTAAAGGGGATTTTTCAGGAAAAGGTGATTCTGGAGAGGTAATAATTGATCTTGATAAAGATTCTGAAGATATTGAAGAAATTTCTTCAAAAGCTGATAGCGTTGGTACTTACAGTCTTGAATATCTTAACCCTGTAGTTAAAGCAGTAGGTAGCAATGCAGGATTTATCACATGCGAATTTTCAAGCGCAAAACCACTTAGAATTGAGTTCAAAGTTGCAAATATAGGTAGAATTCACTTTTATCTTGCTCCACGCGTGGAAAGTTAAAGCATTTAAACATTGAATAATTCAGATAGTTTGAATTGAAACTTGTTTTAAAATATGGTGGAACCTCAATATCCAATACAAAAGATATTCAAGCAGTAGCTAAACATGTTATTGTACTATCTAAAAAACATCAAATTGTATTAGTTTGCTCTGCAACAAATGGAACTACAGATGATCTAATTGAAATTTCTGAATCAATTAAAAAAGAAAATAAATCTAAAGCAGAACAACTTGCATCAAAAATTATCAATAGACATAAACAGTTAGCAAAACAAACAATCAAAAAATCTAATGTTCAAAAAAAATTATTAGTAAAATTAAATGACGATTTCAAAGAACTTCTTGCATTAATAGATGGTTTAGTTTTGTTAGGTGAAGTAACGTCAAGATCAATGGATTATTTAATTTCATTTGGTGAAAGATTATCTATAAAATTAGTTTCAGCAACAATTAATGATTTAACAAAAAAATCAATTCCTTTAACTGGTAAAGAAGTAGGTATTGTAACTGATTCTAATTTTGGTGAATCAAAACCACTTATAGATACAACTAGATTAAGAGTATCAAAAAATATTGATGCTTTATTTTCTAAAAAAATAATTCCTGTGATTGGAGGATTTGCAGGTGCAGATCAACATGGACATACAACTACATTTGGTAGAGGAGGTTCTGATTATTCAGCAACTATAATTGGTTCTTGTATCAAAGCAGATGAAATTTGGTTAATGAGTGATGTTGATGGATTAATGACTGCAGATCCAAAAATTGTTAAAAATGCAAAATTACTCAAAGAAGTATCATACATTGAAGCAATTGAAATGGCTTTGTTTGGTGCTAAACAAATTCATCCAAGAACATTTGAGCCTTTATTGGCAAAAAAAATACCCATGAAAATTAGAAGCTCTTTTATGACAAATAATGAAGGAACTTTAGTTACAGCAACACCCTCAACATCTGTAAAAAATACTGTAAAATGTGTAAGTCATATTCGTAATAATGGATTAATAGATATTAGAGGTGGCAGTATGATTGGAACACCTGGAACTGCAGCTAAAATATTTGAAACTTTAGCAAACGCTGGAATTAATGTTATGATGATCTCTCAAAATCCTTCTGAATCAAGTATTACAATTGTAGTTAAAAATACTGATCTTGATAAAGCTGTTAGTGTGTTGGAGATGGATCTTTTAGGAAAAATCATCAAAAAATTAGAAGTTACTACTGGAGTATCTATTATCGCATTAATTGGTTCTGGAATGAGAGGAACAATTGGTGTTGCATCAAAAGTTTTTGCAGCAATTGAGAAAAATAAAGTGAATGTATCCATGATTACTCAAGGTTCATCAGAACTTAATCTTGCATTAGTAGTAAAAAATTCTGACACAAATTCAGCTATACGTGCCATACATGATGCATTTACACTGGATAAAATCAATTAAGACAAATAATTTAAAGTAATAAAATTAGTCAAAATTATTGAAAAAAATTATAATTATTTTGATTATTGGTATTTTTATTACTGGTATTATTTCTGTTTCAACTTTTTCAGATCAATATGTTGATGCAGGATCTACAAAAAAGGTTCATTTTACTCAAACTATTACATCTTCTCAAGATCCTGGACTGGGACATGAAAATCATCAATTAGCAGTTATTCTATCTCCAAATGAAGGTACAATTTATGATGGTTCTCTAACATTCACTTCTAGTGAATTAGTAAAAGTGATCGTTTTACATGAAATTAATCAAAATGATGTAAAAGGCCAAGATACTTGGACTGTTAATGAAGGTACAATTTATGGTCTATCTTTAATTGATCCAGAAAAAAAATCAGGTTCTTTTGAATTTACAGGAGCAGGACTTGCATTACATTCAACAAATTCTAAAGAGTTCACTACAACAGTTAGTGTTGATGGATGGATTAGAGGACAACCTACTCAGGTACTTGAACAAAAGTTTGAATTTAAAAAAGAAGATCCTACATTATTACTTTCAAGAGCTAATGTTCCAGCTACAATTCCAATGCATAAAGGAATTCATAATGGTAATGAAATTCTTTACATAATCACTGACGCTAGTGATAAAGATTATGTAAACACTATTTCAGAAAAACAAAAATGGAATATTCAATTATCTAAATCCATTCAAAACATTCCAGAAAATAATTTGCAAAAATTATTTATTTTTAAAAATGGAATTAAAGGAGATGGTATTTTTGGATTCCAAAATGAACTATTTTCTAGTACCCCAAAAAAATTAGATTATACCGCATTAGGATCCATAATTGAAGTCACATGGAAAACAGGTCAAAAAGAAATTGTTTTTGAATCAGCTTCTGAAGTAATTGCTGCTGAAAAATCTGGTCGAATCAAATTTAACGAAACAAACGTCATAGTTAATTCTCCTCAAATTGTATGGCCAGATGGTCAGATGAAAGTACGTTCTGATAAGCAAATTAGTAATGGAATGTCATTTTCTGGAGGCCAAATTACTGAGATTAATGAAGATGAACTTTCTGTAACTTTTGTAGCTCATAGAAGTTGGGATTCTAATGGGAGAACAATTTACTATATTATAACTGATGCAACTCCATTAGGACCGGCAGAATTAATGGGTGTTGCATATTCTCCAATATCTTCAAATCTTTTAACTCATTCAGCAGTAGTTGATCTTTTTCAATTTAAAAATGGAATTAAAGGATCTGGTTCATTAGGTTTCCAACCAGAAATTTCAAGTTTATCTTTTAATGAAGAAAATTATAGTCCAATTTCAAAAATTTATTTAATCGAGTGGTATAATTCGGAATTAGCACAAATTTTACAAACAAAATCTGATATTGATTCATTTCATGAGGATGATTTACTTTCTGTTAGTATTGCACGACCGACAAATAGTGAGTATGTCATTAATTCCCCATTAATTGATCCATTCCAATAGAAATATCACTAAACGGATAAATTAGTTAAGAAAAAAATTATTTTGAAATTGACTGGTAAACTCTACATTGTTGGTGTTGGTCCTGGACATCATGATCATATGACATTTCGAGCTAAACAAGTAATCACAGAAAGTGACACAATAGTTGGATATGAAACCTATGTAAATTTAGTTCAAGATCTAATAGGTGGTAAAACTATTCATCGTTATGCCATGACACAAGAAGTTGAAAGAGCTCATCAATGTATTGATCTTGCAAAATCTGGAAAAATTGTTTCACTAGTATCTAGTGGGGATCCTGGAATTTATGGAATGGCTGGATTAATTTATGAAACACTTGCTGCTACAGGCTGGGATCCTTCTGATGATCTGAAAGTAGAAATTATTCCTGGCATATCTGCTCTAAATTCATGTGCATCAATTGTTGGTTCACCTTTGATGACTGATTTTGCTGTTGTTAGTATGAGTGATCTAATGGTACCATGGGAAATAATTCAAAAACGTGTAGAGTCAGCTGCTCAAGGTGATTTTGTCATTGTAATTTATAATCCTAAAAGTCAAAAAAGAATCCATCAATTACAGGATACTCAAAAAATTCTACTTAAACATAGAAAATCTACAACACCTGTTGCAATAATCAAAAGTGCTTATAGAGAATCTGAAACAATTGTTATGACTGATTTAGAAAATCTACTTAACTTTGATGAAGAATTAGGTATGACTACTACTGTAATTATTGGTAATTCATCAACATACACCTACAAAGATTTGATGATTAATCCAAGAGGTTACAAATCAAAATATAATTTAGAAGAACAAACTAATCCAAATCTTAAAGTTTAGAAACTTTTCTTTATTACTTCAGATATTTCTTCACTAAGATTTAGTTTTTCTCTAATTGGAGAAATTACTTTAACTAGGTAACTACCAACAGTTTGTTTTAAATCTCCTGGATGTAGTTTATTTTCTGCAAAATCAGTTTCTAATTCATTATAATTAGAATATGATACATTACCACCAAATTTTTCTGGTCTTTCAACATTCATTTCATTAAACTCATGAAAAATTACAGTTTTTGCAATTTCTAATAATGGATTACTCTGAATATTAGTTTCTTCACACCATGATTTACTAATTTTTTTCTTTATTTCATCATCTGTATTGTGAATAAATATGCCTGAATTTGGATCTGATTTACTCATTTTTCCTAATACTTGAGAACTATCAGAATCTACAGGTTTTGAAAGTCCTGGTAATAATTTATGATGAACAGAAACTGGAACTTTCCATTTCATTTTAGGGAAAATTTCTCTAACTAACATGTGTATTTTTCTTTGATCCATCCCTGCATGTGCAATATCTATATCTAAAGAATGAATGTCTACTGCTTGCATTGCCGGATAAAGTAATTTAGCTACATCAATTTTATCATCATTTTCAGAACGACCCATTATTGTTAGAGTCCTCATTGTTCTAGCAATTGACATATGTTTTGTAAATTTTATAAGCTTAGACCAGTATTCAGTTTTTTCTTCATATAATTTAGATCCTAAAATAATTTCTGCATCTGGACAAACTAATTTGAAAGCATTTTGGTAATATTTTGAAACTTTAGAAATTGTTTCCCAGTCCCCACCTAATTTATCATTAATTAGAGTGTGCCAATCTGCAAGAAAAATCTTACAATTAACTCCTGCTTTTACAAAATCGTTTATTTTAAAACCAGTACTGATTAAACTACCTAAATGCAAAAAACCAGAAATCTCTAAACCAATGTAATGATTTGGTGATGAATTTGTTTTAAATAATTCAATCAACTCTTCACGAGTTACAATTTCTTCTGTTGGAGGTTTTTCAATTAAATCTACTTTTTCATTAATATCCAAATCAAAACAACTTTTGAAATCTAAACCTATAAAGCTGTTCATCAATTAATTTGAATACTTTTAGGCATGAATTACCTATTGGCATATTTTTCTAAAAAATATTTTAGTTTTAAAAGGATATTTTTTAGTTCGTGATAAAATGTAAGATAAATTGAGTTTTTTTAAGAATTATGTGTAATCATAAAAAAATAGCATAAATATACCAATAATTTAAAATTATTAATTGTCTCGGTTATCTACAATTAAAGAAATTTTTGAATTACTAATTCATAGAAGAAAATTTCACATGTTTCCAATTATTATTTTACTAATTGCACTAATTGGAGTAACAGCTCTTGCACAATCAGGACTAGTGGCATTTATCTATCCGATTTAAAATGCAAACTAGTTCTCCTCGATTCAAGTCACTAGCAGTTACTGCAGGATTATCATTTTGGTTTTTTATAATAACATCCTCAACTGGAATATTTTCAATTGAGATTCTAATTATATTTGTGGTAGTAGTTTTAAGTGTCACACAAATATTTACAAAAAAAATCTCAAAGGGATTAGATATTTTTGCAGTAATTAATACAAAGATATTTTTAGGAATTTTGTTTGGTACAATAATTTCCATTTATGGAATTTTATTTAGATTATTACGAATTGATTTACTGCGATTAAAAAAACAAGATGGTACCTATTGGTTAGATGTAGAGCAAACAAAACCTCACAGAATTAGGAAACAGTACTGATGTATAATTTAGGAATATCCTGCTATTATCATGATTCAGCAGCAGCATTACTCAAAGATGGATGTGTAATTGCAGCAGTTGAAGAAGAAAGATTCTCAAGAAAAAAGTTTGATGATGATTTTCCACACAAAGCTATCAAGTGGTGTTTAAATGAAGCAGGGATCACACCAGATAAGATTGATTCAGTTGCATTTTATGACAAACCTGTTTTGAAATTTGAGCGATTATTAGATAATTATATTGCAGTTGCTCCACGTGGACTGTACAGCTTTTTGGATGTAATCCCAAAATGGATTCACAAAAGATTATGGATAAAAAACGATATCAAAAAAGCACTAAAGGGATTCAATGGAGAAATAATATTTCCTGAACACCATCTATCACATGCAGCACATGCATTTTACACCTCACCATTTGAGGAATCAGCCATTCTTACAATTGATGGTGTAGGTGAGTGGAGTACAACATCATATGGGTATGCCAGTAATGATTCTGTAAAAATTACAAATGATATACGGTGGCCACATTCATTGGGATTATTTTATTCTGCATTTACATATTTTCTAGGATTCAAAGTTAACGAAGGGGAATACAAACTGATGGGGTTGTCATCTTATGGTAAACCAAAGTATTATGATTTGATTATGGATAATCTAATTGATGTAAAAAATGATGGAAGTATTCATCTTAACATGCAATATTTTGCATTTACATATGATAAAGTAATGACTAGTAAAAAATTCTCAAAACTGTTTGGTATTTCACCAAAAACAAAAGATGAAAAAACCCTACAAATTCATTTTGATATTGGAGCTAGTGCACAAAAAGTATTAGAAGATGTACTTTTAAAAATGGTAAATCACATTTACACCAAAACAAAAATAAAAAATTTATGCATTGGTGGGGGTGTTGCACTAAATGGAGTAGCTAATTACAAAATACTATCTGAAGGTCCATTTGAGAATATTCACATTCCGCCATCTCCAGGTGATGCAGGTAGTGCAGTAGGGGCAGCTCAATACTTGTATTATGTTTATCATAAAAATCCCAAAGACACATCTGATAATACACAGTTAATTATTCAAAATGTGTATGTTGGTCCATCGTATAGCAATGAAGAGATTAAATCATTTTTAGATTCCAAAAACATTTCATACGAATCCTTTGATGATACAACATTGTTACAAAAAACGGCACAACTAATTGCTGATGGAAATATAGTTGGCTGGTATCAGGGGAAGATGGAGTGGGGTCCACGTGCCCTTGGGAATCGGAGTATTTTAGCAGACCCCAGACGTGCAGATATGAAAGATATTCTTAATGCCAAAATAAAACATCGTGAGTCATTTAGACCATTTGCACCATCAATTATGGAAGAATTTGCATCAGAATACTTTGAGATGGATATTCCTAGTCCATACATGTTGATGGTTGCCCCAGTCAAAAAACCAAAAGAAATTCCAGCAGTAACTCATGTAGATGGGACAGGACGACTTCAAACCGTTTCAAAAGACAGTAATGAGTTGTATTATAATTTGATTAATGAGTTCTACAAGATTACAGGAGTTCCAGTAATAATCAACACATCAATGAATGTAATGGGGGAACCCATAGTGAACACACCTGAGGAAGCTTATTACATGATTGTAAAAACTGACATGGACTGTATTGTGATGGGAAATTATTTGGTGAGAAAATAAAATGTCAGTACAAGTATCATACAAGAAACAAACTGTATTTTTTATGTTGTCGATATTAATTATTTTATCTGTCGTTGAATTTACGATTAGAATATATGATTACTATAATCCAAATTGTAATTTTGTAAATAGCGATGTCTTTGCTGATGTAGATGATAATTTAAAATTACAAATTTGTAGGGATAATGTATCTCTAAAATGGGAAATCAATCCTTTATTTTTGATCCCAAATCAAAATTTGAATACTATTACTGTAAATTCTGATGGGTTTCGTGGAAATGAATTATCAGCAAATCCTGATTATAGAATATTTGTCATAGGTGGTTCTACTACATTTGGAGTAGGTGCAACTTCTGATTCAAAAACAATTCCATATTTTTTACAAGAGAAAATGAATCAAGTTTTTCCAAATCAAAATGTAGAAATAATTAACGCAGGAATTCCTCAAGCATATAGTTTTACTGAATCAACTTTGATTAAGGAAAAAATTTTGTTGTATTCCCCAGATCTTCTAATAATTTATGATGGATGGAATGATTTAGGTCAAGACTATGAATTTTATTCTCAAGGTACTGATCCCATTTTCTTAGATAAATTAGTTAGGTATATTGGAAAAAGTGATTATGTAACCCCTAAATTTATTTTAACTTATTATTTTAATCTGAAACATAATTCAGATGAAATTGTACATTTTAATTCTTATAAAATTAATGAGAAAATTTCTTTATGGACAAATACTTGGGAAGATATTTGTCAATTAGAAAAAGAAAATAATTTTAAAACAATTATTACATTACAACCATTAGTTGGAACAGGTCAAAAAAATCTAACATCTGAAGAATCTAATAATTTTATTAAATTTGATGGAGAATCTGCTATTCTTTATTATGATTCTTATCAATCTGGATTAAATAAATTAAATTCTGAATGTTTTTCAACACTAGATTTAAGAAATGCATTTGATTCAAATGCAGAAACTATTTTTTATGATTTTGGTCATGTTGGAGATTTTGGAAATAAAATAATTGCAGAAAAAATATATGAAAAAATTCTACCTATTGTAATCAAAGATATAAAGGAATAATATAATTTTTGTATTTTTTGAAATAAATTTTTATTAAATTTTTTTGAATCAATTAGATATTTTTATACCTAAGAGTATTAAATTCATTTACCCAAATCCTATAAACAAATCCACAAATCTGTTAAGCATTATGAGTTACGAAAATACTTAATTTAGATATTTTTCAAATTCTTTTTTTGAAATAATTTCATGTTCTAATTCTTTTATATCATTGAAACATTTCTTACATGAATAAGTGACAAATTGATTTTCATCAACAGTACAAATTGCAAAAACAGATTCAGACGCCTCTATTCTTACACCTGATATGTCAATATGATTACACATTTTGATTTTCATGAATATCAACTAATGAAATTAAATTTAAAGCCTGGGAAAATTTACAATCGTTATGACTCTTGGAAGAGGATTGGAATTAATTAATAATTATAAAAAAGGACTAGAGAAATTTTTAGAGACATTACCTGAGCAATCTGTTCAATTAGGTTCTGAAATGATTCAAACCCTTACTTTAAATTCTGAAAATCAAATTGCAAATTTAGAAATAATTAAAAAATCATTAAAAATACCTGTAAAATCTTAATCTACTTAATTTCTAAAGTAACTATTTACAATTTTTTTTATGTTTTCTTAAATCTTCACTAAAATCAAATTCAGCACCACATGTTCGACATTTTTCTTTTTTCTTATTATGGGCTTTTTCTTGATGTTTTTTCAATCTTTCAGAATCTGGTAATATTGTTCCACATTTTTTACACTTTAATTCATTTTTACTGGATCCAAATAATCCCATAGTATACCATGTATCTAATAGTATAAAAAATAATTTTAGATAAATTGTTTTTAAAATAATTTCAATAAATTATGAATTTTATTATTATAATTCTTGATCATCTAAGCTTTTTCTAGGTTTTACACTTAGATAAAATGCATGTGCACTAATAATAAATCCAGCAAGAAATATTTTTGTTGCAAAAACTAAATTCCATGGACGATCAGGATCTGGATAAGCTACAGATAACTTATCAATATCTGGAACTATTCCATCAATAATTCCTGCTGTTATTTGTGCAT
>Ga0315327_10001929_pt1 | contig 10925 bp, 13 predicted proteins | sample M110032315metaG_FD_203460 | JGI IMG/M metagenome (GOLD analysis project Ga0315327, IMG submission 203460) | Ammonia-oxidizing marine archaeal communities from Monterey Bay, California, United States - M1 100m 32315 | ecosystem: Environmental > Aquatic > Marine > Coastal | place: USA: California... | reverse complement strand
CGATAACAAGAGGTCCCAACATAGAACCACGTCCAGCATCATCAATTCCACAAATTTGCACAAATTTTGTCTCAAAATACAAGTATTAAACTATTATACGTTATGAAAAATTAGAAAAAGAAATGGAAAATTCAAATGAATTATTTCAAGAAATCATAGAAGGAAATACAAAATTAATAGTTCCAACAAAATCATTAACAGAAAAAGCTCCACCAATTAAACCAGCATTTTTTAATCCAAAAGCAAGAACAAATAGAGATTTTTCAATAGTTGCATATGCTGCATTTTTAAAAAAATTTGAGGGTCCAAAAATTTTCTTGGAAGCATTATCAGGAGTAGGTGCAAGAGGATTACGTGTTGCAAATGAATTAAAAATTGCAAAAATTTTAATTAATGATCTTAATCCAACTGCTCTAAAAATTGCAGAAAATTCTGCTGTTTTAAATAATTTAAAAAATATTGAATTTTCTGAAAAAGAAGCCTGTGTATTTCTAAATGAGCATTCTAGAAAAGGGAATCGAGGTTCGTTAGTAGATATTGACCCATTTGGTTCACCTGCTGCATTTTTTGATTGTGGAATTAGAGCAACTATGCATGGCGGAATCCTCTCAACAGCAGCTACAGATCTACAAGTTCTAAACGGTTTATTCCAAGATGCATGTAAGAGAAAATATGGCGGAATTCCAATTAGAGTGGAATATGGAAATGAAATGGCGATTAGATTAATTTTAGGAAGTCTTAGATCAGTTGCCGCCAGATTAGGAGTGAAAATGATTCCTATGTTTGTTGAAAGTGAAATGCATTACTATAGAACATATGTCAAAATATTAAATCGAATAGATCAAGAAGAAAATTTAGGGTACATATTACATTGTAAAAATTGTGGACATAGAAAAACATCATTAGAACAACAACAAGTATGTGAATTATGTAAATCAAAAATTAGTATTGCAGGACCGTTATGGATTGGAAAAATATTTGATAAAGAATTCGTTAAAAATATGATTGATGAAATTCCAAATTTAAAAATTAACAAATCTTGTGAAAAAACACTGGGTAAATGTTTAGATGAATCAGAAATGGCTCCAACATATTTTACATTAGATGAAATTGCTAAAAAAGTTAAATTATCACCACCAAAATTAGAAAAAATAATATCAGATTTAAAAGAAAATGGATTTTTATCTAGTACAACATCATTTAATCCAACAGGATTTAGAACTAACGCAAAAATAAACGAAATAATTAAAATGTTTTAATTTATCCAATAAAACCCATACAGACACAATATAATTCACTACTTTGTTTTCTACTAGCATCGGGTTTTGTAAGATTAATTCTTGCAAATTTTTTCTTTACATAATCTCTAAATTCTAAAGAATATTCACCATCAAATATTTTGAATACAGCATTACCTCTATGAGCCAGAACCTTATCCATTAATTTTGTACAATCATAATTTAGAGAAATTTGTCTTGCATGATCAACTGACCAATTTCCAGTTACTTGAGGAGATAGATCACATATTACAGCACCCACTTTACGCCCAAAATAAGACAAAACATCATCAACTAAATGTTCATTTTCAATATTATCTCTAACAATATGAGCACCGGGAATTTCTTCAACATAAGATAAATCAACCCCCATAACTTTTCCTTGATTTCCAACTAATTTGACAGCAACCTGAGTCCAACCACCAGGGGCACATCCAAGATCTAATACATAAAATCCAGGTCCAATTAAACGATAAGATTGGTTTAATTCTTTTAATTTGAATGCAGATCTGGCACGAAAACCTTGTTCATGAGCTAATCGTCTATAATGATCTTTACGGGCATCTGCTAATTTCATTTGGCCTTCAAAGGTTTTTTTAATTCAGCAATTACCCAATCTTCAATTAATTGACATGTTTTTGGACTAATTTCACCATCTAGAGAACATTTTTGTTCAACAGTACAAACCAAACAAGGAGAATTTTCAATAGATTGAGTACTGATAGGTGTTTTCTTTAAAATTAATTTGTATGTCCAACGATCATTTTCAAGAAGTTTTTCTCGGGTGATAGTTCCCATTCTTTCAAGTTTTAATGACAATCTAGAACCATCACGACTTGAAAGTTTAAGTTTTTTCCACAATTCACTTTGGAACATTCCATCAGATTCACGTTCTGCCAAAATATCACATATCTTATTTGTCAATCTTTCCATGTCAACTTTTTCAATTTGAAAGTTTTCAATTTCAGCTTCAGTAAGTTGTTCTTCTAATTCATCTTCAATTGTTCTTTCAGCAAGTCTTTTTTCCTCTTCTAATTCTTTTTTGGTTAATTTTTTTGGTTTTGGTGGTTTTGCTTCAGCTTTTTTTGTTACTTTTTTAGTTGGTTTTGCTTCAGCTTTTTTTGTTACTTTTTTAGTTGGTTTTGCTTCAGCTTTTTTTGTTACTTTTTTAGTTGGTTTTGCTTCAGCTTTTTTTGTTACTTTTTTAGTTGGTTTTGCTTCAAGAATTTTTGTTTTTTTCTTTAATTCTTCAATTTCTGCTTTAATTTTTTTTGCTTCATCAATTTTTGTCATATAATCACCATCTCTAAATTCAATTTATTACTAATTTTAGAATAATTCATTCCTATTTAACAGTAAATGTTCCAGTAGTAGAAATGTTTGATAAATCAGTAGAAACAACATTTGCAACGATTTTGTAAGAACCAGGGGAATCAATTATTTTTGAAAATATATCATTGTTTGGAAGTAAAGTACCATTTTTTATACATTGATTAAAAAAACCACCTTGAGTTATTACCTCACTACTTGCAGAAGTGTAAACTGTAATGTACAGATCACCACAGCTAAATGAAGAGTCTTGAATTTTTACTTGAATCTCTACAGGTTCTGAAACAGAATATTGATTTGCAAGTCCAATTATTTTAATATCTGAATCATGTGAGGAATTTCCAGAAAAAGTCATTGGCCACATATTCAATTCTCTATCAGATTTTTGAAGAGTATCAGCCATTACTGCTGAACCAAATATTATTGAGAAAAGAACAGGTAAAATAAATACAATAATCACTTTTGAAGATGCCATTTTGTAATAAACTTGGTAATTCCCTTATATCTATTTAGCAAAAATCAAGGCCAAGACTACATTGTGACGAATAAGTTAAATCGTATCCGTGTAAATATCGCTATATGCGACTGAGAAAATTCAGAGTCAGGGCATATCGATGTATTCATGATTCTGGCGAAATTACTGTAGGAGATTTAGCAGCTTTTGTTGGAAGAAATGAAAGTGGAAAAACAACCATCCTGCAAGCACTGACACTATTAAACAGAGATGAAAAAATTTCAGAATTAGATCTATGTGATGAGATGTCAGAAGAACTCAAAGAGGAGATCAAATTAGCTGAAGGAGAATTTGACTTAAATGAATATGAATCCGAAATAATAAAAGAAAAATTTCCAGAATTATCAATAATTAAAAAAATTAAATTATTTAGAACAAATAGAAATCCAAAAGTACAGTATGAATTCGAAGATACTGAAATCAGTGATAATGATGATGAAGGTCTTAATTCATGGGAAAATTTTACAAAAGAAATAATTGAATTTTTAAATACATTACCAAATCATATACGAATTCAAATTGATACAAAATTGTTTGATGGGCCAGTTCCAAAAAAACAAGAATTTTTTGATAGTGGAATGGCAGAATTTAGTAATGAATTACATGTAATAGCAATCGAAGAATCACAAATAATTGAAGAATGGAAAAAAATTTATCATAAACCAGAAAACCAATTCGCAAATCTTCTTAGCGGTGAAAGTCAAAAAGTTGCATTACAGAACTTTATTTCTGCAGAATTACATCCAAGATTTGTTTATTTTTCAGATTATAAGAAAATTTATGGTAATATCAATCTAAATGAATATCTAAGAAAAGAAAATGAACAAAAACAAGATTCTATTGAATTTGTAGAAGAATTTGATAAAGCTGAGACAGTTAGGAATTTGTTTTATTTAGCGGAGCTAGATATGAATGAATTAGATGAAGTTAAAGAGCAACCATCAAAATGCATTAAATTACTTAATACTGCAAGTAATAGATTAACCAAGAAATTAAATCCAGCTTGGAAAGGAGATCCTATTCATGTAGACTTGAGATATAATCCAGGAAATATTATGAGTGTAGTTATTTCAGATGTACATAAAGATGGGACAATTACAAACACAGGATTGTTAAATAGACGTGCAGAGGGTTTTAAATGGACATTTTCATTTATTGTGAACTTTGCAGCTGAAACACAACGTTCAGAATTAAAAGAAGCAATATTACTTTTAGATGAACCTGCAAGAAACCTTCACCCAACACAACAAATGGGAATTTCAGATCTTCTGAAGAATTTAGCAGGATCAAATCAAGTTCTATATGCAACACATTCACCATTTATGATATTTGACTACACTCCAGGCAATCTATTAGTTGTTGAATTAGATAAAAGGAAACATCTCAGTAGAATATTTTATGATTATTGGAATGCAGATGATAAAACATTAACGCCTATTTTATATGGATTATGTAGAGGTCAAGTAGAAGCAATTGTAGATAGAGAAATTGGAACAAATTCTAGACCAGTAATTATTGTAGAAACAATGTCGGATTCAATGTATCTAAATTCATTTGATAAATTTTTACAGGATCCAAATATTTCAATGAATCCATTAAATATAATTGCAGCATATAATAAAAATTCAGTATTACCATTAGCAATATTTTATAGAAATCATGGATACAAAACATTTGTTTTATTAGATAATACAGAAGAATCTAAACAAATTTCAGCACAATTAGAATCAAATCAATTTTCTGCAATTCAAACAATATTCTTTGAAAGAGAAGGCAAGAAATTGGAATCAATAGAAGATTATGTAGTTATTGAAGATTATTTACATGCAGTTAATCAAACCTATGAAATTAAATTAAGACAAGAAGGGTATTCAAATCTAACACCTGAAGATATAGATTCAAAAGATGGTAAAGGAGTACTAGAGAAATTAAAAAGAATGTGGCAAGAACATAGTGATGATGATTGGGGAGAATTTAACAATGAAGAGATTACCAGATATATTTGTGAAAAGATAACATTAGAGGAAACTAATTTCTTATCAGATAAAACTAAAGATCAATTCAGATCATTATACAGATTGATTGCTGAAAGAATACGACAATATCAAAATACAGCAACTAAACCAGATCTTGAAAAATTCCAAAAGAAAAAAACTAGATAAAGGAAATGATACTAATGAAAAATAATAAATTACAAAATAGAATCAAGGAGAATACAAAAAATTATGATATAGCAAGTAAATCCTCAATGAAAATTATTTTACTTTCAAGTATAATATTATTTTCAGTATGTCTAATTTTAATTCCAAGTGAAGTATATGCTACTAATGAAATAGATGTAAAAAGTATAGGAGTAGAAAAAACAGCAATTGTTTCTGTAACAAATAATTCAAATGAAAATGTGAAGATGTTTAAAATTTGGTTAGGAAAAGATTTCAAATTTGAATCATTTAAAACACAAGATGGATGGACAGGTGAAAAGACACCACAAGGAGTAATAATTTTTACAACACCAGATAAAATAAAATTTGGTGAATCAGTAAAATTTGGAATTAAAACAGATAAAATTTCCCCACAAATTAATTGGAAAGCATTAGATAAACAAAATCAAGTAATTGATACAGGAGTAATAATACCAAATAAAATAGAAAAGGCAATTAAAAATCCAAATTTAGAATCACAGAATAACATAATTGAGACAGATGGAGAAATCTTTTCAGAATCATCGTTTAAAATTGTTCCAGAAAAACCAAATTCAGGTTCAACTGTTAGAGTTACAGGAAGTCAATTTGGACCATCACAAATGTTTGATTTTTATATTGACTCAAATAAATTAGGCAGTTTCTATACAGATGAAACAGGATTTTTTATCACTACTGTAAAAATTCCTGATGGACAAAATGATAAAAGAGTAGATTTTAAAATTAAAAATAATCAAGGTCAAGAAAAAGTAAAAAGTTTGAGATTAGGAGAAGGGGTAAATCTAATTCCAGAATCAGAAAATATAAAACTTAGCATCAAAGGAATTGAAAATTTTGTTAATAGAGGAGATATACTAAAAATATTTGGAACTGGAAATCCAGGAACATCAGTTACAATAAAAATTACAAATCCAAATGACATTACAATTAATTCCAGAACAGCAGAAGTAGATAGGAAAGGTAACTGGGAATTAAAAAAAGAAGTTAACATTCCATTTGATGCAGAATTTGGAAAATACAACGTCATAGTTTCAGATGGGCGCAATCAAGTTTTAAAATCAATGAAAGTTGAAACAAATAAAATTATTTTTGTTAACCCAACACAACAAATGTTTAAGTCAGGAGAATTAATCAAATTTAATGGAACAACTACACCCAATTCATCATTAGAAATAACTTTAGAAGATCAATTAGGAGAAGAAGTAATATCAGACATCATAGAGTCAGATAATTCAGGGTTTTTGGAATTTGAGTATCAAACAACAGAAAACGAAGACAAAGAAGGTACATGGACATTAATTCTCACTAATGGAGAAGATAAAGAATTTGTATATGTGGGATATGATGTTATTCCATCAATTCCAGTAAACCTAGAATTTGACAAGGAAAATTATCAGTCAACAGAAATTGCAAAAATTAGCATCATAGGAAAACCAACAGAAAAAATACAATTAATGATTATCAATCCAGCAGGAAGTATACAAGGTACAGACACATTAATTGAATTACGAGCAGATGGAAAAGCAACATATGAACTAGATTTATCAGGATTTGGTTCAGGAATGTATACAGCAGTAGCTAAGAAAGGAGGATCACAAAGTTCAGAAGTATTTTCTGTAGGATTAGCAATGGGATCTGGACCTATAGTTGTAAAAACAACCCAAACAGAATATGAAGAAGGAGAACGAATACTATTACTAGGAAGTACAAATGCCAATGTTCTATTAAAATCAAAATTAATAGATCCTAATGAAAAAATAATCAAAGAATTAGAAACACCTTCTAATAGTCAAGGAGTATTTAGCGAGGAAAGATTTAGAATTCCTACAGATCCAATGAAAGGTGTATGGAAAATTATTGTTTCAAGTGGAAATAATGTCAATGAAGTTGAATTTGATGTGTTTGCAAATAATGACGATCAAATGATTGTGAAAGTAATTCAAGGGATAAAACTTCCTGGATATACGGATAGTATTAAAATTATGATTACAGCATCGCATAAAACTTCAATCAGTATAGAAATACTCAATGATCTAGGTGAATCAATTGATAAAACATTGATGTGTAACACTACATCAGATTTCAAGTGTGAGATTTATCAACCAATTACTAAACAGATGACTCCAGGGATCTACACAATTAAAGCATATGATGCAATTAGTTCAGGTGAAACAACATTCGAAGTAAAAGGAAATTAAAACAATTTTATTTCACCTCGTTAAACAATCCAATATGAATCTGAAAGATAAAATAGCAGAATATCCAAATTTTCCAAAAAAAGGAATATTATTTAGAGATTTTAGTCCAATTTTAAAAGATCCGTCATCATTATCATATATTGCAGATGAATTTTCAAAATATTTTCATCCAAAAGATGTCGATGTATTTGCAGGAATTGAATCAAGAGGATTTCTGCTAGCAACAATTTTGGCACTAAAATACAATAAAGGCATGATAATGGTTAGAAAAGCAGGTAAACTTCCTGGGAAAACTGCAAAATTAGCATATACAATCGAATATGGAAAAGATACGATTGAAATTCAAAAAGACATAATTGAAAAAGGTCAAAAAGTGGTAATTTGTGATGATTTACTTGCAACAGGCGGAACCGCAAAAGCTTCAGGCAAATTAATTGAAAAAATTGGTGGAGAAATCACAGGATTTGCATTCATTATAGAATTAACAGATTTGAATGGAATTAAAGGATTAAGCAAATACAATTGTAAATCATTGGTGAAATATTAATGGAAAAAGATGTAGAAATTGGAATTTTTGGTGGAACTGGAATTTATGATTCAGGATTACTTGAAAATCCACAAGAAATTGAAATAGATACACCGTATGGAAAACCATCAGATACTATAACAGTTGGAATTTTCAAAGGAAGAAAAATTGCATTTCTTCCCAGACATGGAAAAAAGCACACAATACCTCCACATATGATTAATTTTAAAGCAAATATTTGGGCATTTAAAGAATTAGGAGTTACAAGAATTATCGCACCATCTGCAGTTGGAAGTTTAAAACAAGAATTAGAACCAGGTCATTTTGTTTTACCAACACAATTTTTAGATTTTACAAAATCAAGAAATGGATCATTTTCTGAAGATGGTAGGGTCATCCATATTTCAGTTGCAGATCCATTTTGTCCAGAATTACAATCTTCAATTCTTAAAGTGACAGATGAACAAAATATTGGAATTCATAAAGATTGTACATATGTTTGCATTGAAGGTCCACGTTTTTCAACTAGAGCAGAATCAAAATTCTATAGAACAACAGGTGCAGACATCATTGGAATGACACTTGTTCCAGAATGTCAACTTGCAAGAGAAGCACAAATCTGCTATGCATCAATTTCAACAGTTACAGATTATGATGTGTGGGCAGATAAACCAGTAACAGCAAAAGAAGTACTAGAAACACTATCAAAAAATGTAGAAACTACAAAGAAAATTTTAACAGAATTAATTGATAAAATTCCAAAAACAAGAACGTGTTCTTGTGCTAAAGCATTGGAAGAAGCAGAGTTTTAGTCATCTACAAAAGATTCTTTTTTGAGTCCTTCTGGAAGTGTCAAATCTCCTTGAAGCAGATTTTGCTGTAATTTCATAATTACCTCCTCAACATCATAACCCAATTTCTCTAATTCAATTTCAGTAATTTTAGAAAGTTTAGCACCAACATTTTGTCCACCAATTCTACCAAATGCTATTGCAGTAAAATGAAATTCATTCTGATCAATTGTAAAATTACCATTAATTTTTGCAGCCATCTGGCTACCATGAATATCATTAATGTGAACTTTAAGATCCATGAGTAATTCTAAATCTCTATAGCTTTGTTGACATTGTCTTCAATCAAAAAGCTCCAATGTTGTTCATCTTCAATTTTAAAATTTTCACTTTTCAACGGAATAACTTTTTCATCCAAACATTCGTGTTGAATTGTACCATTTTCTTTTAATTTTACCAATTTCCACTTGTATTTTCCTTGTTGTAATTTACATACATTAACTGCCCATTTTGCATCAGAATCAATTTTAGGCATACCCACTACATCAGTTAATTCTTCAATTCCAAGCTGCTTCTCTTCACAGAAATATTTCTTACAAACACCACATCTCCACACATCAACAGAACCTATAGTTCGTTCATCTATGTTGAGATTAACTACACCATAGTATGTAATCTGAGGATTATCACAGCATTTGTAAACTGCAGGAGCTTTTGGTTTTTCTTCTTCAGATTTATCCATAGTTTTTTCAGAGTCACTCAATATTGTTCACAAATTATTAGCATTATTTAGTTCTTGCATCATCATAAGGTTGTTCTAAAATTACTCCTATATTATCAACAATTTTATTTCGTTTGAATTCAATATTTTCTCGTTCACACATTTTTCTATACATGTTAACAGCAGTAAATCTTGGATGCATTGCTTCAAATTCAGTTTCAGAAATATCAATGAAAGCACCAAGACGCATTAATTCAACACCAGTTTTTTGAGCATATTCAGATGAAATTTTTAATTTATCTGCAATTTGTATAGAAGACATTTTTCCATACCAAGTAACTAACAAGTAAGTTTTAGCCTGTACGGGTGTTAATTTGATTTCAGAAATTAAATCATTTTCAAGTTTTGATGAATCCATTATTTTTTAAAGAAAATAAGAAGTACATAAAACATGAGTAAATAAATTATTTTTTAACTAATATTTTTTTTGAGATTTTTAAACTAAACCCCATAGCAATGAAATGAACAATTGTACCTACAATAATAGCAGTTATCAAATTATCAAGAACAACCCAAGTAATCAGAAAGGTGATTATTGATGGGATCGTTACAATTGCACCCATAATAGTTCCTTTAAAGATAATTTCACTAATTTTAAGTTTAGATTTTGTTGAGTCAGGCAACAGGAGGATTATCAAAAATGGTAATAAAAATCAAAGATACTTTATATTTGGTGGGCACTGATTTGTATTACTTGTCAAGTTATAAGAAGACATATTCAAATGAACAATCACTAAATTTTGTAATTCCCATAATTGTAATTTTATTTTTAGGAATAATTTACATAATGACTCAAAGGGCAGATTCAGGTTATGTCAGTTTTATTTTAATTGGAAGTGCAGCAGTTACAATGATCTATTGGGTTAAAGTAATTAAAAAAATTGCAGTTGAGCAAAAACCTGCAACATATGATCAAGCAAGAGAACAAGAAACAAAGAATTGGGTATATGATTTAATCAAAGGTGAAGGAGAATTTGTTTTTGTAGCAGAAGTTCCAGGTCCAGAAGATAAAATTGCAGTAAGATTAGTAGATGGTATTCTATATGTTCGCGGTACAGGAGGATTTTCAAAAGAAGTTCCAATTGAAGGTGCAGCAGAAATGCAAATATTTGATTTCAAATATAGAAATGGCGTATTAACACTAAGAATAAAATAACTAAAGACTTTTTGCTAATTCTAATTTTTGTGGTAAATATTTGTCAGTAATATTTGTAAGACCATATTTTGAAAAAGCCTCAAGTTCAGCTTTTCTTTTTAATTTTAAAAATACATCAAGTTCTTTTTTCCAAATACCATCCTGATATCTAG